>JAEEGG010027474.1_pt1 | contig 10782 bp, 10 predicted proteins | sample 9134161 | NCBI WGS metagenome assembly JAEEGG01 (sample SAMN16246543, study PRJNA631951) | gut metagenome | biome: gut microbiome; feature: rumen; material: CR-attached | host: Bos | place: Iran: Karaj | collected 2018-10
GAAGGATTAACACTTGTTCCGCATCTTGAAGAATATTATCTCGACAATCTCCATCCGAACGTTCTCGGTACGGAGACATATGCGGCAAATCTCGTTAAGGAAATGAAGAAGATAGGTTTCTGAACTTTAGTTTATAGGCTTTCCCCAAAGCTTATCAGCATTACTTATATGTATGACGGGTGCATACATCATATGATGAGATCTGCTGATGCAGATTGCATGGAAGAAAAAGCCCACTCGAAAGAGTGGGCTTCACTGAAGCATTAAGGCAGAACGTAGGTCAGATAGTTACCAGAGTTCAATGCTAACGTTTTGTCGAGGTTAGTCCCGGCAAACGGGTTCTCGCCTGGGCGAGCAATCGCTGAGGATAATACGTAAGCGATAATAATCGCATCGTCTCTTGAAATACCTACTTTTTCGCCGTCGTTAACGGTATAATAGCAGATATCGTCAGAATGCTGGCTGAACTGGACAATTATACCGTAATTAGAGTACGAAGACTCAATCTCTTCGGCTGTTCTCGCGTCGGACTTATAGTTAGAAATGGGGGCGAGATGATAGTTAAAGCTATACATCTGCGGGTAGCCACTAGGGTTTTCCGTATCACTATAATTATCGCCACTACGCCAAACCATTTGCGTATCTCCATAGATATACGCAGAATAAAGAAGCGTTTCCTTCGAAGAGTCGAAGTTGGGGTCGCCATTGTTGAGATACCCCAGAGTTTCTTTTAAGGACCCGATTGAGAAGAATGGGACCTTCTGATCGTCTTTATTGAGGAGATAGTCATCAATATTGACGTCCATGCTCAACGTTGTCTCGTATTCCGTACCTGCGTAGACAGTATATGTATACTTTCCTGCAGGGGCGGGCGTAGACTCTGTTGGTGTTGCGGTCTCAGTCGGATCCACCGTATTGATGGTCTGATTGGGCTCGTCAACGCCAGGCTGAAACTGAGTTTCGGTCTCACGGGTTGTGAAATCCGTGCGATCGTCCTTCTGGTTGCACGCTGTCACGAGGGAAGCGCACAATGAAACGATAACCGTTACACTTACTACCTTAATTAAGGAATTGATCTTTTTCATATTGCACCTCAAAAATCTTATTGACAAAATTTTAAATAATTTAATGATGGATGTCTATAAAGATAAGAATAAGGAATTAACAAAATACATAAGACCGTGACGGAGATAATAAAGATAGATTATAGGCATTAGCTTATATATAAACTCATTTACCAAATAATAGATCTGACGGGTGCATACATCATATGATGAGATCTGCTGATGCAGATTGCATGGAAGAAAAAAGCCGCAATTACTTGCGGCTTAATTCATCAATTAATACGGTAAGATATACTCGCCGGAAGCACCCGTGTCATATCCAGAGTTGATGAAATCTGAATAATAAATCGGGTTTTCTCCAGGATGCTGAGGACCAGTGGTTATTAAATACGCAAGAATAATAACATCTTCGCGTGATAATGAGCCGCTTGCCGAAGGACCGCCATAAAGGCTGAGCCACTCTGAACCTGAAGAGTGATTAGGGAAGCTAAAAGTAGAATAGCGATAAAGCGGATTACTATTTGAAGTATCGCCATCGTATCCCCAAGCTACTCCGTTAGTGATCGGATAGTTTCTAAAAGTATAGCCGATTGAGCTAACCTGAGAAAAACCAGTTGGATTATTGCTCGAGCCATCGACGCCGACGTAGATAACCATGACCTTGCCGTCGCCGAAATCATACTCGTACCAGTCTACCATAGACATATTGTCGTCGTAGCTAGTATTGCCGTTTGCTCTGTGCGGTCTCCAACCGTAGTCTCTAGCGAGATAATAAAGATCGAAGGCATCTACACCATTTCTTACGTCGGTGAAGTAGTAATCTTCGAGATTAACATCCATAGAGAACTGATATCCGTATGCTTCATAAGTGTAAGCACCGGACTGTGTCGGAGTAGCTGTTTCGCTACTGCTAGTTTCTGTCTCTGTTGTTGCAACAGAGCTTGCGATTGACTGGTTGGGTTCGCTAAAATCAGGAGTGATCTGGGTTTCAGTCTCTCTTGATGTAGGATCAACCTTGTCATCGTGCTGGTCACAAGCGGTAAAGAGGCTAAGCATTACTGTCAAAGCCAATACAGTTGCGAGGATTCTTGTAGACTTTTTCATAATGAATTACCCCCTTGTAGGTTCATCATTTATGCATTTTATAGTTATGAAACATATTTAAGAAATATTATGATTATCGCTTTATCCTGTCAATAAGTTGTTGGATAGGAGAATATAAAGCTGAGCGATTCAAATACAAGAAACACATTGTTTGTAGACATTGTTTTCATATAAAATATAGAATAATAATGAAAAAGCAAATAGGAAAGAGCACTCAACAATCGGCAACATAGGCAACGGCAACGAAATGGAGATAAACTATGGGTAATCAAAACAGATTGAATGATCATTTGTTTAATAAGTTGTTTGTTGCATATGCCGAATTATATAAGCGCATATATACACACGAGAGATTCTTTTATTCTAAAAACCTAAGGGAAATTGTTGATAAGAACGCATCAAAGATGCAAATGTACTATTTAGAATATCATGGCTATAAATATGAAACTGAAGAGAAAACGAATAATGATAATCTAGAGGGTATAAAAGAAAAAACAAACACCAGGATTCCCAGTGGAATAACAATTAAGAATTATTCTGACGATTTATATGATCATAAAGATTTGCCATACTTGGCAAAAGAAAACTGCAGGAAATTGCTTTGTGCAATCTACAAAGCAATTTATAAGGAGGCAGAGGAGAGAAGACGTCTATCTGAAGTTAAAGATACAATAGCAACTGTTATTCATAAATCGAGAGAACTATCGATGCTTGAGTACGAAGATTTGAGAAAATGGATAGATGATTTAGATCATGTTTTTTATCTTGTTGATCTTTCGTTATTATCATCTCTTTCTGAAATAGAGACTTTTCAAAAGAATTTGGTTGATCTAGTTTTGTCTGATGAAAAGAATGATATTTACATCCAACCAATTCAGTTTATTATTGGTTCTTCTGAAACTGGTACCGCTACAAAAAATCAAAACGAAATAATCAATTTTCGTAACAATCTTAGACCTATATATTCGGATGATTTGTTAATTTGTCGCGTGACAAAGACTTCAAAGATTTTGCGTGATTTCAAAAAGAATTGTTTAGATGTATCTTCTGACGAAAAATATATTTTTATACTGGATAATATTGTTTCAAACGAAGATGAATTAGCATACCAGTTAATAAAACGTGGTACTGGTAGTGGATACCCTTTGTTAGAAATGTGGGTTAAAGAGAATAACGAGCAACGCGGAAGGCAAAACGATAGCGGTATCAGGGTTATAAAAGATGCTAATGATCAGGGCTACAAAATAAAATCCTATAAGGATATTGCAGATATATTATTGGATGTGTTTGAGAGTTTGGTTAGAGATGATCAACACTTGGCTGAACATGATATTCGTATTAATAATGCACATCTTTATGTTGACGGAAAAGAATTAACATCGCTGGAACACAGTTTGCCATATAACAGTACTCAAGCTGAGTTGCTTAGAAATAAAATATCTGATTTGGAAGCATCGGTGCAATATCACAAAAAGGAAATGGAAAGCATCAATGAAAGAATAGATTTATGCCGTAATCAGCTTCAAAACTATAGAGATAGTATGGATGAAATCCTTACAATGCTAATCTGCAATCGCGACGCACAGGATTCGGATTTGAGAAAATATCTTGAGGGTGAAGATCGTGAAAATGCGCTCAATGAACTTGATAACGCACAATGGAAAAAAATTTTAAAAAAGGGTAGTGATAGTATTGAAAAGGGTTTACAGCATATAAAGGAATACATGGATAGCAGATTCTTGCTAATTCAAATTCTTCAAAGCCAAATATATATGACTGATAGTGGTTCTAATAAAGATTCTATACTGCATATATATGAAGAATTGGAAGAACTGTCACTTAAGTATAATGTTAGACATGACATCATATATAAATATGCAGATTATCTAAACAGGATTTCTCTCTATGAAGAGTGCATTGTAAAGTCAGAACGCTTGCTTAAATTGTGTGAAATCTATGAGAAAAATACTGATTTGAGTGATTGTGTTAGTATTCTTTTAGGAGATGCATACAAATCAATTGGAAAGTATTCTGAATCGTTAGTATACCTGAATCGGGTTTTGGATAAACATTATGATCGGTGTAGCAAAACCTGGTTACAAGCTACTGTGTCTAAATTAGGTGTCCTATTCCTTACAAATAACATGAATGCTTTTGGTCCGGTATTAGATGCTGTTCCCAAAACAGTTTTGGAAGAGAATTATGAAGACCCTGATATGATAATAATTCAGGCAAGGATTTATCATGACCAGGGATTATATTACTCACACAACTCGCAATTTAAGATAGCAATCAATAGTTATAAGAACGCCATACGTTTATATACATTCTTGGCTAAGCAATATGAAAAAGATTCGCTGAGGGCCGCAGAGACAGCTGATCGATTGACAAGATCAATAAGCAACTTGTCTGATTTATACTTGCTCCCTGATAACTATAATCTTGAGCTAGCAGAATCTGGATATAAAAAGGCATTAAAGATATCAGAGCAATATTCTGCTCCTCATATGTTTCCTCGTCTTTTTGTATCCAAGAAAGGCATTTACATGCTAAAGCTATCTAGAATAATGAGGGAGAATAAAGACTATGGTGCGGCAATTGATGTTATATCCGATGTAATTACGATTAGGACATCCCTTGCTAATCAAAACAAGAAATATCGAAGAGGCCTTATATATGCAATTATATCAAGGGCAAATACATATATGGAAATGAACAATCTTAAGATGGCAAAGATGGATCTTGAGGCCGCAGAAAGCATACTTAACGATAAAGAGACGGATGATTCATCGGCTTTGCTGGAAGTTCGATGCCACTATTATTCTGCTTGGGCTATATGGAAACTTATGAAAAGAGAACGCTCATGCAAAAAACAATATAGCCTTGCTATAAATTTTTGGGATGAGTTTGCTACTATGGATCCGGGTTATGCAAAGAGGAAAAAGGATGAATTCATAAATAAATATAAAAAGGCACTAGAGGCTCAAGAAACGTAAGTGTTGATAAAAGAATGTTTCTGACGCTGTCGGTATATCCGGCAGCGTTTTTTGTTGGAAATAGTTTTCATATAGTTTTGATTTATAAACTAAAAAACTCACGCCCCCTGTACGATAAGGCCAGATGGTGAAGCTCATCCGAGCCAAGGTCCTAAACGATACCCGGACCGGAAGGGAGGTGAATAAAGATGAACGCCATTATCGATTTCATAAGTGGAATGGTCGAGATTGTGGAACAGCTGTCAGAAAATTTGCAGATACTGCAGCAGCAAATGATCATCGACGAAGAAGAGAAGAAGATCAGTAAAAAGGAGCTTATAAATGAAGAAGAATAGAGTCGTAGTTAAAGGAAGGATGGCCTTTGCTCACCTTAACAATCCATCCAGCGTAGACAAGAAGTACGGCATGACCTTGATTGTCTCAAAAGATGATGATCAGTCGATCAGCAGATTGAATGAGGCAATCGAGTATGTCAAGGAAACAAGCAAGGAGAAGTGGGGCGGTTATGTCCCGGCAAATCTTAAGATCCCTCTTCATGACGGAGATAAGGAGAAACCGGAGAAGACCCAATTTCAGAACAGCTTTTATCTCAATGCGAAGTGCTCTGATCCGCCTCAGATTGTAGACAAAAACGTCGAGCCAATCGAGGACAAATCTGAATTGTATTCAGGGTGTTTCATCAACGTTAGTCTTGTGTTCTATGGATATAACGTTAGCGGAAACAGAGGAATCGGTATATGGCTCGGCAACATTCAGAAGATCAAAGATGGCCCAAGGATGTCAAAGACTCATATTGATGCCAGAGATGAATTTGAAGTGATCGCATAGGGAGGCGAATATGACAGGAATAATGGACCTTTCTGAAGTCAGACCATTTCTCAAATTTGATGAGAATGGCAAGGTGAGAGATGATCTCTACAACTATAGGATGATCTTCTTACATGATTCCCAGCTGCAAGGCATTTGCTTTAACGAAGCAACACGCAGCATCGTGGTCAATGGTCAACTTCCCTGGCAGAGTGAAGACGGAGAATGGAAATACAGCGATTGGACTAACCTGCTGATGTATATCAATGACAAGTATGGCATCTACTCAAGTAAGAAATGTCAGGAAGCCATGTATGGAGTAGTCAGTCTTTTTCGCAAAGTTAATCCCATTAAATCTTACATCGAATGTACAGAGTGGGATAAGGTTTCCAGGATACCGGAATTGCTTATCAAGTACTTAGGCGCAGAAGATACACCTTATGTACGTGCGGTAACTGTAAAGACATTAGTGGCAGCAATTGCTCGTTTGTATGAGCCGGGCATTAAGTTTGATTACGTACTGGTCTTATGCGGTATGCAGGGAATCGGCAAGAGTACTTTCTTCTCGAAACTGGGAATGAAATGGTATTCAGATTCGATGACAATAGGAGATATGAAGGACAAGACCGCTGCTGAAAAACTAAGAGGCGTCTGGATCATGGAGATTAGTGAACTCGCAGGATTACGGAAGGTCGAAGTTGAGACGGTTAAAGCTTTTATCTCGCGTTGCGATGATCAGTACAGAGAGCCCTATGCAACTTATGTACAAACCCACCCGCGCACATGCATACTTGTTGGCTCAACAAATACCACAGACGGTTTTCTCAGAGATATTACCGGTAACAGAAGATTCTGGCCGGTGAATGTAACAGGACAGGCAGAGCAGTCTGTGTGGGATCTTACTGATTATGACATCGGACAGATTTGGGCTGAAGCACTGTACCGCTATAAGGATGGCGAGACACTTTATCTTCCTAAGAACATTGAGAAGATAGCTTACGAACAGCAGAGCCAGGCAATGGAAACAGATCCCAGGCTTGGCATGGTCGGAGAATATCTCGAATCGACCGGACAGGACAAAGTGTGTCTTATGGAGATTTGGTGTGAATGCTTTATGCGGGATCGAAGCCTTATGAAACGTCGCGATGCCTATGAATTGGAAGGTATGCTTCGGCAGCTTGGAAACTGGGAAGTATACAAGGGAAATACAACGGGAAAAACAAGGATTCCCGGATACGGAGTACCAAAGACTTTTGTACGCACAAATACAGAACATATCAATGAATATGAGAAAGGACAAGATTATGAGTAATCAGAATAGTGAAGATGCTGCTCGCAGAGCAACAGAATTGGGTCTGATGATAATGCTGAATAAGGCTTTGGAAGAGATAGAAGTACTCTTTGGCTGTATTGCGGATATGAAGGCATCGTTTGCATTGTCTCCCTCAAGGATACAGCAGGTGTACGACTACATTGAACCTCCCAAGGATCCCTTTGAATTTATCAACACAGTTCCAGACCCGTCGCAGGTTTTAAAAACATTAAGAAGGAATCTCAAGTTCATATTAGAGGAATTCCCTACTTTTGATGCATACGACATCTGGTTTAAGGTCGACAGCGTCGGAGACTGGGACGATCTGGTATCTATGGTGAGATGTGAGAGAAAGCGAATTGCAAGAGTATTCAACGAACAATTCGATGAGTTCAAAAGGAGGTACGGCGATGAGTAGTTATGATGATTATCTGATCGATTCAGCTGCAGGTAAAGTTAAGAGATACGGTGAAAAACTCAATGATAATGAGTACTATGCTGTTATCAAAAGAGCTTCTGTCTCCGTTCAGTACGGTAAATTAGCACGCGATATCCTCGCAACTGCCAAAGAACAAAACTGGGAAGCGTTGTCATACGTGTCTTCGTATTGCCGCGATAAGTATAAAGAAGAGACCTTAGCAAGTATGGGGACTTCTTTGGTAAATGCAGGAGGCTGCTTTATAACCACCGCTTGCTTACATCAGTTTAAGAACAATTTTGATGATGATTGTTATGAACTGACAGAACTCCGGTTTCTCCGTGACACCTTTGTTAAGATCCAGCATCCAGAGGATGTAGAAGAATACTACAGGATTGGTCCGATCATTGTAGATGCCATTAATTCGCAGCCTGATTGCGAAGAGATATATGCAGACATCTACGAGAATCTGGTAATGGCAACAATCAGCATGTCAAAAGTTTCTTTTGAGTCTGCATACAAGCTATACAAGGATTATGTACAGAAACTCAAGGAAAAATACTGTAATGAGGAGGTGATTACTTAATCTATGATTAATGCAACTGTTGATGATCTGTTTGAGAAGACTGTGATTGAAAGAGCCCTTAAAAACATCAAGAACAACAAGTCATTCTGTGGGTTTGACGGAGTTTATGCCAAAGATATTATGTCCTTCTGGCAAAAAGAGGGCTATAAGATCGAAGAGAAAGTCAGGAACGCATCATATTATCCGTGTATTGCAGATGCATTCGAAATTAAGAAAAGGAATGGCAAAAAACGCAATATCACTGTTCCTGCCGTAACAGACAGAGTCATCATTCGCGCACTGCACCTGGTTCTTCAGCCTCAATATGAAAAGGTCTTCAGTAACAGAAGCTTTGCTTTCCGTCCGGGCAGAAGCACATTGGATGCTATCAAATATCTGAAAAACAGGATGAATTCCGGATATGATTGCGTGATTAAAACAGACATCAAGAGTTGCTACGATACGATCAATCACGACGTTCTTATATCTATTCTCAAACGGGATATTCCCGACTCGCGCATCTGTATATTACTTGAGAGATTAATAAGAGCGAAGTATTGCAAATATAACCGGGTTATGAGAATGACATTAGGCATTATGCAGGGGAGCACGTTGAGTCCTCTTCTGGCGAATATATACCTGAATGAATTTGATCAGAAGATGGAGAAGCAAGGTTTCCAGTTCATTAGATATGCTGATGACATTATCTTTCTCGGAAGAAACAATAAAGAAGTCAGCAGAGCATTTGTTGCAGCAAAGAAGATCCTAAAAAATGAGTTGCACCTTATGTTCAATGGCGATAAAACAGTCAAAAGCCTCCGGAGGGGCATCGATTTTCTGGGGTATCACATCGGAAGACGAAGCCGTTATGGCTACTATAAACTTTTCGTCGGAGAAGAAGCCAAGGATAACCTTATGAAGTATGCACTAATTGCAAGAAAGGCAGAATGTGATACCCCGGAGAATCACCTAAAGTGGATCGGAAGCTTCAATCGCGGATGGCTTAACTATTTTAAGCATGCAGATAAAAAAGAACTAAAAAAGCTCAGCCGTCTCGTTGATGAAAAGCAGAGGAAGTTCTTTACATTACGGTGGGCAAAACAAAGCGATTTCACTTTGCTTCGGCTTACACAACTTATGCATATAACTGGCGGGTTTGTCACAATGAAGAATTGGCTGGGCGAACTCATCGGACGATTATCATTACAGAGAAAAGGAGAATAATCATGTCTAAAAAATATACAAAATGGTTAGATGGTAAAGAATTTAAGCATAACAAGCTTCTTAAGAGAAGATATGAGAATATTGATGTCGTGCCTGTTTACACACCAACGGCCAGGTTTAATTACATAAAATATACTATATCAAAACCCGGTCACTTCAATGGTGAGCTGACAGATATTCAGGAAAAAATAATGGGTTTAGTTTCTACACACAGTTTTGTTTCTGTTAAACAGATCAAGACGTATTTGGAATTACAAGGTTTAGATATTAGTTTCTCGGAAATAGGCAAAACGCTTGAAGATCTTATTTTCTATAATCTTATAGAAAGAAATACGATTACCAGAAGGGAGACAGCGTACGACCAGAACGTAAACATGTACGTCAATTCGGATTGTGAATCAGTGAAGCTGTATTCCCCGGGCTGTTACAGACCTTTTAGCAACAGGATGTTTCCGACACGTTCTGTTAAGAATCTTGCAATCATAAAACAGGATTGTGGTAATGCGATGCCGACACTTGCTCTAAGCATGCATATAGTGAATCAGATCCTTTTGAACAGTATGATCTATGCCGGAAATGTTAAAAGATTCCGTATAGCTCAGATCAAGTATCTGCCCAACATGAGAATAGTTGTTCCATTGGAAATAGCAACTAACAATCATATTTATTATTTTATTAATGCAGTGTTCTTAACAACATACAGGCTGCAAGAGATCTTGCGCAACTGGGCCGGCTTTTCCATGATGACTGCTGAGAATTCGGGTAAAGATAATATGCGTGATTCTTCAAATAAGAAGGCAGAAAACTACGAAAGCAGGAGGAATGCGCCTTTTACTGTAGTGATCATTGCGGCGAATACTGAACACTTAGTTCGGATCATGGATGTAGTGAATAATGAAGATACTTGCAATTATAATGTTGCTTTTACAATATACGATGAATGGTTCCAAAAGAAAGGTGGAACTTTCTTTCAAAAAGAAATGGTGAAATAAGTCCATGCAATCTGCATCAGCAGATCTCATCATATGATGTATGCACCCGTCATACATAAACTACGACCTCCCGCCGGATAGCGGGAGGTTGTTGTTTGCCGGATTTAGCAGGTTTATGTCAAAGAAGTTTTGCTTGTCCCCCAAACCATATAATATTGGGGACAAATGAAGCGGTGATATTTGAAGTCCAATTTGAATCCCGTTTAAGTTTTTACGCCGCCCAGCGCTATGCCTTCGACGATGTGTTTTGAGAGGAAAGCATACACGAGTATCGGAGGGAGGAACAGAAGAAGTTCCGTG
>JAEEGG010027475.1_pt1 | contig 10782 bp, 4 predicted proteins | sample 9134161 | NCBI WGS metagenome assembly JAEEGG01 (sample SAMN16246543, study PRJNA631951) | gut metagenome | biome: gut microbiome; feature: rumen; material: CR-attached | host: Bos | place: Iran: Karaj | collected 2018-10
TTACATCAAATCCCTCTTTACCCTGTATCGCGGGATGATATATGGCTATCCTGTCTCCCTCGGCAACATTGCACAACCTGTTCATGGATGTGTAATCAACCGTACCGTCTTCCCTTATGTCAGGTTCCTCACGCTTATCCATATCAAGCGTAAATTCGTAATAACCTTCAATACCCGGCTCCGGCTCTTTACCCTCTGCGACCACTATATCCTCTTCGTATAGTCCGAAATTGATCATCTCCATTATGGCGTCAGTCTTAATACCGAGCACAACTCTGTCTTTACGAAGCATGTTTATCACTTCGGGAACAGAATATTTTTCATCCATTTTGGGGTAAGCCAACCTAACCGTGGCAGACATCTTATCTTCAGATATCTCCACAGTAATGGACTTGGTCTCCTGTACGGTCTCTGCTTCCGCTTCGGACTGTCCGGCCTGCTCAGGAACAGGCTCAGTGCCGATCGTAGCTGCTTCTCTTTTCAGTTGTTCCCTTAGCTTCGCCAACTCTTCAGAGCTTAGCTTCTTCTTCTCTTCCATTGATCTTTTCCAACTGCTTGGTCACTTCGGATAACATCTGTCTGTATTTTTCAAGCTTTTCACGTTCCTCATTAACCTTTGCTTCCGGCGCCTTTGATGTGAATCTCTCATTTGAGAGCATTCCCTCGGCTCTCTTTATCTCTGAGTTAAGTCTGTCAACTTCTTTTGTAAGCCTCTCTTTTTCTTTTGTTATGTCAACCAAATCGGTGAATGGCATATAAATATTGGCTCCGTGTATCACAACGGATACCGCATCAGATGCTATTCCAGTCATATCCTTTTGTATGAACACTTCCGATGCATGTGCAAGACCCTTGAAGAAAAGCTTTCCGGTCGTAAATGTATCTAAGATCTCCTCATCACCGGATACTACATATACATTCACGGTCTTAGAAGGAGCAACATTCATCTCTGTCCTTACATTACGTATACCCCTGACTGCTTCCTTGATAAGCTCGATCGCTTCCTCATCCTTTGCAAATACAAGCTCCTCACTGTACTCGGGCCACTTGGATACCATTATTGATTCTTCTTCTGACTGAAGAGTTCCAAATATCTCCTCTGTGATAAACGGCATATAAGGATGCAACAGTTTAAGCGCATCTATAAGCACGTTCTTTAACGTCCATAAAGCCGCATTTTTACTCTTAAGATCATCTGTATTGTAGAGCCTGGGCTTAACCATCTCTATGTACCAGTCACAGAACTCATCCCAGATAAAGTCATACACCTTCTGTACGGCGATACCGAGTTCAAACCTGTCCATGTTATCCGTAGCATCACGGATAACCGACTGCAGCTTACTGATTATCCACTTGTCTACAGGTTCAAGATCAGTTTTCTCCGGCTTTTCAACGGATGCATCACCCATGTTCATCATGATAAATCGTGACGCATTCCATACCTTATTGGCAAAATTACGGCTCGCTTCAACCCTTGACATATAGAATCTCATGTCATTACCTGGAGCATTGCCCGTGATAAGCGTAAGCCTCAATGCATCCGCACCGTATTTATCTATGATCTCAAGAGGATCGATACCGTTACCAAGTGATTTACTCATCTTGCGGCCCTGATCATCTCTTACAAGTCCATGGAAAAGTACTGTCTTAAAGGGCTTTTCTCCCATCTGCTCATAGCCGGAGAATATCATTCTGATGACCCAGAAGAAGATGATGTCATAACCCGTCACAAGCACATCGGTGGGATAGAAGTACTTAAGATCCTCCGTCATCTTTGGCCATCCAAGAGTAGAGAACGGCCAGAGCGCTGAAGAAAACCAAGTATCAAGCGTATCGGGATCCTGTTCTACATTGGTACTTCCACACTTTGTACATGTATGGACAGCCTCAGGTGATACCATGATCTCGCCGCAGTCCTTACAATAATATGCAGGTATCCTGTGTCCCCACCATAACTGTCTTGAAATACACCAGTCTCTGATGTTATCAGTCCAGTTGTAATATATCTTATCCATTCTCGGAGGGATGAGCTTGATCTCTCCGTCCTTAACGGCCTTAACCGCAGGCTTAATAAGTTCATCCATCTTAACAAACCACTGTGCCTTTATAAGGGGCTCTATGGTTGTTCCGCATCTGTCATGAGTACCTACGTTATGCGAATAATCCTCTATCTTAACAAGCAGACCCAAAGCCTCAAGATCCGATACTATGGCTTTTCTTGCCTCGTAACGCTCCATTCCGGCATACTTGCCGCCGTTTTTATTGATCGTCGCGTCATCGTTCATTATATTGATCTCCGGAAGGTCATGTCTCTTGCCGACCTCGAAATCGTTAGGGTCATGCGCGGGCGTGATCTTAACAACGCCGGTTCCGAAATCCTTTTCTACGTAGCTGTCGGCGATAACCGGGATCTTTCTCTCAACGAAGGGTATCCATACAAAGCCGCCAACGAGATCGGTATAACGCTCATCCTCGGGATTAACCGCAATAGCGGTATCACCGAGCATGGTCTCGGGACGTGTGGTCGCGAACTCAAGGAAACGTGTCTTTGAGATGCTGCCGTCAGCCTCAACAAAAGGATACTTGATGTGCCAGAAATGGCCGGCCTGCTCCTCATACTCTACCTCCGCGTCGGAGATCGAAGTATTGCAGACAGGACACCAGTTAACGATCCTGGAGCCCTTGTATATCCAGCCCTTATCGTAAAGCTTTGTGAAAACCTCGGTTACGGCCTTATTGCAGCCCTCGTCCATCGTGAAACGCTCACGGTCCCAGTCGCAGGACGAACCGAGCTTTTTGAGCTGGGAAACGATCCTTCCGCCGTACTCCTTTTTCCAGTCCCATGCGCGCTCGAGGAATCTCTCGCGGCCGAGCTCCTCCTTCGAGGTGCCCTCCTTTTTCAGGGTCTCAACGATCTTGGCTTCGGTAGCTATCGAAGCGTGGTCGGTGCCGGGCTGCCAGAGCGCGTTATAGCCCTGCATGCGCTTGAAACGGATCAGGATATCCTGCATCGTGTTGTCGAGCGCGTGGCCCATGTGCAGCTGTCCGGTGATATTCGGCGGCGGGATCACGATCGTGAAGGGTTTCTTCGAACGGTCAACCTCTGCGTGAAAATACTTTTTTTCTATCCATTTTGAATAGAGTCTGTCCTCGATCTGCTTGGGATCGTAGGTTTTGGCAAGCTCCTTACCGCTCGCCTTTGCGTAGCTTTCGCTCATGTCCGGCATAAAAAACCTCCTTAAAAAAACGTAAGCCCTCATCGTATAAGGACGATGAGGGCTATCGTGATACCACCTTAATTCATCGCAAAGCTTTATGGCCCGCGATCTCATTACGCAGCTCAATCAAGCTGCTCGTCTGTAACGGGACTTCCCGTTGTCTCCTACTGTCGATACACGTATGGCATCTCTTCAGAAACACTGCTCAGGAGCTACCTTCGATAAGCTTCCCCGAAATGGTCTTCCAGCCGCATATGCGGACCATAATCTCTGGCGGTTGCCGCTTACCTAATCCTCTCCGTCACTGCATTTAAAATATTAACTGAATAGTAACGTAACATCTGCCTTTTGTCAAGTGCGGTTTTATTACGACCGTCCGGTCAGTGCTTGAAGCCCGCTCTCTTTCTGAGGGTCGGGTCAAGAATCTTCTTTCTGATGCGAAGACTCTTGGGCGTAACTTCAAGAAGCTCATCGTTATCAATAAAATCCAGCGCCTGCTCAAGGCTCAGGATCCTGGGCGGTGTAAGACGGAGTGCCTCATCCGCCGCAGAAGAACGGGTATTGGTCATCTGCTTTTTCTTGCAGACATTGAGCTCAATATCCTCTCCTTTACCGGACTGACCGATGACCATGCCGGCATAAACCTTTTCGCCGGGTCCGATGAACAGCGTACCGCGCTCCTGCGCGTTGTACAGGCCGTAGGTAACGCTCTCGCCGCCCTCGAACGCGATAAGGCTGCCCTGCTTGCGGAACTCGATATCGCCCTTGTAAGGCGCGTAGCAATCGAATATCGTGTTCAGTATGCCGTTGCCCTTTGTATCGGTCATAAACTCGCCGCGGTAACCGATCAGGCCTCTAGAAGGAATGGAGAACTCCAGTCTCTGATATCCGCCGGCCGCAGTCGAAACACCGAGAAGCTCGCCCTTGCGGCCGCTGAGCTTCTGAATGACAGCTCCCGCAAATTCATCGGGAACATCAATGATCGCGCGTTCCATGGGCTCCAGCTTTTTGCCGTCCTCATCGTAGCGGTAGATTACCTCTGCCTTCGATACGGCAAACTCGTAGCCCTCACGGCGCATCGTCTCGATAAGTATCGAAAGATGCAGCTCGCCGCGTCCCGAAACCTTGAAGGCCTCGGTCGTATCGGTCTCCTCGACACGCAGCGAAACATCCGTGTTCAGCTCTCTGAAAAGTCTCTCGCGGATATGACGCGAGGTAACCCACTTGCCCTCCTGACCTGCCAGAGGCGAATCATTGACGATAAAATTCATCGAAAGTGTGGGCTCCGATATCTTCTGGAACGGGATAGGCTCGGGCTGCTCAGGCGAGCAGATCGTGTCACCGATGTGAATATCGTCGATACCCGAGATCGCAACGATCGAACCGACAGTCGCGCTCTGCACCTCGACCTTTTTCAGGCCGTCGTACTCGTAGAGCTTGCTGATCTTGACCTTGCGGACCTGATCGGGATTGTGATAGTTCACGATGACCGCATCCTGACCGACCCTGATGGTGCCGTTGTCGACCTTTCCGCAGCCTATACGTCCGACATACTCATTATAATCAATGGTGGAAATAAGCACCTGCGTTCCGCGGTCGGGATCACCCTCGGGCGCGGGAATGTGCTCGATGATCGTATCGAACAGGGGCTTCATGTTCTCGGGCTTGTCGCCGAGCTCCAGGATAGCCACGCCCGACTTGGCCGATGCGTAAACAAAAGGCGCATCGAGCTGGTCCTCGCTCGCGTCGAGCTCGATGAAGAGATCGAGTACCTCATCGATAACACGTGCGGGATCCGCCTCGGGACGGTCGATCTTATTGATGCAGACGATAACAGGCAGACTCAGCTCCAGAGCCTTTTTCAGAACGAATTTGGTCTGGGGCATCGGGCCCTCGAATGCGTCAACGACCAGGATAACGCCGTTAACCATCTTGAGCACACGCTCAACCTCACCGCCGAAATCGGCGTGGCCGGGCGTATCTATGATATTGATCTTAACTCCGTTGTAATTGACCGCCGTGTTCTTCGAGAGGATCGTGATACCTCTCTCCCTCTCCAGATCGTTCGAGTCCATAACTCTTTCCTCAACGACCTGATTCTGGCGGAAAACACCGCTCTGCTTCAAGAGACAGTCGACCAGCGTTGTCTTGCCGTGGTCAACGTGAGCGATGATCGCAATGTTTCTGATGTCTTCGCGTTTCATATACTACTTTCCTTCTTTCAAGCTGCGCGCGGGATGCTCCGTCTGCATCGCCGTTTTACCTTCCTAATCTTTTAAACTTTAAAATTATAGCATATTCAAAGAAAATCGCAAGTCTTTTCTTCCATAATAAAAAATGCCGCGGGGACGGTTCTTTTGGTAACGCAGTTCGTTACCAAAAGAACCGTCCCCGTGGCTGTCGTAAATATTTATCGTATCATCTTGGAATGATCAGTCACTGTAGAAATCATATACCGACTGCCATTCACCCTTGATATTTGTTAAGAAGTTCCAATCATCACCGTCGCGATCGTAGATGACACGGAAGAGAACCTGAAGCTCGCCGTTTTCATCGAAATCGCAGACGCTTGCACCGAACCAGCCGTAGTCTCCGCTGGTATCGCCGCCGATCACATAATACGGCTGCACTTCCGCATCGGGATCGTAAATCCATGCCAGGAAATCAGCGGCAAACATGATATCAGCCGCCAGATCCCCGCAGTGCCAAACCGTGGTAGCCGAGGTCCTGCCTGCTCCGTAACAGAAATACTCATTGACAAAATCAACAAAACTGTCGGTAACGAACAGTTCACCTCTCTTAAGAGGTGCGTCTTCATAATCATCGTACAGCCAGGCCACATCCACGCATTCGCCATACAGATCGTTTCTGACAACCACATGAACATTTCCGAGATCCTCATGGCCCTTTATCTTGCCGGAATAAACATAACCATAGGTAGCGGGATCGTCATATCCCATCCGGAAATCTCTGTCGGTATATAAAACCTTTTCAATTCCCTGATACTTGAGACCGCTCTTTGTGATCAGTTCGTCAAGTCCCAGCACATAAGGGTTCATTCTCCTGTTTCTGAAATCGGCATCGTCGGAATCAAACCTGTACCAAATGTAATTTGCGGTTCCGTAATAGGACATTCCGTACTCATAATAATCTTCGATTCCGATCTCTTCGGCAATATCCTCATAGTATAGACGGTTCTCATCTTCTCCGGGATCGCCCGGGCCGGGATCCGGTGTGGGAGTAGGCTCGGGAGTAGGGGTAGCCGGTTTGGGCGTAGGCGTAGCGGGCTTGGGCGTAGGATCGGCCTTCGCAGCCTGAGTCGGAGTGGGCTCCGTCTGATTGGGCTCAAGCCAGGGCTCATCTTCTTCCTCGGGATCGCTCGCGTTCTCAGCGGCTTCCTGTTTCTCCTCGTCAATGGTCTCCGCTATAGTCGGTGCTTTCTTGTCATCGGTAAAGCGGATGTCAAACATTGTCCAACAGTCTGAATAGTGACTGTAGGCCTTCGAACCGTATACCTCGACCAGACAATCGTCATTCGCGCCGGTTCCGCCGATAAAGAGACCGTCTTTGTTATGCCATCTTACCACGGCATCCTCGATATAGATGTCCGCGTCATCCGCGACAACCTCGAAAGTATCGAAGATATTGCCGGTGTCCGTCTCGTCGACTGCCGCGAACGCCACATGAAGCTCTGTTCCGTTGAAATAATCAACAAATGTATAGCTGTCGGATGTGGGTTGGAAAGTGACCGGGATCGTAACGATACAATGCTTCTCCGCATAGAAGATATCGGTCATCTCGGGCGATTCAACCGCGTCTCCCGAAGCGTATACGGTCATGCCGTTCGCAAGACCCTTGTACAGCTTTTCCGCCTTTTCGGGCACTATCATCTCGGCACGGTAGATCCAGCCGTTCGCGATCTTGACATAATAGTAGGTCACGCTGCCCTGCTCGAGGGTGTAGCATCTCATCGAAGAATCATCAAGGATTTCATGATCGGCAGGTCCGATATCGCTCACAACCTCTCCTATCAGCGTGTCATTGCTGTATTGCCTGTAGGTTCTGATATATGCGCCGGTAACGGGATCGGTGAAATAATAGGTCTCTTCCGGTCCGTCAATGTACATCTTCGTGAAAACGTCGGGGTAATTCAGGATGCAGCCCAGATCGCTCATGAAGTAGGAAACGACTCTCCAGTCAATGGTCCCGCTGTCATACTTGTTGGCGAGCACGGGAACCTTCTTGCCGACCGATCCGATGCCTGCGGTGCTGACCCACTTGCCGCCTTCGACGAACTTGCATTTGATGAGCTTGCTGAGTTCATCGAAAACAAACGAATATTTATTCTCATAAGTGAGCGCCGCGGTAACCGTGTACTTATTGCCAAGGCCCACAACCGCGAACTCTGTCATGCTCTTGCCCTTCGTCTCTGTCGAATACCAGTCTGTGCCGGACGCGAGGACCTTATTGTACTCGGTGTTCGCGATCAGGCTCTCAACCTCGTCCATGGACGCGAACTCATTCTCTCCGAGAGTGATCTTAAGGCTCGCCTTGCTCCTGCTGTCGGTGAATACCGCAGTCTGGTTCTCATAGGTCTTTGAGAGCTTGAGCTGCGCGGGATAATAAACCAGGCACTGCGCAGCCTCGACATACCAGATCGCATAGTTACGATTGTAGTTCTTTACGTCCTTCTTATAGCCTGTTGTAACGACCTTCGAAGCGGCCGCCGCGGCTTTGCCCGCGTCTGCCTTCGTCTTATTGCCGGTCTTCTTATCTTCCTTCGGAGTGACCTTCGCGGTGACATTCTTTCCGTCGACCTTCATGTGGATATCGCCGGTGCCGTCCTTCTTCGAAGTCGACCACTCCAGGCCCTCCGCGGTAACGCCCTTAATGGTGTCCTCCGGATGGTCTTTCGCGTCATCAGGCTCGATCACGATCTCAGCATAGTCGGAATCGAACTTGACCTTCTCATCATCGACCGTAAGGCCCTTAAGATCGGGAACATCCGTAATAGTATTCTCCGCCGCGGATCCGGAATCGTCCTTCTTTCTCTCCGGCTCATCACTGCTTCCGCCCGCCATCACTAAGCCGATCAGAAAGAAGAACACCGAAAATACGATCAGAATGATGCCCGGTACCTTCTTCGCTTCCTTGCGCGCGAGCAGCCAGATGCCTGCGCCGAGCGCGGCAACTCCCAGTAATACAAACAAAACGCTCATCAAAACTCTCCTCTGTGTATTTACCCGATAACGGGGTCTCTTTTAAACAACATCCTTATTATACCTCAGCAGGCTCATCATCGAAAGAGCCTTCCTTCAGATATTTACGGATTGTTATTTTCCATAGTGATAAGGAAGAAGGGATGTATACTCACTAAGAGTTACCTACATTTAAGAATACAAAGAGAAGCGACGGTCCCTTGCGGGGCCGCCGTTTCTCTTAATTGGGTGTATTTATATGGATTTTAACTGTATGGCTGTTTAATTATTCCTCTTCCTTGCGGCGAACCTTGATAAGTGTAGCTCCGCCGACTGCGATGCAGATCGCGCCAAGTCCGTAGAATACTACTGCTGAAAGAACGCCGGTCTGGGGAAGTACATCACCCTGGGGAGTAGCTACGATGTCAAGTCCGAGATCCTCGGTCTCTTCCTCTGCCTCGGGCTCTTCCTCAACTGCACCCTGAGGAGTAGCGGGAGTGGTATCAACATCAACCTCTTCCTCGGTGTCATCAACTACTGTGGGCTCAGTAACCTCTGCCTCAACATCTTCCTCAACCGCACCCTCGGGAGTAGCGGGAGCTGCGTCTACATCAACGGTCTCCTCAGCTGCGGGAGCTGCTTCCTCAACGTCTGCATCATCGGTGTTCTCTGCTGTCCAAGCGGGAAGGATGATGAAAGGAACGTTGTTGATAGGAGCTGCGGGAATGATAGTGGTGTTGTCAGCTGCGGGAGCATCTGCTACAGGCTGCTCGTCGTTGTTCTCCTCAACTACAGGCTTCTCGTCATTGTTCTCTGCGGGCTCTTCTACTGCGGGCTTATCGTCAACTACGGGCTGCTCTTTGTCGTCGCTATCCTCTTCTACTACGTCAGGAGTGGTTTCCTGATTGTTGTTTACAGGCTCAACTTCGGGCTGCTTGCTCTCACCGTCGTTGTTTGTGTCGTCGGCATCGTTGTTGTCGTCGCTGTCGTTGTTAGCGTCGTCACCATCATTGTTGCCGTCGTTATTGGTGTCGTCACCGTCGTTGTTGCCGTCGTTATTGGTGTCGTCACCGTCGTTGTTGCCGTCGTTATTGGTGTCATCACCGTTAGTGTCGTCGCCGTTGGTTCCATCGCCATTGGTGTCATCACCGTTAGTGTCATCGCCGTTGGTTCCATCGCCGTTGGTGTCATCACCGTTGGTTCCGTCGCCGTTGGTTCCATCACCGTTGGTTCCATCACCGTTGGTTCCATCGCCGTTGGTGTCATCACCGTTGGTTCCATCGCCGTTGGTTCCATCACCGTTAGTGTCGTCGCCTTCGGTGTTTCCACCTTCGATAGCAGGAGTAATAACTACGTCGTCATAGTATGCATTAATATGATCGTAGCAATCATCTATATGTTCATGTTCTTCAATGCCACAAACTGTTCCGTAGCAATTCTCACTATGAGTGTGCTCTTCTGCAAAATCACAAACACGAACTGTATTATAATTCACCTTACGGTACTCTGCCCAACCGAACAAGGAGATCAGATACCAGATAAAGTCCCAGAAATTATCAATACGCACTCCGGCATATTCATATGCGTAACAATCCTCGGTATGCTTGTGTTCTTCCTTACCGCAAACCAATCCAATGCAATCATCAGAATGCTTATGCGCCTTATCGCAAATAAGAATATCCTCAGCCTCATGATAGGTTCCTGTTACATTTTCAGCTCCGTATTCAGCAATAAGATTGTTATACTCTTCAACAGTATAGTGCTGGCTTTCAGCTGCGTTTGCCTTCACATTTGCGGGAAGGATCATAGCAAGGGTAAGTACGAAACAAATTGCTGCGTTAATAGTCTTCTTCAGGTTTCTCATTTTCTTTCCTCCAATAAATTTGTTCACCCATTAATGTTTTCTCTGTTCGTTCAGAGGTGTCTCTCAACTTCATGAGTCCACTATACAACCCAAAAGATACAAAACGGATACATTTTAATATTTCTTTTGTATCTTTTGAATTATTTTGAAACTTCACCGAGTATGTCTGCTTTGCCAGAGATATTCACTGAACGTCAAAGCCCTATTTTAAAGGCTTTTCTACTATTTCTGTCTCAAAAGATTCAAAAGTTACTTGATTTTCTCATTCTTATTTATCGCGAATTTTATGTAAATGTAACCTTTTTCTATCATTTTGGGGCCGGATTGCAAAGAAAAACAGCGGACCTTGCGGAACCGCTGCTTTTCTTTAATGGGTGTATTATTGGAATTCGTTATTGGTCAATCATTCCTCGTCTTTGCGATGGATCTTTGCTACTACCGTTCCGCCGAGTGCTATGCAGAGTGAGCCAAGTCCGTAGAATACTGCTGCGGAAAGAACGCC
>JAEEGG010027477.1_pt1 | contig 10782 bp, 10 predicted proteins | sample 9134161 | NCBI WGS metagenome assembly JAEEGG01 (sample SAMN16246543, study PRJNA631951) | gut metagenome | biome: gut microbiome; feature: rumen; material: CR-attached | host: Bos | place: Iran: Karaj | collected 2018-10
CGTTGTTCAGCAAGCTGATAATGCTGCATGTCTGCATAAACAGAAAAATCACCTAATCAGAGTATCAAAAGGCAGTATCCTTATTTATCCTGTGCACAGCCTTACTGAGCTAGTAGGATCAGCCAGGATCTATATACAGGAATAGAGTTCAAAATACAAAAAAGAGAGTAGTCATACCGGCTACTCCCTTTGTATCATATGGTTCTTTAATTATTTATCCGACTGCTCTATGACTCTTTCAGGCACTTTTGCAAAGAGCGGGCTTACGGATACCCTATTATGGACTCTTGATACGGCTTCTGCGAACAGTGGAGCTGCAGAGATGGTTAGCATCTTCTTGGAGTCTTGAATATAAGGATTCTCAACAGTATCAGTGCTTATAACTAACTCTATCGGGCTCTCCTCTATTCTCTTTACTCCGGATTCTCTTAATATATTGTGTCCCAGACAAGCGATGATCTTTCTTGCGCCTTTCTGCTTAAGGACGTTTGCTATATCAATGAGCGTACCTCCGGAAATACTGAAGTCATCAACAATGAGGCAATCCTTTCCATCGACCTCACCTATGAGTTCCAATATCTTTGCCTTCTCATCATGAGCCACTCTCGTCTTATCCCCGATAGCTACGGGAGTTCCGAGATAATCGGCATATTTCCTTGCATTCTTTGCAAAACCGGCATCTGGAGATACTACAACAAGATTCTCGGTAGAAATGTGTCTCTTGACAGCTTCACATAGAATCGGAAGTGAATAAAGATGATCTGACGGGATTCTGAAGAAACCCTGTATCTGAGGAGCGTGGAGATCCATCGTAATGAATCTGTCAGCACCTACAGCCTCGATACAATCTGCACATACTCTTGCTCTTATGGATACTCTGGGCTCATCTTTCTTGTCTCCCTTTGCGTAGCCAAAGTATGGTACTATGAGGGAAATGGAGCTTGCACTGGCTCTCTTGAAAGCATCTATCCAGAAAAGGATCTCTACAAGCTCGTTATTCGGATCAAGTCCTATCGGCTGAACAAGATAAACATCACTGTTTCTGACGGTCTCTTTTATCTTGACGAATATATTACCATCTGAGAATTGTATCACTTCGGAATTGCCGAGCTCAGTTCCCAAATAATTGCACATCTTTCTTGCAAAACTCTGTCCAGATTTACCTGCAAAAATCTTTACGTTGCCTGATTCGTTATGCATCGATTTATCTCCTAAAAATGATTTCCTTTTCAGTTTTACCCATCGTTATTACCTATAAAATAATAACACAAAAAAGGCCTTTCTATCAATGAAATAGGCATAACAGCTACATTTTTGTAAACCCTGTTTTCCTTTTTCATTGGGGTTCAAATAATAGAAAAACAGAAGAGTTGTTACTCTTCTGCTTTTTCCTCAGAACTGATCTGTTCTCTTGAGAATAGTTCCTCAAACTCTTCTCCGCTTAATTTTTCTTTTTCCTTGAGTACCTTTGCAATAAGATGAAGCTTATCAAGATTTGCATTAAGGATCTCAGTAGCCTTGTTCATGCTGGAGACCATGATCTTCTTAAGCTCCTCATCGATCTTTGAGGAAACCTCTTCACTGTAAGATTTGGACTGTACAATCTCTCTTCCAAGAAACACTTCTTCACTGTTGCCATGGAAGACAGGTCCGATTTCATCATTCATTCCGTATTTTACGATCATGGATCTTGCAAGCTTTGTAGCCCTCTCGATATCGTTGCTTGCCCCGGTTGTAATATCTCCGATTACAAGCGCTTCTGCAGCTCTTCCTCCCATCATCATGGTAATTTCATCAAGCATCTTCGACTTGAAATAGTGAGTCTCATTCTCATCAGGAAGCGTCATGGTGTAACCCGCTGCCATTCCCCTCGGAATAATAGATATCTCATGAACGTCATCACAGTTCGGAAGAACCTTAGCACAGATTGCGTGTCCCACTTCGTGATAAGCCGTGACCGTCTTATCCTTATCGGTCATTACTCTGCTCTTCTTCTCAGGTCCAGCCACAACTCTCGTTATAGCCTCTTCTATTTCATCCATGCCTATTTCGGTCTTCTTAAACCTTGCAGCAAGTATAGCAGCTTCGTTCAGCACATTTTCGAGATCAGCACCGGAAAAACCAGGTGTCCTCTTTGCTATTACCTTGAGATCTATCTCTTTGCCCAAAGGCTTTCTCTTGGCATGGACCTTAAGAATCTCCTCTCTTCCTTTCACATCAGGAAGATTAACCACTATCTGTCTGTCGAATCTTCCAGCTCTTAAAAGTGCCGGGTCAAGTATGTCAACTCTGTTTGTTGCAGCAAGTACGATAATTCCTTCATTAACAATAAATCCGTCCATCTCAACAAGGAGCTGGTTAAGAGTCTGTTCTCTTTCATCATGACCACCTCCGAGTCCTGCTCCTCTCTGTCTGCCGACAGCATCAATTTCATCTATGAAAATGATACACGGGGAGTTCTTTTTCGCTGTATCAAAGAGGTCTCTGACTCTTGCTGCACCCATTCCGACGAACATCTCAACGAAATCAGACCCGGTTATGCTGAAAAAAGGTATCCTTGCCTCTCCTGCGCAAGCTTTTGCAAGCAAAGTCTTGCCGCATCCTGGAGGTCCTACAAGAAGCACGCCTTTGGGAATCCTTGCTCCGAACTTGGTAAACTGCTTTGGGTTCTTGAGAAATTCGACAACTTCCTGAAGTTCTGCTTTCTCTTCGTCTGCTCCGGCCACATCGTCAAATGTCTTGTCGATGTTTTCTCCCATTGTCATTTTGGCTCTGCTCTTTCCGAAGTTCATCGTCTTTCCGCCCTGGGTCTGACGATACATCATGAACCACAGGAATCCGAGCATTACTAACGGAAGTACATAAGGTAGTATTATGTCTGTCAGTATGGAGCTGGTCTTTGCCTCTCTATATGTGATCTTAATGGAAGATTCGGAAAGATCCTCCTGATCTATTGCAGCCTTTATATCTGCGTCGAATTGATAGTATGAAGGAACATATACAGTATAGTCATACTTGTCCGGGAAGGACTTTTCATCTATTTCAGAATCCTTCTTGAGTGCCACGGCATTATATCCTGAAACGGATATATTTACTATCTCGCCCTCACTCAGCTTTTTCAGAAAATCTGTATATCCCAGTTGCTTCATGCTGGTATTATTGTTGCTAACTATAGTCTGTGCTATAAAAAAGATCGTTACCAGCAATATGATATAAATAAGCGGTCCTTTTAAAAATTTTTTCAAATCCTTCTGCTCCTTAAAAATTTTTTCAAATCCTTCTGCTCCTTTTTCAAACGCTGTATATCTCAGGCTTTAATACTCCAACATATTTCAAGTTCCTATATTTTCCTGCAAAATCAAGTCCATACCCCACGAGGAACTTATCTGGTACTATAAAGCCAACGTAGTCAGGCATTATGTTTGCCTCTCTTCTTTCGACTTTGTCAAGGAGACAACAACTCTTTACTGTCCTGGCTCCTCTGCTCAGAAAGATCTCCCTTAATGCATAAAGAGTATTCCCTGAGTCTATGATGTCCTCTACTATCAGCACGTCTTTTCCAACTATGTTTGTCTCAAGGTCATAGAGGACTCTGACATTTCCTGAGGACTTTGTCCCGGCTCCGTAGCTTGAGACTCTGATGAAATTCATCTCCATAATAATGTCCATCTCCATCATGAGATTGACATAGAAGATCACCGCTCCGTTCAGCACTCCGACCATCAGAAGATCCTTGTCTTTGTAGTCTTCCTGTATCTTGGCAGCAAGTTCCTTGATCTTTCCCTTAATGGTATCTTCATCAAACAAAATTTCTTCGATATCTCTCTTCATAGTCCCTCTTCGTATGTCAGTTTCAAGACATTTTTAGTATCTATTCTAATCCTGAGCAGGTCACTCAGGCTTTTTCCGATTATCCACAGGATTACATCGTCCTTTGCCAGAAGCAGAATCCTGTCTCTGTCCTCTCTATCGACTTTACTGTCGATAAACCAGTCTTTGAGTTTCTTATGTCCTTTCACTCCAAATGGTGCAAAGACATCTCCTTCCCTTCTTGTTCTTAATACACATCCTTCAGGAAGCGCATCCCCGTCAATATACTGTATAAGGCTGGTCTTCTCAGGGAATGCCAGCGGCTTTTCCTCTTCCTCAATCCTTAAAAAGGCTCCATTAGGCAAAGGATTATTTCCCTTGTCTACAGGGTAAAAAGAAGTATCCTTAATTGTAGCTTTTTTATTTCGAATTATCAATAAACCATAGGATATCGCTACGTCCATTCTACTTGTTGAGTAGCGTTTTCCGGTCTTTTCCTCCATTGCAAGCTTCAGTATTCGTTCAACATCATTCTGTGTGATATCCTTCAGCTTTCCGATCGCGGTCATGATGCCTTTTCGTATTATCCTTTTTCTTATCACCGGTTCATAGGTTCTCAGTTTCCCGATCTCTATCCTTACATCATTACCTGCTCCCGAAACCTGTATGCTGTTAAATGCATCTTCGGCAATGCCATCGAGATAAGCATCTTCTTCCTCAAGTATCTTGGAAGTTCTGAATATGTTATTGACCGCTCCTTCGTTAATGCTCTCAAGCTCCCTTATTATGTGTGCCCTTATTCGGTTTCTGGCCAAAGAAAGATCATCATTTGTGGAATCATGCCTGTAAGGAATGCCTTGTTCCTTTGCATACTCTTCTATCTCTTTTCTGCTCACGTCAAGAAGCGGTCTGATATATGGCCCGCTAAGATATTTCATCCCTCCGAGCCCGCTTACTCCTGCCCCTCTGATCATGTTGAATAAGGTGGTTTCTGCAGAGTCATTCATATGATGAGCAACAGCAATCTTATCCGCGAATCCTTTTTTGATACATCTTTCAAAGAAAGCATATCGTCTGTCTCTGGCGACCTCCTCAAGATTAGTCTTTCCTTCATTCATATGATCCGGTACATTTCCGTGTTCAGTCGTGATGGAAATGCCTCGCTCTTTGCAAAAGCTTTCAACAAAAAGCAGATCCTCTTCAGATTCAGCACCTCGGATACCATGTTCAAAGTGAAGAGCTTTGACTTGGCACTCAAGTTCTTCACTCAGTTTCCCAAGAACAGACAGCAATACCATGGAATCTGCTCCGCCGCTTACTCCAACTGCTATTGTTTCTCCTTTTTCTATTAGTCCGAATTCTTTGATGGTCTTCAAAACTTTTGCTTCAAGATCTGACATTTATCGTATGGATACTCCGTATATCTTCTGACCTCTTGTTCCCACCACTATCCTGTCTCCCATCATTGCAGGAGTTGCTTCGATGTTTGCCCCAAGAGATAAACTGTCAATTATTTTGCCATCTACTCCTCTTATCAGATGCATCATTCCACCGGAATCACACTGTACTATGAGACTATTCCCCGCCTCATCATATGAAACTACTGGAGAACTCCATGCATAGTTCTTCATATGTGTGCTCCAGATTTCTTTACCTGTATGGATATCGAGAGCAACCAATTTTCCATCCATAACACTGGGGGTCCTGGCTACGGGGAAAATAATCAAGTCTTTTATATCATTCTCTCCCAAAATCGGACTTGACTGTACTCCTCCTGATATACCGGCTATAGTGTTGCAGTAATAATCTCTGATCCAGACATATTCTCCGTTCAAAGCATCTATTTTGAAGAATGGGCAGTATCCAAGTCTCAGATACCTGCTGGGAGACCAATGGAGCGAGGTTCCAATGTACAGATAGGGATGCCCTTCTTCTATTGAAAGAACCGGGGATCCGTTTGTATCATCAACAACATCCTGCGCCCATATAATCTTCATGGTATTCATATCTATACATAGGAGCGTACCTCCGTTATCAGCAATATATAGATAGTTCTCCCACACCACCGGGCTATCTTCCATGCCAAGCCAATACTTTTTCTCGCTAGATCTGTATGTATGATACTGCAGCTTGACAAACTCATCAGGGGCGATGGTAAGCTCATCATCCTCATAATGTGCATTCAACTTGAACGAGTAGATGAGCCCGTTTTCGGATGGCTCGAAAATGTAATCGTTAAAAAACAAGGGCGAACTGTCAAAACCACAGAAACTTCTTATGCTGAAAGGATCTTTTCCTCCGTATTCGTAAAGTTTCTTCTGATTCTCGAGATTGTAGATATATGCTCTGGCATAGTCTTCCTTCATAGGGCCGGAGTCTCCCGGACCCAGATGCAGTAAAGGAAGTGATGGATGAATAGCTCCCGATCCTTTAAATGGAAGCCCCACATCAATCACATCACGGGTAAAAGAGCCATCCTCTATATCTAGAAAATAGACCTTTCCATCCATTGTGGAATAGATGACTTCAGTAAGATCTTCTTCTTTTTTGGTGGAATAGATGTTCATTCTCTTCTTCTGGTCTTCAGTCCATCTTACGATCAGAGGTTGTCCTGTCCATCCGCTGCCGGTCCAAAATCCCTTTCCGTATCCTTTCTGGAGACGTCCTGTATCAACTATCCAGTCTATATTCAAATGATTCTTCTCGGATGACATTCTCCCATACGAATAGCCGTTCCTTCTGTGATTCCCTCTAAACGTGACAATGCCTTCATACTCTGAATATGATGCATCACTGACGTAGACCGGGTCTTTTCTTTCATAACTGTCCGTCTCTTGTCCGTCAACTTCTAATTTGCTAACTATTCCCATTTTCTCTGGAGAAGTCTCTTCGGTGTTGTTTACCACCCTTGTACCAATATGGTGATCAAACGTTCTGAGGCGTGTAAACTTTTTGAATAACCTCAGGAAAAACATAACGATAAGATCGAGTCCCATCATGAAAATCCTGAACGCTCTGCTTGTCTTCATTCGGCCTGTATCTCCTGAACCTTTTTTTACAGAGTCTTTCTGAGTACAAAGTATTCTGTTTCTTCATACTCTCCATCTTCTTTCGAATTAATAACATTGAATCCTAATGCATCCTTATAGACCTTAAGAGCCTTTGCGTTAGATGAATGAACACATACCTCTATAATCCGAATCCTATTTCTCTCCAGGTTCTTAAGATCTTCAAATGCACTCAGTAAAAGCGACTCTCCTATATGCTTGCCCGTCTCTGAGGGTTTTACGAGGATCTCATAAAGAAAGCATTTCCCGGGATTGTTGAAATCTCTGTAAAAATATGCGACTCCTAGGATCTCATCATACTCTATGGCTACATATACCTGTCCGTATTTCACACAAGAATATACTTCAAGATAATCAAGCCCGGATGCCCTTCCTCCGTGTACTTCTGCTTCCAGTTCTGTAAGCTGTTCCAGCATGTTGTAGTCATCTTCATTGATGTGAAAATATTCGATTGCCATTTATTCTCTCCTTTATCTGACCAGTCTCAGGTCTTTTCCTTCAAATTGAAACACATCGCTGTCGTTTACGCTCAGCAATCTTGAAACTATTCTCTCTGTATAACGGTTATTCAGCTCATCCAAATTATTGTTTGATACGAACACCGTGAGAAGTCCTTTTTCTTTTCTGACATTCATAAGATCAAACAGATATTCTCTTGTAACGTTTTGTGTCATTGGCTCGCTGCCCAGATCATCTATCGCAAGGATCTTCGCCTCATAGATTAGATCAACCCCGTCAGTTTCTCCGAGTCTGTCCTGATGGAAGTAATCGAATAGGTTTCTGGCTGAAATATAGCATATATCCTGTTCTTTTTCTGCCATGGTACGAAGAAAACGCCTAATAACATAAGTCTTCCCCGTACCAGCCTTGCCAAGGAGTACAAGCTGCTTCTTTCTGACAATAGGATAGTCTTCATACTGTTTTTTAAGATATCTGACCATCTTTGATGCCCTTGCCTTATCATCAGGATCCGTGAATATCTCAAAGGAATAATCCGAAAGGTCCCCGGAAAAGGATTCCAGATCATAAGCTCCTATTACTCTAACATAGGCTTTTTTCTTTAAGCAGATACAATAACCATCTCCTGCAAAACCTGTATCTTGACATATATCACATTCATAATGAGGTGGCTCTTCCGTGACATTATTCTGTTCTCTATATTCTCCGATTTGTTGATCCAGAGCCGTAAGAATAGGCCTCGCTTCCTCTTCAAGTTCATTTTTCCGATGTGGTTCTCTGAGTATCATCTGTAGATAATCAACCTGAACCGCATTCCTTTGCTTGATGAGATTTTCAAGCACGGGATGAGCACGCAATACATCTCTTTCTCTAAGAGCCTCATAAGTTGAACGTCTGCTCAGGTTGTCATCATATTCTTCTATCAATTCGGCCAGACTAATAAGCTTCATCTCTTATTCCTCTTCAAACTCCTTGAGCGGATCCGGTAGCTGTTTTTTGATCTCGCTGTAATTGTTGTTTCTTTCATCTATATCACTTATGGATCTTTTTCTGTTCATAGTATTCGTTTTTTCCGCTTCAGCAACTGTCTTTATTCCCTTTTCGTGCCATCTACTAAGAATCGTATTTAAGGTTCTTGATGGATATGCATAATTCTTTGCTATGGAGGCAGCATAATCGATCACTTCGTCTTCAAGGCCAAACGTATCCTTGAATTTTATATACTGATCCATGTCAGTCTGTGTAACGGCCCTGAATATTCCGAGTTTTCGGTTCAGTTCCTGTGCCTTAGCAGAAATAATCTTTTGAGAATTCTCCTGTTCTTCAACGTCTGATGGATTCAGTATCCCCTTTCTTGTCCATTCTGTTAGAACGGATTGTATGTCCTCGAAATGGGGATTTCGTTTCTCTGAAACCTTATGAGCTGCAAGAATTATCATCTCATCTGAAAAGCCCGGTTCGATAAGAGCAGCATACTTCTGTCTCTGGGATTCAGTGACTGATAGCCTTGAATACGGCAGAATACGCAGAATCTCTTTTATCTTTTCATCCATGGCATTTCTGTTAGTTGCATATTCTCTTATCTCCTTGCTGCTCATGGCGTTGACGGATTTGAGATTGCCCAATATACCATCAAGATACTTGAGTGAAGGATCCCTTGAATACGTAGTCAACTTTACAGCTTCCTTTATCGCCTGGAATGAAAATGCCCATTCATCCGTCCATTTCTCGTACAACTCTATCTCAGGTTCGGTAGGAGCTCTTTTGATATTCAGCATGGAAAGGACTTCCTTTATCTCAGAATAATGCTTAGTCACTGAGTCTATCTTTTTCTTTGCCTGTTCTATGGTATTGATTTCTTCTTTCTTCCATGAAGATGCAATACTCATAATCTGCTTTGGAGTAATCCTTATTCCATATAGTTTTATGCCATACTCCAAAAGGAGTAGCACTATCTTTTTCTCGAATCCATACGTATCGGATAACCTGTAGAAGATATCATAATCACTCTTGTATAATTCTCTTCCGGAGAAGATCCTCTGGATCATGATATTGTAATCTCGATCCGGATAGGATGAATCGTCTTTCACAGTTTCCGGTTCAGGCAGAATATAACGAATTAATCCCCCGCCAGAATTAGAAACAAACCCTTTCTCTTTGAGATTCTCGATAGCCTTTAAAATGCTTCCTTCATCGACCCCAAGTTCTCCCGCAATGGTTTTGACATCTGCTTCTTTATGCATCAGACCATACACATATACCCTCAGAGAAGTGTCCTCTCCAATAAGCTCGGTGATCACTCTCTTCGGTATGCTGATCATTTCAAAGATATCATTTTCAAATACCATCTTATGTTACTCCGCCATAAACCTCATGATTCCCTGACATGAGTTTTCAACTTTTTCCAGGAAAGGATATGCTCCGCAATTACGTATCGTCAGTTCATAAGGAATTCCTGTTTCTGCAATATAGTCCTCTCGGTTTTTCTCAGAAGAAACCATGTCCTCTCCGCCTTGCAGGTACAAAATCGGCATATCAAGCTGGTCAAGTCCCCTGAGTATCGCAGAATCATCATAATTTGCAATAGACGCCCTGACACATTCTTGGACATCAGTCCTTTCAAACGGTCTTGTAAGGATCTTGACATCCTGATCGTTTATTATCGTCCTGTCAAAATAGGCATTTTCAAGTATCCTCCGTGCAAATGAAGAATTCTTGAACAACTTGATGACTATTCCTCCAAATACTGATTCGAGTTTTGAGTATGGCCCTTTGACATCACGAAGCGCTCCAGGATTGATAAACACCAGTTTATGTATATTTTTCTGATTATATATAGCGTAATCGGCAGCATAGGCACAGCTTTGTCCACAGGCTATGATCGTGATGTTCTGAAGTCCCATAGTCTTAACGAAAGCTTCAATAAAAAGAGAATAATCTTCTATAACAAAGTCAATATTCGGACAATCAGAGGAACCATGCCCCGGCAGATCCGGAGCAACGACCCTGAAATACCTGCTTAGGTAATTGCCGGTATATTTGAAAATATCAGAAGACAAGCCGACATCATGAAGCAAAAGAATGGTATCACCCATTCCCTTGTCTCTATAGTGGATCCTGGCTTTTACATGAACATTACGCTCTCTGCCCTGATCCTCAATAACAGTTGCAAAAGAAACATTTGTATATTTGCCTGTATTCTTTTTTGCTTTGACTCTATCTCTTTCCATAACTAGTCCTCATAGTTGTTTCTATTTAGCTATAATTGGTCATAAGTATCCACTTTATTCTATTCATTATATCAAAAGACCCCTCTATCCGCGACACCTATATTAGCCCGAGTTTTATCATCTTTTAATATCAATTGTAAAACTATTATGTCCTTGGGTGTTTTCCGGGTTTCTATGGTAAAATTATAAAAACCAATAGCCGGTAAGAGACATGA
>JAEEGG010027482.1_pt1 | contig 10781 bp, 9 predicted proteins | sample 9134161 | NCBI WGS metagenome assembly JAEEGG01 (sample SAMN16246543, study PRJNA631951) | gut metagenome | biome: gut microbiome; feature: rumen; material: CR-attached | host: Bos | place: Iran: Karaj | collected 2018-10
CTTAGTTTCTTTCTTGCCAGTATATTTAAACTCGACGCAGTTGGAGTCGGCTTTAACGACTTCGCCATTTGCTTCGGCGTAAACAATCTGAGAAAGATTCTTTGCGACCTCGGCGTCAATACCGGTAGAGACAATGGCGGCTTCTGGTTTTACAAGAGGCACAGCCTGTTTCTGCATGGCGCAAGCCATCAAGGAGCGGTCGACGCGGTTCTTTTCTACGAATGGAATCATAGAAGCAGCGACGCCAAGAATTTCCTTATGCGCAGCATCCATGTGGGTGACTTCGCTAGCCATTACCTGAGTTGGCTGAAGACCCTTGCGGGCGGAAACATATTCATCAACGAACTTGCCGTTTTTATCAAGCTTGGCGCTCGTATCTGCAATTACCATATTCTCTTCGGCGGCAGCATCGACGTAAACGATTTCATCGGTAACTTTACCATTCTTAACGACACGATATGGAGCTTCAATGAAGCCATAATCATTAATACGAGCATAGGTAGCCAAGTTAAGTACGAGACCAACGTTGCCACCTTCTGGAGTTTCGACAGTACAAATACGGCCGTAATGAGTTGGGTGCGTATCGCGTACTTCGAATCCGGCGCGTGCACGAGTAAGACCGCCAGGGCCCATACTGGATAGACGGCGCTTGTGCGAAAGTTCGCTGAATGGGTTAGTTTCGTCCATGAGCTGGCTGAGCTGGGAGCTACTGAAGAACTCTTTGACCGCTGCAGTCACTGGGCGGGAGTTTACCAACTGAGATGGAGAAACCGTTGCTGGATCACTCATCGACATACGGTCGAGAATGTTACGCTGCAAGCTGAGCATACCAAGACGGAACTGACGCTGAACAAGCTCGCCAACCAATTTGACACGGCGGTTCGCGAGAGAGTCGATATCATCGACTGGGTCTTGAGTGATATTTAAGCGAATAATCTCAGCAATAATTGCAACGAGATCTTTCATTTGTAGCGTACGATGAACTTCATCATTTGGAGTATCGAAACCAAGGCGCTGATTAATCTTGTAGCGGCCAACACGAGAATAATCATAGCGGCGATAATCATTGAAAGTACGCTCAATCATATTTTTTGCGTTTTCAACGGTTGCCAAATCACCTGGACGGAGACGACGATAGATCTCTAGAAGGGCTGTACCCTGGCTATCAGACGGGTCCTTTTCGAATGTGTTTTCGATATATTGCTTTGCAGCATTATAATCGAAGTCCTTGTCGCCAACTCTTTCTTTAATGGCGTCAATGATTTTTGGAATAGTCTCGGTCTTCTTCATGCCAAGTGCGCGAAGAAGCGTCGTTACTGGAACCTTTTTACGGCGGTCAATCTTTACATAGACGACGCCTTTTGTGTCGGTTTCGAATTCGAGCCATGCACCACGACCTGGAATAATTTTTGCACCATAATAATTATGGCCAGCAACCGTATCAGCCTGGAAGAATACGCCAGCAGAACGGATAAGCTGAGAAACGATTACGCGCTCGGTGCCATTAATAATAAAGCTGGCGCGATCGGTCATCCATGGATAATCACCAAAATAAATATCCTGCTCTTTGACTTCGCCGGTAACTTTATTGGTAAGCTCTACATTAACATGTAGTGGAGCTTCGTAAGTTGTAAGATTTTCTTTAGCAGTATAGTCTGTTTCTACTGGATCCTTAAAATAGTAATCCTTGAAACGGAGGCTCATTTTTTGACCAGTATAGTCATCGATTGGATTGAGCTCGTTAAAGACTTCCTGCAAACCGTAATCTACGAATTCTTTCCAAGATTTGGTTTGATGCTCGGTTAAATTTGGTATTGGAAGAACTTGGTCGCCCTCGGTAAAAGATACCCGGCTACCACTCCTTGCGGTATTTGTAGTTTTTGCCACATTCCCTCGCTGTTTATTAGTGTTGATACTTTGGCCGGAAGATCACCGCTTTGACCCCCATTCTGCATTGCCGGAGCAGAAGTTCAAAATAATCAAAGCACACTACTTCTTAACTAACCATTTTAACGTATTTTTGCAAGCGTCGCAAGGGGTTTTAGGCACTTTTTTGACCATTTTTTGCCAGTTGCTATTTTTGACATTAGCATTTAGAATTAAATTAATTAGGAGGTTTAAATGTTATCAAGTACTCTGTGGGAGTTAATTATTGGGTTATTGGGTGGCCTAGGTTCCCTTATAATACCCGGGATAATCGCAGTTATTATTATATTAGTCGTACATCACGACAATAAACGACGCGCGGCTCAGCAGACGAATATTCCAGCCGCGACGAGCGGATCTTCTGTGCCCGCAATAACCACGCCTCCTACGCCAGCAAAACCACCAAAACAGAAAAATCCATATGCCCTCCTAAATGTCCTCTTAATCTGTGGCAGCTTTTTCTTAGTGTGCGCCATGATCTCATTCATGGAGAATACAAATAATAAGTTAGTCGCGCCTACTGCCATTACACTAACGTTGATTTTCTATATCATCGGCGCTGTTATTTATAAACTTGTAGACTACCTTAAGCCAGTAGGTCTCGCCTTCGCTTATACCGCGACGGCAGTGTTCCCGTTCTGGGTAATATCGTTCATTACTTTCGGAATCGACACGCAGTTATCTTGGATTTTAGCCTCCACTATCTCCATGATCGCTTTCGTTATCACGTCACTAATCTTTAAGTCGAAGGTCTTACCGTTTTTTGCTTATTTGTGGGCTTTAGTGACCGCGTGGGCATGTACGCCTACGGGCAATGAAACCGCAGCAATCTGGTGGGCGTTTGCCGCACCTGGCGTCTTGTCCTTTATTCCATTATTGATTTATCGCGGTCGCCCAACATGGCTACCAGTAAACTTCCGCAAAGCCACATTGGTGGCCGCCTACATACTTTTGCCATTTGTATTTGTGGGTTCACTCCTTCTATTTGTTGTTCCAGACATAGCAATTGAAGCGCCTTTCCTGCGCACATTTATGTCGTTATTAGCCATAATCTACGCTCTATTATTCTGGACCAATAATCATAAATATGGTTGGTTTATCGTGGGACGTTTTGCCGTCCAAATCTTGCTGTTCGCGTGTGTAGCAGATTCGCTAAATTATTCGCTATTCGAGCGCTTGTTTGATAGTGTTTATAGTGAGAAGCATCTAGTGGCCGCACTTTCTGCAGTAATAGTATGGGCAATTAGCTTCCTCGCCCAAGCTTTGGCTGCTCTCTTCTTGCCGAAGAAAAACGAAGAAATACGCAAAGCTGAGCATTTGGTTGAAGTACTTTCGTTAATTGGTATTTTTATTACGCCTATCTTTACAGCCGGATTCGATACAGAAATGTCGGCAGTCGTCCAATTGGTGGTATTTAGTATCCTGGCCGTGCTAGGCGTCGCCTACTCGGCTATTCATAAGAATATCCTATGGAGTATCGCTACCCTTGTTAGCCTCGCCTTGATTCCATTAGTTATTAGCGAAGGATTCGACGGTATAACCTGGTCAAGCTGGATCAATATAATCTACTTCACCGTTTATGGTCTATTAATCCTGCTCGGTTATAAACTTACTGGCAAACAACAACCAAACGCCATGCCGCTCGCAATTGTCGGTCTATGTTTTACGGCTTTAGTGTTATTCATTTCGGCGATCGACGTCGGATACGTAGAGGTTGCCTGGCTTATCATAACCCTATTCTTAGCAGCGTTCGGTTACCTATCGAAATACACAATCCTATACGAACTCAGTATTTATAGTGGCGCACTCTGTGTATTTTCATTAATCGGAACTATTGGCGAAACTATCTTCAGCAATAGCAACGCTATGGTTGCAATACCAAAATGTGAAGTTTACGGCTACGCGCAGTCTAAGTGTATTGGCGCATACGACTCATATAGTGCTAGCCGCGAGAACCTATTATTAACTCTACATATGATTCGTTCATTTGTTTTGCCTACCGCACTAATTGGTGTTAGCGTCTGGAAAGAGAGGAAATTGCCAGAGAAAAATCGCTGGCGCTTCTTCCTGGGCTACATACTGCTCACTGTAAGTCTATTATTCGTCGGCTGGAGAGGCGGCGATTACTGGATGCTCGGTAGCGTCTTAACGCAAGTTGCCTTCTTGGTATATGCCGTATTGGTCGACAAGGGCTGGCTAGTCTGGACAAGTATCGCAGTAATGCTAGTAAGCATGCTCTCCCTAACCGGCGGCTTTACATACATCTGGTTCGGCGTAATTGGCATCGTGTTGATTATGATCGTAATCTGGCGCCTAATGAAGCTTAATGACGCCAAGAAGCGCGAAGAAGCTAAGCATTCTCCGGCTAAACCTGAAGGAAAATAGAATACACTAAACAACCTAAAAACCACCCTGGAATCATGGGTGGTTTTTAAGCATATAAGCTCTCAACTTTTTTATGTTTAAAGCTGACTCGCAGTTAGCTTAATGCCTGAACAAAGCATTAGGATTATTATATATCCAAATCGTCCAAGTCTGCAAGCTCTGCGCGGGTTTTTTTCGCGAGTTCGCTGCCCTCTTCGACGCCATCTTCTTCGTCTTCAACTTCTTCTACCTCGTCGATTTCTTCGGCTGGAGCAGGAGTTTCTTCGGTCGCAAAGCTATCATCGGCGGCCGGAGCGGCTTCTTTCTTCGCTTCTGGCTCAAAACCGTCATTATTGACGATCTTTAAGTTGTAGCGAGCATCATTCTTAGTGCCAAGTGCGCGCAAAAGCGTGCGGATGCTTTGAGCGGTAGCGCCACGGCGTCCAATAATACGGCCGACATCTTCTGGGTCAACTTCGAGGCTCAAGAGTACGCCTTTTTCATCGATAGTGCGATCGATAGTAACTTTATCTGGATTGTTTACGAGGGTCTTTACGATATATTCTACGAATTGCTGGTCTATAGTAGCCATAGGTTCTCCATATTGTTAAGTATTTATAATTATAGTATATATTATTTCTAAAAAAATTAAGCATAAAAATATCCCGCCCTCACGGACGGGATATAGTTTATTAAGCTTCAGCTGGTGCCTCGGTAGCTTCTTCGGCTGCAGGAACTTCTTCCTTTGGCTGATTTTTACGAAGCTTATCGGCATGCTTTGCAGCAACATGTTTTTCTGGCGCAGTCTTGACCCATTTTGGCATCTTGATGCCTTCTTTGGTAAGAATGCGGACAACACGTGAACTTGGCTGAGCGCCATTGCTCAAATATTTTTCAATCTTTTCTTTTTCCAAAACCGTAGCTTTGGTGTGTGGGTTGTAGCTGCCGACCTGAGCGACGATACGACCCGAAAGAGGGTGACGTTGCGCTTCTTGGACGACTATCCGATAAAGGGGCATCCCTTTACGGCCATTACGCTGTAAGCGAATCGCAAGCATAATTCTCCTTTAATTTAATAACTTGGTATATTATATCAGATTACGCTGAATTCTTCAACTTCTTTTGGATATTCACGCTTATATTGGCGAATCGCCTCAGAAGCCGCCTTAACCTGCGCCTCTTGTTTACTATGCCCAACGCCGGTCGCTTTAAGATGGCCATTAATATACACGCCAAGCGTAAAAGTCTTATCATGATCTGGCCCCTCTTCCTTCATAACCTGATAAGACGGGGTTACGTTATCAATATGCTGCGATAATACTTGCAGGAATGATTTGGCATCGCGCCATGACTCATTCTCAATAATTTCATTCATGCGCGTCAGGCTATTCTTTTTAATGAAAGCTTCGGCAGTAGCGTAACCCTGATCGAGATAAATTGCGCCGATAATTGCCTCGTAGCAATCAGCCATAATAACATGCAACGCACGCTCGGAACCATTCTTCTCGCCACGACTTAAGCGAACTAAGCTTTGATAACCTAGACGTTCGCCGGCTGCCGCATTAGCCTCCGTATTGACGAGTGCCGCACGCCAGGAAGTCATGATACCCTCAGGTTGTTCGAAATTTTTATAAAGATAGTCTGACGAGACTAACTCAAGCACGGCATCACCGAGGAACTCTAGGCGCTCGTTGTGTTCCGTAGAATCCCGGTGTTCATTAACATACGATCGGTGTGTTAGTGCGGTGATTAAAAGATTAATATCATGAAATTCAATACCAAGTTTTTCTTTTGCGAAAGCAACGTAGGCATCAAATTGAGATTTATTCATTAATTGAATTCTCCACTGCGGATTTTCTTTTTAGCTATAAGCATCAACTTTTCAATGTCGGCATATTCGATGGCATCTAATGCGTCACTAAAACTAAACCAGCGAATACCATTCATCCATTTTTCCTTAGTTGGATGCTCTTTATTATTTGTGGACTGCACTAGATAAACCTGTGTAGTCATTAATACAAGCTTGTCGAGACGGCGATATTTGAAATGAATTTTACCAAGCCAAGTTAAGACATCAACTTCTTTTAGTCCAGATTCCTCGCCAATTTCGCGGACGGCAGTCTGTTTGGCGGTTTCGCCCGGTTCGATATGTCCTTTTGGAATTGTCCAGCGATCTTTACTGTCTTGGATTAAAAGAATCTCGATGTCGCGATTATCTGGAGTCATACGAAATACGATGCCGCCAGCGGTTGGTTCGCGTACGATTTCTTTGATTTCTGGCTTCTTACGAAAAACTACCTGACGAATTTTTTCGAGCCTCGGCTCTTTATATTCTTCAGTAGGCAAGGCTTCCGGGATTTTATATGTGCCCCGTTTGTTCCTTGAATTAGTTTTTTTCTTTGGTCTTGGCTGCGAAGAACGCGACATTCGTGACGTCGCGCCTTTGGCTTTAGGCTTCATCCTCTTGTTCGTCTTCGACGTCGCCTGCAGCTTCTGATTCTGCATGCTGTTTCTGTTCCTCTCCCCCGATATTACGATAAGCAGTACCCAACACGCCGTTAATGAACTTAGAAGAATTATCGGATCCGAATGCTTTTGCTAGCTCGACGGCTTCATTAATGGCAACCTTTGGTGGAACAGTATCTTTTCGGCGCGTTAGCTCAAAAAGACCAATCCTTAAGACGTTGCGGTCGACGGAAGAAATACTCGAAATTGGCCATTCTGGTGCCATTGGCTGAAGCTCTTTATCAAGTTCATCCATTTCATCAAAAACGCCATGAGTGAGATCATGTACAAAATCAACGTCCCCTAAGGCTTTTGCGTAGGGTTCAATATTTTTTGCGACGATACTATCGATGTCGGCCGAGGCGTCGCCCGCCTTGCTTCGGAATTCGTATTCGTAAAGACTCTGAAGCGCGATAATTCTGCCGAGATGTCGATTGCTTGCCACGTTAGTTTGCCTCCCTATTTATTTTGACTTTTTGTCACATTTGCATGGCTTATTGCCACACTTCTTGCAAGCTTTCAACTTGAGATTTGGGGTCTTTTTTGCTGTTTCAAAAGCTTTAACTGGTGAATGTGCGTTCACGCTACGAGCAAGCTTAAGGCGCAAATGACTGCGGCGAAGGCCGGTCTTGCGAGGGCTGCTCTGTTTTTTTGGTTCAGGCATGTAAAAATGCTCCTTCTTTGATATATTACTTTGCCCTAGTTTACTATATTTTTGGCTCTTTCGCAAGGGGCAAGGAGCACCTGCATAGTGCTTCTTATGCTATAATAATTGTTATGAAAATTCGGAAGGCGAAATCTCGTATTAAGATTGCAACAAGTTGCGTCATCGCATTAATATGTGTGGTTGGCATTGGTTATTCTGGCTATAAAATCTACGAATGGACGCTCGATTCAATCGATACAGATGAGCAGACATCGATAATAAATGAAGCCGCCACTACACGAGAAATATCCGACAATGACGATACTCAAGTTATTTCTTCCGGAGAACCAGATGATGCTCCGTATTGGAAGTATTTAAAGACTAATTTGCTAGATGTAGATTTTTCCGAACTACGCAAAATTAACGACGAGACTGCGGGTTGGATTTCTTTAAGCGGCACTAATATTAATTATCCTTATGTTCAGACTACGAATAATGATTTTTATCTTAAGCATTCTTTTGACAAAAGTTATAATACGGCCGGCTGGGTCTTTGAGGATTTTCGCAATAAAAATGATGGAAGCGACAAGAATTTAATCCTTTATGCACATGGGCGTAATGACGGCTCAATGTTTGGTACATTGCGCACCATCCTTACAAATGGATGGCGCAATAACTCCAATAATTTCGTCGTGCGCACCGCTAACGATTCCGAAATGGCGCTTTGGCAGGTATTTAGTGTCTATCGCATCCCGGTTACGACCGACTATATCCAAACCAGTTTTTCAAGTGATGCACAGTTTGAAAAATTCATTACTATGCTAAAAGATCGCAGCGTCCAAGATTTCGGCGCGACGGTTAGCGGAAAAGACCAGATTCTCACTCTTTCAACTTGTTACAACAGCAAAGAACGTGTGGTGTTACACGCTAAACTCATTAAGCGTCAGGCTAAATAATTTCTATCTCGGCAAAAATTGCTTTGTGGTCCGATAAAAGATCATCATAGACCCTGAAATTATTTGCTTTGATTTTGTCGTTTATTAATATATGGTCGCAGGCAACGTCGCGAACGAATTTAATATTTTGCAATGTCTGTTTAACGTTATTCTCGGCCGTTAGGTCGTGCAAGAAATCCAACTCGCGCATGGCCGGCGACTCAGATACAACATTCAAATCGCCGCACATAATTACTGGACGTTTCTCGTCGCGAATTAAGTCGGCAACTTTGCGCATGCACTTGATAGTTGTTTCATTCCCGATAGGATCTTTCTGCCAATAACCATGATAATTAACCACGACGAGGCCATTCTCTAAAACGATTTTCTGAGCCTGATAATCCAAGCCGTTATTGTCGTACACATCATTTATGCGAGTATACTCGCCTAACAGATGGACGACTTCCGCTTCTTTAATTGGAAAACGACAAATAACAACGTTACCCTGCTCGATTCTGCCGCCGAAGGCGTCAAAATAATAAGTCGCCACACGATGATCATATTCGAGCCCAGATGCTTTCTTAATTTGTTCAACGGAAGTAGAAAAAAGCTCCAATAGTTCTTTCTGATTTTCTGACCAAACGGCTTCCTGGAGGCATATGATATCAAAATCATGATTGCCCAAAAATCTTGGGATGGCGCCCTGTATGCGCCCCGTCCAGGTATTTAGTTGTAAAATCCTCATGCTTATTATTTTACAACAATGTTCACAAGATGAGTTTTTGGAATAGTGATTACTTTTACAACTTCTTTGCCGTCGGTATAAGTTTTGACTTTTTCGTCAGCCAACGCGAGCTCTTCCATTTTCTTAGCGTCCTTCGCATCGTCTACGGAAGCCATGATACGCGCGCGGAGTTTGCCATTTACCTGAACAACCATTTCTACTTCGTCGGCAACAAGAAGTTTCTCATCCCACTTTGGCCAGATATCGTCCGACTTTAATTCTTCGAGCATCTCGGATGCAAGATGTGGTGCAAACGGTTTCAGTAATTTCGCGAGCACTACGAGATCGTCATGATGGGCGCCATTCTTATAAAGCTCGTTCACAAATTCCATCAAGGCAGCAACTGCAGTATTGAAGTTATTGCGATACATATCCTCAGTAACTTTTTTGGCAGTCTTGTGGCGATAGACAATATTCTTATCCTCATTAATGGTCTTCTTATCAAAGGTGAGCGTCCAGCAACGATTTAGGAAGCGGTAAACGCCGCCGATGGCCTCAGTGCTCCAAGCCGCATCTAAATTGTATGGACCAATAAAGAGTTCGTAGGTGCGAAGCGTATCAGCGCCATAACCTTGGTTAATTACATCGAGCGGATCAATAACATTGCCTTTGGACTTGGACATCTTCTTACCGTCCGGAGCATTAATGTATCCGTTGTAGAGCAATTTCTTAATTGGCTCGCGGAAATTCAAGTAACCTTCATCGGCAAAGAATTTGCACCAGAAACGCACATAAAGTAGATGCGCTACGGCATGATCCCCGCCACAATAAATATCGGTTGGCGCCCAGAAGTTAACCTTCTTCGGGTCCCAAGCCTTTTTGTCATTGTGCGGATCGGTGTAGCGCCAGAGATACCAGCTAGAACAGGCATAGCCATCGAGCGTATCAGTCTCGCGCGTCATTTCCTCGCCATCGATAGTAACTTTCAAGAATTCATCGCATTTTGCGAGTGCTGAACGACCAGATGAATCTGGTTTATAATCGTCAATTTTCGGCAACATCACCGGCAGTTGATCTTCCGGAATAGCATGCGCATTACCATCCTTATCGTAAGCAATCGGAATTGGGCAGCCCCAGTAGCGCTGACGAGAAATAAGCCAGTCACGCATACGATAAGTGACTTTCTTGTGGCCAATGCCCTGCTGCTCAAGCCAATCGTTTATTTGTTCGCGAACTTCGCTACTCTGTTTGCCACTAAATGGTCCGGAATTAACCATTTCGCCTTCGCCGGCATAGCATTTAGAATCATCAGTGGAATTTTCTGGTTTCTCAATAACTTTAATGATTGGCAGGTCAAACTTGGTAGCAAATTCGTTATCGCGTTCATCGCAAGCTGGTACGCCCATTACGGCGCCAGTACCATATCCGCTCAATACATAGTCGGCGACCCAAACTGGCATCTTTTCGCCGGTTGCCGGGTTAATAACATATGAACCAGTAAACACGCCAGTCTTTTCTTTGTTCTCTTGGCGTTCAATCTCGGATTTCTTGAGGGCAACTTTACAATACTCTTCTACGGCTGCGCGCGTATCGTCTGTCACTAAATCTGGAATGATTTCATTCTCCGGAGCTAGCACCATGAAAGTGGAGCCGAATAGAGTATCTGGGCGCGTAGTAAAGA
>JAEEGG010027483.1_pt1 | contig 10781 bp, 6 predicted proteins | sample 9134161 | NCBI WGS metagenome assembly JAEEGG01 (sample SAMN16246543, study PRJNA631951) | gut metagenome | biome: gut microbiome; feature: rumen; material: CR-attached | host: Bos | place: Iran: Karaj | collected 2018-10
TGGCGGCGATCTGCCTTGCGGCAGAGTTTCCGGCTTCTGAGTACACGGCCAACTACTGGCAGGCGGTTGACGGCAACTGGAACGGAAAATATTCCGACGTGCGCCACTGGTCGCGCGGGCATCTGCCGAGCTATGACGCAGGCGAGGATGCGGTGTTCCTCAACCAGACGGGATCGCAGTACGACGTAGAAATCGACGTGAACATAGGCGAAGGCGACATCCCGGCTCCGGCGTTCTTCAAGGTGTCGAACTCAAGCGTCACGGGGAGTCTTGCTCCTGTCCGTTTCTACGGCAGCGGCAAGATTGCGCAGGCGGTCCCTTCCAGTTCCAACATGTATTTGTATGACAACGCACAGGCGATCTACGACGGTAACGTTTCGTCGGAGTTTTCTGGCGGCGTCAACAGGTACACGAACCGCATCATCAAGGTGTGCGGCAATGCACACGTGAAGGTTGGGGAAAACTTCTATCTTGGCGAAAACGACCTTCTTGAGATTTCCGGCGGCGTTCTTGAATGTGGATCGTTTGCCCCGTCTTCGGCCGCCGTTCCGGGTACGTTCCGCATGACAGGTGGCGAGTTTAGGGTTGGCGGGTACGGTGCAAACATCTCCCCGTATTTCACAGTAGAGTTCACTGGCGGTAAGATTGTCCAGACGAGCGGCGAGCTTAAGGATGCCCGCTTCCTGCCGCAGGCCGATGCCGTTTATGACGCCGTTACCGGGAGCGTCTATGCCGTGAACTTCTCAACTACCTTCACGAACGAGATCACAAGCACTTTGTTTGCGACGAACGATTACGACATAACGAAAACCGACAGGTGCTCATGGTTCCGCTTGAATCATGCTGCGGGCAGCTCCGTGCTGTATGGCAGCGGCAGAGCATCCATAAAGCTTCTCTATGTGCATGGCACGTACGGCAACGTGTTTGACATCCCCCGCATGGACATGGCAAAGCGGTACTACATGGAAACCGGTGAGCTTATATTTCCTCGTGACATCACAATAGGCGCGTTCGGCGACTATACATTCCATCACGATCCCAACTACTACGCCCGCTATCTCGGCACGGCCACGTTCGAGACGATGGACTGCTTCGACGGGGCGACGGTTCACAACGTCGTTCAGGGTGGTCTTATTGCGATTCCAGGCTCTGCGTTCCGGATCACGGGCAGCGGCAATGTGGACCTTGCGTTCCGCACCGGTGAACTTAACGAGAACATCTCTGGATTCCGTGCAATCGAAGTGTGCGACGGCGCATCGGCTGGAATTTCAAATTCCTGGTATGTAGGTGTGATTCGCATGGGGAAGCTTTCGCTCGGAGACGGAACCAAGTTTTCGTTCCAGGCGTCAATGAACTCGGTGGAGTCTGCCGAGAAGGTGGAGGCTGCGGCAAATGCGAGGCTGGAGGTGTCGTTGAAGAGTCTCACCGCCAGTGACACTCAATCGATGACCGGAAGTCTGCTTGTGCGGCCAGCGCTGGTTTCGGGCGAGAGCGAGTGCGACATCCCTCTCGAGAACATCACGCTTGTGGGACCCCTTGGAACATGGCGCGCAAAGAAGGTGGGAGGCACGATCTACCTGCGTGACGATACGGCAAGGGTGTATCCTGCGACAATTCCGCCGTACTTCTGGACAGGCGCGGTGAACGGCGACTGGAACGAGCCGGGCAACTGGCACGGAGGAAATGTCCCGGATTCCTCGAGCCGCGTGTTCTTCGGCGTGTGCGACACCACGAACGTCGTCACGATTCCAGCTGGCGGCGTGACGGTGCTCACGCTTGATGGCGCGGGTTACACCGGGAGCAAATGGTTCCGCAGCTCGGAGCCGTATGTCTTCCGCGGCGGCAAGATCACAATCACGCAGGCAGGGAAGGACGACTACGCATCCGCGTTCTACGACTGTGGATTCATGCCGAAATACTTTGAGTGCGACGTCGATTTCACCGGCAGTTCATCTTCGATTGTCCCCATGAAGTCCGTCTCGTTCCTCGGCGGGTTCACGGCGAAGAGATACCGGGCGCGTGGCGGCAATGCGTACTTCGGCGGCACGGCGACCGTGGAGAACCTTGAGCTTTTGGCGAGATATGCAGGGAACCAGCGCCTCACCTCGGTGACGATACTGCCGGGCGGCAAGTTCACGGCGACGGCGGAGAACTATACGGTGCCTGCAAACGCCTATGCCTATCTCCACATTCTCGGCGGCGGCGAGATGACGCTGAACGGCACGAAGTTCGCGTACGTAGGCGCGCCCACGCTCACGAACACGGTGGACGGCACGCTCGCCATCAACGCACCGTACTCGATCGACACGGATCAGTGCTTCGTGGGGACGGGCCGCGTCGACATCGCAAGCACCTATTCGAGCGGGAACGTGGCGCGGCAGGAGATATGCGGCGGGCTGCGGCTCAATCTCGGCTCCGGCTTCCGCACGGTCACATCCGCGAACGCCGCCGGCGCGGTCGTGGTTGCGGTTCCTGACTTCCGCGACGCGACGCTCGGGCTCAAGGGGAACGTCACGTACGGGCCTGCGGACGGAGTGACGCCCGCGACGACGGCCGCGGAGCGCGCGCTTTCCATCGGCTACAGGGCCTCGCTCACGATCGACACGTCCGACCCCGATACGTCGGAGCCGCATACGCTTACGTTTAAAGATCCTGTCATCGGCGGCGATCTCACCATCAAGGGCGGCGGCAAGGTAGTGCTGGCCGCGCCCGGCAACCGCGTAGGCAAGCTCTCGCTTGTGGGCGGCACGCTTTCGGCGAATATCGTGGATGGCGGCTGGAACGACATCCTTGTCGCCGATTCCGTCACCGGACTTGACGCGCATGGCGACGGTACGATGAAGTTTAAAGTAGAGACCAATCCGGACGGTACGGTCACGGTTTCCGCCCGCCGCAAGTTCGGCACCAGGTTCATCCTGCGTTGAGTGTTGTCCCGTTTGTTGGTGCATCAACGGACGGGACGTCCGTTGTCCCAGTGGTTTGTTGGTTCAACTAACTAACCAATCACCAATTAACCAACTAACGATTTTTGCAACTGTGGTATAATATGCGGCATGAAATACAGTCCATGTTTCACAGGGCGGCGTGGGTTCCTGAAAGGGTCTGCCGCATTCGCCGCCGCAGTCGGTTCATATGGCTTCATCCCAAATAGGGAGCGGCCGCAGCTTATCTTGGGCCTCATCGCCGATACGCACATCGGCACGCGCGAGTCGGCGGCGACGCTCGAGCGCACGCTGCGGTTCTTCCGCACGCGCAAGGTGGACGCCGTGATGATCTGCGGCGACCTTGCAGACTGGGGCCTCATGAGCGGCTTCAGGTACATCGCCGAGGTCTGGGAGAGGGTGTTCCCGGGCGGCAAGGGTGCGGAGGGACGCCCCGTGCAGAAGCTGTTCTGCACCGGCAACCACGACTACGAGGGCTGGTGGTACGGCGACATGACCGCCGAGATGCATGCCCTCGGCTACGACGAGGACGATGCGCTCCTGAAGCTCGGCATGAAGAAGTGCTGGGAGGAGACGTTCCAGGAGGAATTTGCGCCGATACGCAAACGCACGGTGAACGGCTTCGACTTCATCAGCGCCGAGTGGTACGGCTACGACCAGACGCCCGGCTACGACCAGACGGCCAACTGGTTCAAGGAGCATGGCGGCGAGCTTGACCCCTCCAAGCCGTTCTTCTTCTACCTGCACCAGCCGCCGGCGAAGACCACGGCATCGAGCTGGAAGGGGAAGCTCGCGCAGATGGTCACCGACACGCTCTCCGCATATCCAAACGCGGTGACGCTTTCGGGGCATTCGCACTGGACGCTGAACGATGAGCGCTCGATATGGCAGGGCGCGTTCACGGCGGTGTCGGTGCCGTCGCTCTCCGTGACGGGCGTGCAGGGCGGCTACGAGAACGGCTCGGACGTGCGCAACGGCAAGACGACCAAGGCGATGCCGATGATCCCGGCGCGCTTCCGTCTGGAGGAGCCGCAGGGCCTGGTGGTGACGGTGCATGGCGACCGCATGGAGATGGAGCGGTACGACTTCGTGAAGTTCGTGCACACGGCGCCGACGTGGAACGTGCCGCTCACGCCATGCGTGCCCGAGGAGCGGCCGTTCACGTTCAAGGCGCATTCGGTGCGCACGCCAGTGCCGGAGTTCCCTGACGGCGCGAAGCTGAAGCTCTACACCAGCAACACCGAGACGCGCGGCGGCAAATGGGAGATCGTGATGGTGGCGGAGTTCGCGGCGGCGAACGCGGTCGCGAAGGCGCGGGCGTTCGACTATGAGCTGCGCGCGGTGCCAACGGACGGTTCGAAGCCGATGGTCAAGCGGTTCCTCTCGCCCGCGTTCCACAAGCTGAAGGAGGATGAGCCGGAGCGCATGAAGTTCTGGTTCAACGTGCTCGACCTGCCGCAGGACAAGGAGTACCGCATCGAGGTATATCCGCGCAACTGCTTCGGCACGTGCGGCAAGCCGCTAGTCTCCGCGCCTCGGCGCGGCAAGCCTGGCGGCGCCAGCGCCCGCGGCTGGCCAAAGCCGAAGGCATAAGAAGTAAGGTTCAAGGTGAAGGTGAAGAAGAATCGCGGAATACGCGGAAAGAGGTTGGAGGTGAAGATGAAGGCGAATAAGATTGCATTTGCGGTGGCGTTGCTGCTGTGCGTGGCGGCGTTTGCCGGGGTGAACGTGTTCCCGCAATCGTTCAGCCAGGGCGGTTGGTCGCTTGACTGCCAGTTCATGGACTGCATGGGCTCGCCCTATCTTCTCGCGCATGGCATTGGGCGGCCTGTCACGGACGCCCGCGCATCCGTGACTCTCCCTGCGAGCGGCGAGTATCGTGTCTGGGTGCGGAGCCGCAATTGGGCGGAGGGTTCGCCCGGGCGCTTCACCGTGCTGATCGACGGCAAGACCCTCGGCAAGACGTTCGGCGCGGCGCAGACGGAATGGGCGTGGGAGGATGGTGGCGTTGTTGCTGTCGGCAAGCGCGACGTGGAGGTGCGTCTTCACGATCTCACGGGTTTCGACGGCAGATGCGCGGGGATTGTCTTCTCTGCGCCTGGCGATGCGCCGCCATCAGGCGCGCTGCAACTTGATTCGGCGGATGTTTCCGAGACGGTCTCGGCAGATTTCGTCGTCGTGGGCGGAGGCCTGCCGGGATGCTGCGCCGCGGTCGCCGCCGCGCGTAGCGGCGTGAAGACGGTTCTTGTGCAGGACAGGCCGGTGCTTGGGGGAAATGCCAGCTCGGAGGTGCGTGTCTGGAGCGCAGGCGAAGGTTTCACGCAACCGATAATCGCGGAGCTGCGGGGCAGGTTCCACAACATGGAGGCCAATTCCGCCATCTTCGACAAGGTGCGGGAACGCGTCGTGGAGGACGAGGCGAACATCGACCTGCGCCTGTGCTGCCGCGCGTTCGGCGTCACGAAGGGCGCGGACGGCTCGATCCGTTCCGTGAAGGCGCTGGACTGGCGGCGCAACCGCGTGATCGAGATCACAGCCCCGCTCTTCCTTGACGCTACCGGCGATGGCTGGATTGGGTTCTGGGCGGGTGCGGACTACCGCATGGGACGCGAGGCGGCGGCGGAGTTCGGCGAGGCGTATGCGCCGGAGAAGGCGGACGGCGATACGCTTGGCGCATCGCTCATGTGGACGAGCGCGTTCGCGAACGACGACATCGACTTTTCCGCGCCGTGGGCCGAGGCGAGCGCGCAGGGGCATTCTGCGGTGAACGGCGAATGGAACTGGGAGTACGGCATCCACCACGACATGATCGCGGACGGCGAGTTCATCAGGGACAGGCTCCTCAAGGCGATCTACGGGGCATTCTCGCTCGCGAAGAGGGATCCGGCGAACTCGCGGCGCATCCTCGACTTCGTACCGTTCATCCTGGGCAAGCGAGAGTCGCGGCGGCTGATGGGGGATTGGGTGTTCAGCTTCAACGACGTCTCCAACCATGTCGAACACGCCGACGCCATCGCGAAGTGCTCATGGAGCGTGGATCTGCACTACGACAAGACGGAGAAGACCGGCGTGGACTATCTCACGTACTGCGTCCAGCCGCACTTCGGGCGCGCATACGTGCCGTTCAGGTCGATCTATTCCCGGAACGTGCCGAACCTGATGATGGCCGGGCGTTGCTTCAGCACCACGCATGTGGGGCTTGGTTCGCCGCGCGTGATGAACACGCTCGCGCAGATGGGGGTGGCTGCAGGATATGCGGCGGCGATATGCGGGCGCGAGGGGCTGCGGCCAAGGCAGGTGTACGAGAAGGGTTTTGTGCGCGAGATACAGCGGAAGATGGGCGGCGACTGGCCGGGCAATCCCGACCCTGCGCACGCGACATGGAGGATCGTGGATGACGAATCGGAAGGCGTCACCTTCGGGCGCGGCTGGTGGAAATGCTGGAACTGCAATGGCGAACAGGTGGGGCATAATTCGCACCGCTGCTCGAAGCTGGCGACGGCCGAGGAGGCGGTCTATCCGCTGCCGGTGGACAAGGCCGGGCGCTATCGCATACATGCGAAGACGCCGTTCGCGCCGTGGGCGCGGGAGACCCGGCGGGGGAAGGTGGCGTACCGCATCGAGTCTGACGGCGTGGGCGAGACGGTGCTTGTGGAGCACTACCTTCATCAGGGACGCTGGTATCCGGTGGGGGAGTTCGCGCTGAAGCCGGGCGCACGGCTGTCGATCGTGCCGAAAGAATCCACGGCGGCGGGGGAAGTGTTTGCCGACGGCATTGCCATCGAGCCAATCCGTTAGGTGAAGGGTGCGTGACAAAAGCAATCCGATATGATATATTATATGGTTGCCTGTGAAGGAGATTAAAGGATGAAAATGAAAGTACTGTCTGCAATTGCCTTTGCGTTAGCCGCCGTGCCGATATTCGCCGCGAATGTCAACGGCTTTGAGAACTTCGTGCTGTCGCGTGACGACGGCAGACCCAGTCAGCCGGCAGCCATCGCGGACTTCTCGTCCCGCACGCGGATGACGATAGGCGGCGAGATCGACGACTTCAGCTCACGCAAGCCGTGCGGATTGGTATTGAGGTTCCGGTAAAAGGAGAAATGGCAACATGAAGATGGAATCGCTGTTGAGGCTTGCAGTCGCATGTGCGGCGTGTGCGGCATTCGCCGACCCGACCGACCCGCATATAGCGCTCGTCTCGAAGAGCCAGGACGCCACCCGCGTGGTGGCGGTGAAGTACACGCTCGACGAACCGGCGATCGTGACGTTCGACGTGAAGACGAATGGAGTCTCCATCGGCGCAGCGAACCTCAAGTTTGCATATGGCGACGTGCACCGCGTGGTGGAGGCGGGCACGCGCACGCTTTTCTGGCCGGCATATGAGGCGTGGCCGGAACATACCACAAAGAGAGACGGCGCCGTATCCATCGAGGTGACGGCGTGGGCCACCAATTCGCCGCCGGACTACATGGTGATCAAACTTGTCGGGGAGGACAGGGGCGCGCGTACGTTCTACACCGCGCCTGAGCAGCTGCCGGGCGAGGGCGGCGTGACGAACGACATGTACAAGACCGACTACCTCGTGATGCGCCGCATCCCCGCCGCCGGCAAGACCTTCCGGATGGGTTCGCCCGATTCGGAGCCGGCGCGGAGGACGAACGAGATTCTTCACTATGTTTCTTTGACCAATGACTTCTACATGAGCGTTTTTAACCTGACGCAAGGCCAATACTCCAATGTCATAGGAAGTTCGCCAACCGTCAATGGACACATCTCCAACTATGAGTATTCGCCGCTCCATCCGGTAAATGGGGTCTTCTACAATACATTTAGAGGAACGGGGAAGGTATGGCCAACCGATGGTCATCAAGTTGCCGCCACTTCTCCGCTGGGACAGTTTCGTGATCGGCTGAACCTTGCCACACTTGACCTTCCTACGGAGGCTGAATGGGAGTTCGCTTGCCGTGCGGGAACAACATCGGGACGATACGATGGCCTAGAGTATGACAATTCAGGATATGACCGCAAAGCCTATCTTTTGGCGTGGGTGGGATCCGGAAGGGGACCGTCACCTCATGCGGTCGGATTGCTTTTGCCGAACGGATTCGGACTGTATGACATGCATGGAGATGTATGCGAATTCTGCCTTGATAGGTTTGCCACCGATGCCACGTATGCATCTGTAGGCGAATGGCAGATTGCGCCGAAAGGTCCATCTTCTGGCTATCCTGTGGTAAAGGGAACCAGCCTGTGGTGGACCTCAGACGGAAGCTCTGTTCGTTCTGCCTATCGCGATCAGTTGGACAGCATGTGGAATATGGCTGGCTACCGTCTAGTATTCACCTTTTGAGCGAAGGAGATCTACGATGAATAGCAAGTCATTCTTGAGCCTTTTCGCCGCGCTTGCGGCAATGGTCGCGTTCGCGGATCCCGACAATCCGCAGGCGGCGGTCGTATCCGTGACGCAGTCGCAGTCCATGCGCGAGGTGATCGCCACTTACACGCTGGACGAGCCGGCGATTGTGACGTTCGACGTGAAGACGAACGGCGTCTCCATCGGTGCGGAGAATCTCGGCGAGGCGTGCGGCGACGTGTACCGCGTCGTCCAGCCGACGGCGGCGGGCGAAGTCCGCACGATCTGCTGGGCGGCCGAGAGGGCGTGCAGGGGGCGGCAGTTTGCGGCGGGCTCCGTGACATTCGAGGTGAATGCTTGGGCGACCAATGCGCCGCCGGACTACATGGTGGTTTCGCTTACGGAGAAAACCGGCTATCCTGTCGGCGCGCGTTTCTATTACACCGCGCCGGAGCAGTTGCCGTGCGAGGGCGGCGTCACGAATATAAAGTACAAGACCGACTATCTCGTGATGCGGCTTATTCCGGCGAAGAACGTCATCTATCCGATGGGCTTGAGAAGTCCAGAAACGGACTGGGGCGCCTACCATCGCGTGAAGTTCACCAACGACTTCTACATGGCTGTCTATGAACTGACGCGCGGGCAATACAAGAATGTTGACGGATCCAAATGTTCGTTGAGCTGGATTGATCCTGCAGAGGGAGAGAACTACCCATCGCAAGGTCTCATTGCGGAACAGGGCAGGGAATATGCGGCAAATCCTGCTGTGCCAGTCCCGCAGACGCGGTACACAGATTTCAGGGGATCGACCAAGACATGGCAGATTGACGGCCATGACATCGACACCAGTTCAAAGCTCTACAAGTTCCGTACTGTGCTCGGTATTCCTACGCTCGATTTGCCGACGGAGGCTGAATGGGAGTTCGCCTGCCGCGCCGGAACGGCAGGCGACCGCTTTGACGGAACGAATGGAAGCACATCGCCTGATACGATTGCGTGGGTGAATACCAACACCCCGAAGCCAGCTGGTGCCACAAGAGCGCTGCCACGTGAAGTTGGGCTTCTTAAGCCCAATCCGTTCGGTCTGTACGACATATTCGGCAATGCGCCGGAGATCTGCCTTGACTACTATGCAGTGGGTTCGGCATACGCTACGCACAATCCCGACTATAATGGCGAGCCGGTTGTTGCGCCGGCAGGTCCGAGTACGGACAAGGATGGGAAAACCGGTAGTTCGGCGCTTCATGTCGTACGTGGTGGCGGAGTCTGGAATGACACTTATTCGACCACAGCCAACAGCCGCACGTATAACACCAGAACAGCAAGTGACAACCATCCGGTATGTGGCTTCCGCCTCGTTTGCCTGCCATAAGCCGCCTGCGGAACAGATAGTGAAATGGGTGCCCTGCGCGTGATGCGCGGGGCCTTTGCGCATATAGGGCAATCCTATCGGGAAGCGGAAACACTTCCTATTTCCCTTTGGATGTCCGGTTGGAATATAATACGCGCCGTTAACCCAAAAAAGGAGAAACGACAATGAAAGACATCAAGGCAACAAGAATCGTAAACGTCGCAGCTGCGCTCTCCGCCGCAATCGCGGTGGGCGCGGGAATACACGCCACCGCATACGGAGGCGTGCCGCTGAACAACCTGCAGGGCACGGGAGGCATCGCCTTCAACCCGCTCGCATACACGGCAGGCTTGCCGTGGGATGGAGACGATGGGGGCGACACGACAAACGAAGTGGAGCATTCCGTGCTGAACGGCATCGTCTCGCGTCCGCAGGTCGGCGCGTGGTACGTGAACCTCAACGACGCTGGCGTCAACTGGTGGGCAGGCTCGGCCGCCCTCACGTTCGCGGACCGCGTGGAGGTGTCGGCGGGCTACGGCTTCGTCAACGCGCACAAGTACGGCGACAAGTCAATCAACACCTACAACCTCGGCGCAAAGGTGCGCTTCCTCGACGAGAACACCTTCGACACCTCGTGGGTGCCGGCGCTCGCCGTGGGCGGCGTGTACAAGTACACCGACTCGCGCACGGTTGATGCGCTCGGCCTCGACAAGGACGGCTTCGACGCCTACATCGTGGCAACCAAGCTCATCACGCAGACGCCCTGGCCGATCCTGCTTTCCGCCGGTCTCCTCTACTCCGACGAGGTGGTGAACGGCGTGGTGGGGCACAACCACTACGATCTGGTCGCCTTCGGCAACATCGACGTGCTGCCCGCCGAGAACGTGGCGATCGGCCTTGAATACAAGCAAGGTGTCGATGCCGGCGACGGCATCCGCAACCACGACTACTGGGACGCGCACGTCGCGTGGTTCGTGACGAAGCAGCTCACGCTCGTGGCGGCGTTCGCCGAGACGGGCGACAAGGACAAGTTCTACCGCCACGGCAGCGCCAAGAATCTCGGCGTCGGTTCCGGCGCGGTGTTCTCCATCCAATACCAATTCTAACACAAACACTACCAATTCTAACACAA
>JAEEGG010027488.1_pt1 | contig 10779 bp, 4 predicted proteins | sample 9134161 | NCBI WGS metagenome assembly JAEEGG01 (sample SAMN16246543, study PRJNA631951) | gut metagenome | biome: gut microbiome; feature: rumen; material: CR-attached | host: Bos | place: Iran: Karaj | collected 2018-10
AAGCTCACCTCCCTCGCCGCCCTCGACAGCACCCGTCTGCAGGAGGCTCTTGCCAAGGAGTTCGGTGTCCAGCAGTGCAAGGTGACCGGTGCCCACACTTATGGTGGTCACGGAGAGGCCATGGCAGTGTTCGCTTCCCAGGTCAAGATCGACGGCAAGCCCCTTGCCGAGATGGGTCTTTCCGAGGAGCGTTTCGCTGAGATCAAGCACAACACGATCCAGGGTGGTAGCAACATCATCAAGCTCCGCGGCCGTAGCTCCTTCCAGAGTCCCGCTTACTGCGCTGTCAAGATGATCGAGGCCGCTATGGGTGGAGAGCCTTACACCTGGCCTGCCGGAACTTATGTGAATAATGAGAAGTATCAGAACGTCATGATGGCCATGCCGACCGTCATCGACGCCACCGGCTGCCACTTCACCAATCCTGAGGGCACGGCTGAGGAGATGGCCGCTCTCGACGCTTCTTATGAGCACCTCTGCAAGATGCGTGACGAGATCATTTCCCTGGGCATCGTCCCTGAGATCGCGAATTGGGCGACCGAGAATCCTAACCTGTAGTTTCTCAATTTGAAAGGATCCTTAATATACTGGCTAGCAGCCCTGCTGCTAGCCTTTTCTTGCTCAACGAAGGCGCCGGATGAGGTTGAGGCCATCTTGTCTCGGCAGATTGTCCGTTTCACGGAGCCGCCCTCCAGGATTCCGGTACCATATTCGGTCGATGCTCCTTTGTTGGGGAATGGCCAGACCGGAGCTACCTTGTCAGGACAGCCTGAGGCATTGGTTTTCCATATCGCACGAAACGATTTCTGGAGATTGAAGTCAGCGCACGACGAGACTTTCCCCGTGGTCCTGGCCCGTGTGGGAATAACTATTCCCGCCCTTGAAGGAGCCACATACGAGGTCAGTCAGAGCCTTTATGCCGCCACTACCGAAGGTCGATTCTCGAAAGGAGACCAGGTGATCTTGATGGAGGCTTATATGGCAGCCACCCAAGACGTGTTGGTGATCAGCATGAAGTCTGAAGGCAAGGAACCAGTCGAGGGGGCGGTCGTTCTGGAACCTGCTGATTCTGAGGTTCCTTTTCCTGGAATAAGGACAAGCGGAACAACATCTGAGGGAGTAAGGTACATCACGAGAGCCTTTGAAGACTCCACTGTCGAAATTCCGACCAAAGCCGCGGCCGCCATGCTCGCCGCGACCCGGGAGGATGGCTCTTTCACCCTGAATCCAGGCAAACCACTTACCATCCTCTGCGCATTCTCCAGCAATTTCAAATCCGACGATTGCCTCCAGACCGCTATTGATTGTCTAGGCAGTTTTAGCGGCCAGCGGCAAGACGGCCATCGGCGAGCATTTACCCGGATAGGGCGCGAAGCGCAGCGAGACGAGGGCCGTGCTTGCCGCTGGTCACCATTTGCCAGAGCAGGGCGCGAAGAGCGGGGAGACAGTGGTCGTGCTTGCCTACGGCGGTTGAAACAGATTAGAAAGGAGCATGAGGCATGGTGGAAGGAGTATTGGGAGAAGTCGTATGTGAGTATTCCGGATCCGGACATCGAGCGGCAGTACTATGTCTCGCTTTACGGGATTGGCTCATGCAGCCGCGATCCTGATTTCCCGCCGCCACTTTTCGGCACCTGGATCACCCAAGAGCCTCCTTATTGGATGGCGGATTACCATCTGAACTACAATCATCAGGCGGCTTACTACGCCCTTTATTCCTCCAATCGGATTGAACAAGCCGATCCTTGCTATGGACCTTATCTCGCCGCGATTCCGAGAGGGAAGTACTATTCCGAGGTGGTGACTGGAATCAAAGACGGGATCATGCTTCCGGTCGGAATCGGTCCTTTGGGGATCGAGACCACCCGATGGACCGAGGCTATGGAAAGGAATCATAAGGACTGGCTGGAGAGCGGCAACATCGAGGCCGGGGGCATGTTCTGGGGTCAGAAAAGCAACTCCGCTTATGCTGTGGTGAACCTCGCTATGCAGTTTTATCACACTTATGATGAGGAGTTTACGAAGAAAGTTTATCCCTTTGTCAAAGGAGTGGCCACATTCTGGGAGAACTACCTTACCCTCGAAGGTGACCGTTATGTGATCTATAACGACGCCATCCATGAGGGAACTGTCGGAACGATGAATCCTGTCACCTCCCTCGGGCTGGTCAGGATGGTAATGGAGACCGCTTGCGACATGAGCGAGTTCCTCGAAGTGGATGCTGACAGAAGGGATGCTTGGAAAGACCGGTGTGACCGGCTCTCTGACTATCCACTGCAAGAGCGGGAGGGCAAGACGGTTTTCCGCTACACTGAATGCGGCACCGACTGGTGGCCGGACAACACTCTCGGGCTTCAGCATGTTTACCCGGCCGGGCAGATCGGCCTCGCGAGTGATCCAGAGCTTCGTCAGGTGGCTTGGAACACGGTTGATGTGATGCGCAGGTGGTTGGATTTCAACGGGACAAACAGTTTCTACCCTGCGGCTGTCAGGGTTGGTTATCCTGCCGACAGCATCCTGACTCATTTGAAGGAATATTCGCTCCACACCTATCACAACGGCTTCCAGAAGGACAATCCTCATGGGACTGAGACTTGGAGCACGGTCCCGAACACCATCAACGAGATGCTCTGCATGGGGCATCAGGGGGTGGTCCGTCTGTTCCCTTGCTGGCCTCGATCGCTCGACGCGTCCTTCCACCAGATCCGTGTCGAGGGCGCCTTCCTGGTGTCAGCCTCTATCAAAGATGGCGTGGTTGGAGATGTGACCATTGTGAGCGAGAAGGGGAGACCCCTCACTCTACTGGACCCTTGGAATGGGGAATATGTTCATTTAGAAACAGTTCCGGGAGGAGTTTACTCTTTCACGGCTAAGGAATGAGCACTGATCACATTATCGCTGGAGTAGAAAACTTTCCCGTTTTTCCAGATATAGTATTTGGATTTAGTGTCTGAACTCGTATGCCCGGCGCAATAGACATCGCCCTTTGAGGTGACGAAGATATCTCCAGCGGCGAGACGATCTCCCTCCTTGATCGTGTAGATCACTTTCTGGTTTTTGTAAACCTTGATTTGCGTGGTGATGCCGGTGCCATTAGGAGATTCGCATATTGACATATAGACATCGTTTCCGACGGCCATCAAGTCACAGCACTGCGAGGAGAACATACTGCATAACTCTGTTACTTGATACAGCTTTTTGCCGTTCTTGTACAGATTGAGCTTTTGATATCCATAGGAGCCGTTACTACCTTCATAGACAAGGCAGAACACGTCACCGTTCTTATTCACCGACACAGCCTCTACAGCAGGACCGGACTTGCTTCCAACGCCGTTAGAATAAGATGTTGATGTGACTTTGTCATTGGTGTCAAGCTTCCACAAAGTAGCGATGTCATAGCCGTCAGACCTTCTCGTTTTTCCGGCCACGTACAAGTTGCCTTTCGTGTCGGCGGCCATATCATAAAGCCAAAGATCATTCTTTGTCGAGCTTTTATGGATGCTGACAGTTTTTCCGCTTTTCTTTATCGGGCTGGTCTTTATCACCGAGATTTCAGTCCTGGGGTCATTTATATTCCCGACGAAGAAATAACCGCCGCCTGCCGCTGTCTCATATATGAGCGATGTCAAATTATAGTTAAATATGGGGACTCCGCTTATGTAGATGTTGTTGTCGGCATAGGAATAATAGTAGAGCCGGTTCTCCAAGTCAAGGCTGGGGTTGAGAGAGATCGGAGAGTAAAAGCTGTTCCCATCCCTGTATAATGTGTTATCCACTACGAAATAGACACCCGGCTTGGCGGTTCCGGAAACTGTGATTTTGGCGGTGGCTTTATGTCCTCCATCCTCGGAAGTCGCTGTGATAGTGGCGGTTCCCTCGTTCACGACCTCGACCATTCCGCTGGACGAGACTTTCGCGACATCGGTGTTGGAACTCTTCCATGTCACATTCTTGTTCGAAGCGTTCTCAGGCGTGTATTTGACGCTGAGCGACGCGGTGTTGCCAAAGGTGAGATTAGATTCCGCGGGGGTGATCTCTATCTTGGTCAGGGCTCTGTATAAGCCTTTGACTGTGACTGAGCAACTTGCGGTCTTGTAACCATCCGCCGAAGCGGCTGTGATGTTGGCGGTGCCGGCACCTACCGCCGTCACTTTTCCATTGGCGTCAACCGTGGCGACACTCGTGTTGGAGGAACTCCACCTTATAGTCTTGTTGGTAGCGTCCGCCGGTGTGACACTGGCGGTCAACGTCTCAGTATCTTCCTCCGTGAGGCTGAGAGAGGTTTTGCTTATGGACACTCCTGTCACCTCCACTGTCTTGCTTCCTCCCTCTGATTCTTCATCGGGTTTGCAGCTTATTACAACGGCTGATGATAATATAGCCACAACAAAGCAAGTGGCCAACCGGATGATTAGTTTTCTCATGATTCAGTGCTATTAACCAGTCAAAAGTAAAAAAACTTTCCCGTTTTTCCTATTCTGAAGATCCATTGACAGCGAAGGAGCGGATGTAGCACCCGGAGCGCTCACCTTTCAAGACCTTGAGTTTGAGGACATGATGTCCAGGCTCCAAGTCATTCGCCAGCATATGCAGCCAGGGGATGTGCAGTCCTTTGCTCCAAGGAGTGAAGGTGTCGAGCAGGGGATACTCCTTCCCGTCAATAGTGTAGGACAGAATTCCGGCGTTGGGGCCGCAGGTGCAGTATAGGCCGACCGCTTTGCCGTGGAACTTGAGTGTGAGTGATCCGCCTTCCTCGCAGACCAGTGTGGGGACGTGGACATATTGCTTGCGGGTTCCGGCGCCATCGGTAGGCATCCAGTCTTCTTCGAGGCGGAACCCTTTGGTTTTCAGTGCCGAAGTGGGTGGCATGAGCCATCCGTCCTCGTAGCAATTAGACTCCAGAGACTCCTTAGGAATGGGGTGCGGGGCCCGGGAATATTCATTGGCGGGCTTTGTGAACGAGTCAAGCATTTGACCGATGGCCGCGGCATAGATTTTATGTCCGAACGGGGCAGGGTGGGTGCCGCCGAACTTCTTCCAGTCAAATTCCCCGGTCTTCATCCTTGCCGATACCTCTGAGGCCAAGTCGATCGAAGTCAGATGGTAGTGGTTGGCGACCCTCTCGTGATTGAGGATGACATCAGGTATCTCACCGCTTTCCAGCAAAGGAATAAACGGGTCATAGATGAAGTGAAGGAACACGATATCCATAAAGGGATTGAACGTAAGAGCGTGACGGACAATGCCTTCCATTCCAAGGACCTGTTCTCTTGGGCCGAAGAAATTAGTGTGGTCATTGACCGCCGCCTCCACGAATAGGAGGTCTGGCACACCCTTGGCCAGCACATCCTCCTGGAATCGGAAAGCGTGCGGAGTCGAGCCAAGGGAGGATATTCCCGCATCGATGAAAGTGAACTCCGTGTCAGGGAAACGCTGCTTAAGGTCATCCTTCAACATGTCCTTCCAGCCTTCCATCTCGGTGATGGAGCCGCCGAGAAAAGCCACCGTGGCCTTTTTCCTCACCGTCATCGCTTCCAGAGAATTGTCCAGGTTGCCGCGGAGATGGATCTTCTGATTGGCGGTAAAAGAATCCGTGTGGGCCTTGATAAAGTCCACGACGGGAGTCGGGTCCTCGAGGCTGTGGGGATGATGCCCGCAGTCCGGCTTGACGATCACCTCCACGACTCCACCCATAGCCTGATAGGTGTCCCTGACCTTGTGCATATTCTCGTCATAAGGGACTCCCTCATCCGCTCCGCCGCATACGGAAATAATTGGTATTCCGGCCTTTGCTATACGTGGGAGATGGTTGATGGCGTTCCCGATGAAGTTGCTGTCCACATCCTCGTCTTTCACGCCCCACTCTTCCAGGAAGCCGTTCCAGAATTCCGGTTGATGCCGCCCAGGCCAGGACGTGATATCGCAGACAGGGGCATCGACATAAATGCAAGAGACAGTTTCGGGATAAGCGTCCGCCCAAGCGAACGTGAAATAACCTCCGCGGCTGAAACCTTCGACACAGACCTTCTTGTCCAGATTGAAGGCCGGGACGACATAGTCATAGAAAGATTTGGCCAGTTTGACTGCCCTGGGACTACCGTAAAGATGTGTCACATCGTAGTAGGCCAGATGCCATCCTTCCTTCAGAAGCGCTTGATCCACAGAGGGAAAGGCCCCGAAGAAGGCTGGTCGCCAGATCCACGGATTCCCAGGTGCGGCTTCCTTAGGAACCACCACCATGGCATCCCTGTCCTCAACCTTGAAATCATACCTGTCACAACCTTCCCAAGATGACTTTTCCCCCGGGTACTCCTGAGCCGCTAGTGATAATGGCAACAAGATCAACAGACTTAAAAACAGTCTCCTCATATCGCAAAGTTATTTCATATCACAAAATTATCAAGATTATTGGTAACTTTGTGACTTATGGAAAGAATTGTCATGAAAAGATTTTGTTTGCTTTTATCAGCTGTTATCGCTTTTGCGGCGTGCCAACGCATCGGTATGGATGTGGATCTTCCTGAAGGTGTCGTTGATGTTATCGGGCAGGAGCCCGGTGAGGTTATCATAACGGCCAGTATCGCTGACGGCCAGCAGGCCACCAGAACCTCTTACGACGAAGTGGAGGCAAAGAATTACTGGACTCCGGGGGATAAGATCAAGGTGTTCAGCGCGGGGGAGGCTGCCGAGTTCACTTCCCTCAACACTGAGCCTGAGCCGATTGTCAAGTTCCGGGGTTATATTGCCACTATCACCGGGAGCAGCAATGATAACGATGACACAAAGGACTATGTGTGGGGCCTTTACCCCTACAGTGAGGGCGCGACCTACCAGGAGCCTGACGGAATCTCCCGTACCGCGAGGATCACGACGACATATCCTGATGTCCAGGTCGGAGTCGCCGGTACTTTCGGTGACAACCTTTCCGTGATGATCGGTCGCTCCGAGTCCCTTTCGGTTCCTTTCCGCGGGGCATATTCAGGGGCATTTTTCCAGGTTAATAGGGATGACATAGTGTCGATTACCTTGCGTGGACTTAATAATGAGGTTCTTGCCGGAACCGCGACCCTTGGGTTGAACACAAACATGATCCCAGTGGTACATTCGGTGACGGATCCGAAGACTTCGGTGACGGTGACCGCTCCCAATGGCACATTTGAACCGGGAGAGAATTATTACCTGATCACCCTTCCCGACGTGGCTTTGCCGGATGGCTATTCGGTGACTTTGGTAAGGAGCGACGGCCTTGGTGGAACTTACGAGGTTCGAGCGAACCGTCCTTTGAACAGAATCAAGTTCAGGAATCTTTCTCAGCCAGTTGATGTGAGGATCGAGGATCCTGACAACATCGCCGATGGCTTGAGTACCGGCTGGATCGCTGTCTCACCGGAGGGTGACCTTGATCCAGACGCTATCATCGCTTTTGCCGATCCAACGGTCAAGGCATTATGCGTAAGTAAATGGGACACAGATGGTGACGGTGAGCTCTCTTATGCTGAAGCGGCTGCTGTGACCACTATACCTTATGAGGTGTTCTCGTCAAACACTAATATCACTTCCTTTGATGAGTTCCGTTTCTTTACCGGAGTCACATCTTTGGGCTATGATACGGATTATGACGAAGGAACAGATTATTTCGGCGCTTTCAGCGGTTGTACGAATCTGAAGTCCATCACCCTGCCGCCAACCCTTACGACTATTCCCTGGGGTTGCTTCAGAGGCTGCTCTTCACTTGAGGAATTATACATCCCGAAGTCTGTTACCAAGATCCAGCAAGTGGCTTTCCTGGGTTGCACTTCCCTTGAGATCCACATGGAATCCGAAACTCCGTGCACTCTTCAAGGAGACGGAACTTATTTGAATGGAGACCCTTGCGCCTTTGGATTCTTGTATAGTATTGATGTCAAGGCTATTTATGTCCCCGATGAGGAAGCTGCGACAGCATATAAAGCGGCCCAATTCTGGCCCGCGTCCCGCATCCATCCCGAAGGCTGGGTGGATCCAAGTGAAATTATCACGTTCCAGGATGAAGTAGTGAAGATGTATTGTGTCGATAAATGGGACACCAATCAGGATGGGAAACTATCTAAGGGGGAAGCCGCTGCAGTGGCGGATATCGGAACTACTTTCCGAGGGGTAGACATAAGTTCTTTCGATGAGTTTAAGTATTTCACTGGAGTGACATCCTTGCCTGAGAATGCATTTCAGAACTGCAAGTATCTTAAGAGTATTTCATTCCCGGCACAGATAACAACCTTCTCGTCAGCTTTCAGCGGATGCTCTTTAAATAAAGTCACTATACCTTCATTGGATTTGTGGTATGCCGGATTGTATAACATGCATTTTAGTTCAGTGGATCTTTACGTTAATGACGAGCTTTTAACGGAAGTAACTGTGCCAGCGTCATATAGCGGAAACGATTATCTCTTTTATGGAATCAAATGCTTGAGAAATGTGATAATTGAGGATGGGGCTACTAGAATAGGAGGCTATGCTTTTGCCCGTTCAGGCCTTACTGATATCACAATACCTGATGGTGTTTTATCTGTAGCTTCACATGCCTTCGAAGATTGTAAGAGTCTTTCTACGATTGATATTCCTGAAAGTGTCAATTCTTTGGGCAATTATGCTGCAGGGAATAAAGGTGGTGTTTTCTCTGGTTGTTCAGGTTTGGTAAGTGTCAATCTCCCATCTTCCGTTAATAGTTATGAAGGAGGTAATATGTTTAATGGTTGTACCAACCTATTGAACGTAAGAATACCGGACGGCGCGACATCAATCCGATCAGGTGCTTTCGCTAATTGCACAAGTTTGATAAACGTGATCATTCCAGAGAGTGTAATAAGAACAGGCGGGAGTTGTTTTGAGAACTGCACAAGTCTGGAGAGCATTATTTTGCCTGATGGGCTGGAGGAATTAGGCCAAACAATCAGCACTTCTTTATACCCGATCATTAAAGGCTGTTCCTCGTTAACTGAGATTTCATTGCCTGAGTCTATTACAACTGTAGCCGAAGCCGCATTATATGGTGCTGGAATTGAGACTGTCGAAATATATCCTAATATGCTCGAAAGAAGCGGCTTCACTAATACTTCCACTTACTACTATTCGGTTTCGAGGCTCGGTGCCGCTTTTGCGTCGGAAAGTAATATTAAAGATAAAAAGAATTATTCTGTTATGGGACTCAAAGAAGTTATTTTGAAGAAGTCCTCGATCACATATTCAATACCAGATCATGCTTTCAGATACTTCTTCACATTGGAGTCGATTACTTTACCGGATGGCCTTACTAGTGTCGGAGCATATGCGTTCATGAATGATTATAGCCTGAAATCGATTGATTTTCCAAGTACATTGAAGGATATTAGTTATCGTGCTCTGCATGGTTGTTCCGGCCTTGAAAGTATCTGGTTCCGCTCCACTACACCTCCTACCTTAGGAAGTGAAGCGCTCGATTACACTAATAACTGCCCTATTTATGTTCCCTTAGGCTGCGTTCAGGCGTACAGGGAAGCCGATGGTTGGTCTGAGTATGCTGACCGTATTCAGGTCTTTCCCTCGCAGGCGATTCCTCTTGAAGGCGTATCGTTGATCCCTTCTATGACTCTAGCGAATGGCTCGACTGCCACGTTGACTCCGACCTTCACTCCTTCCGATGCCACGAATACAGACGTGACGTGGTCATCCTCAAATACTTCCGTGGCTACGGTAAATGCGCAGGGCAATGTGACGGCAGTCGGCAACGGAACGACAACAATCACAGTCACCACAAATGACGGAGGATTCACGGCGACATGCACTGTGACGGTCAATAACTCAGGGAGGCCCTTCCCGGAAGGGAATACCTTCGATGAGGCCGCTTACATCACCTATGTGGCAAATCATCAGGGATGGTTTATCATTGGCCAGGATGCCACATATAGGTATGACACATATTTCCGAGGAGTGTCCGGAACAAGGATCGAGATGAAATTCCAGGTTCCAGACTATTCTTCTTGGGGGACGGATAAGCCCATCCTTACATCCTGCGATGATGGTAGCGGATATGGTTTCGGTTGCGATGCCTCTAACGTTTATTACTGGACAAGAAGAAAGTATAGGGAAGACGGAGAATACACCGTGGATTATACCTATACCAATCTGGTTGACAGTGGAATAGACGGGACAGGTGTTATCGTCCTCTCGGCGGAATTGAACGGAAGCCAGATCACAACTTCTGTCAATGGTACCCAGAAGACGATTTCCAGTTCTTTGACATCATTCGATTTGTCTTACTTGTTCTCATCATATTATTACGAGCATGACGATGGCTCTTTGTATGACTATTCCGCAGGCGTTCCTGATGGGACCAAACTGTTCTATGTGAAGATTTGGAATGGCGATCAACTCGTTTATAATGGTTATGCCGGAAGGGCGACCAACCCCAGCAATTCCACGGAGGAATATTGCTGGTATGCCATGGTGAATGGAACTCCTTCATACACATTCGCTTATGACAACACGAATTATCCTTCAAATTACACTACTCTTGATGTTTACAACCCTATAAGACAAGCTTTTGGTGGTGGAATGGATTAAAAAACTATCGGTTTGCTTCTTCCTGCTACTCTCAATTATTGTTGCAGGGGCGCAGCAGGTCACGACTTTTGAGGCCAGATATTTTTCAAAAGATGCTAAGGCTGATGGGGTGACCGATCTCCGGGGAGAGACGGAAATATTTGATATTGAACAGCGTGTGGCGTTCCTGGATGGTTATGCCACCTTCGCGTCGAGGTTCTG
>JAEEGG010027490.1_pt1 | contig 10778 bp, 9 predicted proteins | sample 9134161 | NCBI WGS metagenome assembly JAEEGG01 (sample SAMN16246543, study PRJNA631951) | gut metagenome | biome: gut microbiome; feature: rumen; material: CR-attached | host: Bos | place: Iran: Karaj | collected 2018-10
CAATCGATTTTGTTCTTATTTCGAGCAGATTTCCGTGCGGAAGGAGGGAGCAATGCGGTGCATTGTAACCGACTGACAATCGGAAAGATGCCGAAATAAGGGCAAAAGCGCTGAAAAATTTAAGTACTCTCATATTAATTATTGTTTTTAAATGTGGAATTTATAGAACCCACCTTTAGGCCACGTATCACGCGTATCTCACGGATTATTCTATCAACTCTCAACTTTAAACTCGGGCTTACAAAATATGTAACAGATGGCCTCTACAAGATTGGTCAATTTGCCCTTGTTACTGCCCGTTTTGGGCCAAAAGATTGTCAATTTGGCCCCCAAGAACCCTCAATTGAGGTCGGGATGCTGAAATACAAATTCGCTCAGATGGGTGCCCCGTAGGGGAAAAAGCATCATAAAGTGGGGTCATCGGAGGGTTTTGGAGGCCATTTTGGGTGGTTTTTTGGATGACTACTGTCACACATCGGACGTTGATAGCTAGAACGTCGTGTTCCTAACCATATCGTATTTTATTGTTATACTGTTCTTTAGAAGAATATGACAATCCTGTCATCTGACCTTTTGTGACAGTTACAGTTGTGACAGTTGATTTTTAGAGGGGTATGTTTTTTCTTTATTCTTATATATATTATTAATTATTAATTAGTTATATATTATAAGAGCCGTTTTTGATACCCCTTATTTTTAACTGTCACAACTGTTACTGTCACACCGGTTGGTGTGCCTACGCTCTTCTCTTGTTTGACCCGGGTGAAATTACCCCCTTGGGCGTTTTCCTCTACGAGGCCTGTGAGCGCCCAGCGGAGTTCGTTGCTAATTCATGGTAATTCACGTTCCCTTTCCCTATGAGGCTCGTGAGAGCCAAAAGGATTTCGTTGCCACTCGACGAGCTTCTTCAGTTCCTCATCGTCGTGCTTGCTAAATTTGCGGCAGATGGACTCTTCAAGATTGGACAATTGGCCCTTGTTACCCCCTAGAATCGGCCACCAAGTTGGCCATCATGCAGCATGGTTCATTCCAACTGAGGTCGGGGTACTGAAATTCTGTGCCGCTGATATGCGCGCCAAGGGAGAGTAAAAGCATCGGAACTAAGGACTCGTGCATGTCTTTTGAGGCCTGGGAGAGGGGTAAACGGATACATTCTGTCCCTTTGCCGAGTGTCGGCATCTTGGGCGCGGTCTTATTGCTAATATCGTATTTCATTGAATTCTTGCTTTTTAGAAGAAAAATTTAACGTCTTTTTTTTTCAAAACGTTTCAGTTTCAGTTGTTTCAATTGTTTTTTTAGTGTTTCATTCCCCCTTTATTTCTTTATAATTAATTATATATTAATTAGTTATAAATATTATAAAGGGGAATTTGTGTTTCAAGTTTTCAACTGAAACAACTGAAACTGTAACGGATTGCTATTTGCCCTTCCTCCCTAAGAGGCCCTTCAGCGCCTTGCGCAGCTCGCGGCCGACGGCGGTGGCGTAGGTGCCTGAGTTAGGGCAGCACCTCTCTCAGCTGCATACGGAAGTGATAATGTCAGGGACATGTGGACATTCACCCAGTAACCCCACTTATGGCAACCCAGTTAAGAATGATAAAAACAACGCAGATTACAAATCTTGATAATAATAAGTGTCAGATTGCAAATCTGACACAACAAACCACGACGGGAACATCCGCCGCGACGGGTTCTCGTCAGTAAGGCGGGCTACATTGCCCGCCCCTTACTACGACAGCCTGCTCACCCTGTTCCTCAGTCGGATAAACGCCTTGCTGTTCTGGCTCTCCTCCGCAAGTCTCCTCTCAAACTCTTCGTCAGACATTTCCGCATCGTTAAAGGCCTTCAGCAAGAAGTTTGCTTCATCCTCCTCATTCTCCTCGTCCACCGACACCTGCTTGCCGTTCTTCTGTGCCTCTGCTCTCAGCATCACATACGCAGTCAGACATTCTGGACAAATCTTGATGAGTTGCTTGCAAATGGCCATGTTCGCGTTGCCAATCTTCTCGTTGATCTTTGCCTCCAGCAATAGCTGTTTCTTGTCGATGCCACGCTTGTCGTCCGAGTCATTGGCTGCCATAATGATTTGGTAGTCCAAATCGTAGGCTTCGTCAAAGCGTCCCAACTCATACAATGCCCGCTCCTTGACAAACATGGCTTCCAGGCATGTCTTCCTGTCAAGCACTAATTCGGCATAGCCAATGGCCTCTTCATATCGGTTACCGTACAGGCACAGCACGGCGTTCAGAAAATTGCAGGTCATGCTGCTGTCTTTCAACAGTTCCACGCCCTTTGTCTGTCCCATCAGGCACTCGTCACTCAGCATCACGTCATACATCCTCTTCGCCAGCAATGCCGCGTTGCGGTAGTCGCCTCTACGGCTTTTCTCTACCACGTAGGTCAGGCACGTGCGGACAGCCCCATCGTAGTCCTTCTTCCTTAGGCAGCCATACACTTTTCCCCCAATCTCAATCTCGTCGTCAATCAACGCGCTGTCGTTATACGAGTTGGCGAAAGCCTTGATTTCGGGATTCTGTATGATGTGGTGAGGCATAATGGGATTGCTGAGCGTCAATCCCTCCAGCGAGCGCATACGGCTGATGGCCACATAGGCCTGACCCTCTGCAAAGATGCCACGAGAAAGGTCAAAGTGCATCCTGTCGAAGGTCATCCCTTGCGACTTGTGGATAGTGATAGCCCATGCCAAATTCAGCGGATACTGTGTGAAGGTGCCCACCACCTCCGACTCCATCTTCTTGGTCTCGCGGTTGTAAACCTGCTCCTTGCTCTCCCACACCGCCTGCTCCACATTCACCTCTGAGCCATCCTCCAGCTTCACCGTGATGGTGTTCTCACTCAGGCTTGACACCTTGGCAATCGTGCCGTTCACACAGTTGCGCGAGACGTTGCGGCAGAAGATAACCTGTGCGCCCACTTTCAGTCTCAGCTGTTCGGGCACGATGAAGTCCTTTGTCTTAAACTTGCCATCCACCACACCCTTGTAGCAATACTCATCATCATCCAGCTCCTCCAGTTTCTCCTCATTCATCTGGTCAGCCCTTTTTCGGTAGGCAGTCAGGATAACCGAATAATCTTCCTTATCACCGTTGTAATCCACCCGCTTGTTGAGCGTATCGAAATCCTTCTGGACACACTCGCCAATACGCAGACGGTTCAGCACGTCCAGAAAAGCCCCATCTTTCTGACGGTACACCGTGCGGAACTCAATCTTAGGCAGGTTCATGCGCTTCAGCACATGGGCCTTGTAGAAGTAGGGCTTGCCCTTCTCCCACAAATCGTTGAGCATATCCTCATCGGCAGAATTGGTCACCACCGGGGGCAGCTGAAACAAATCGCCCACAAACACCACCTGCTTGCCACCGAAGGGCATGTGGGTGTGGAAGAGCGTACTTAAGTACCTATCCATGCCGTCCACCATGTCGCAACGCACCATCGACACCTCATCCACAATGATGGTGTCGACATGCTTCAACAAAATCTGCTTCTCTTCCGACACCTTCATTTGGGTATGAGGACCAATCACCTCGAAGGGGAACCCGAAGAACGAATGCATCGTCTGCCCGCCCACATTGATGGCGGCAATGCCCGTAGGAGCCAGTACCAAGAAGTTCTTGTCTATCTTCTCCTGAATCATCTTGATGAAGGTGGATTTACCTGTACCCGCCTTACCGGTGATAAACAGCGGTGTATTGGTGTTAGCAATCAGGTCAAAAGCCTTCTGCTGGTCGGCATCCATGGTGAACTCTTGCTGCTTGATGGTATCAATCTTGTTTTCCATAGTCATTCGGTTTTTTGTCTGTTTTTCTTTTTGATTTCGGTTGCAAAAGTACACGCATTTCGCGCAGCCTTTTTGCGTGGTCCATTTTTCTTATTGTCGAACATCAATAAAATGTAAAATTTCGTACAGAAAAACGACTTTTTCTCGTTTATCTGTACGAAATTTGTATATTTGCAAAAAGAAATAACATGTAGAAAATGATGGAAAACCCACTAAGTCAAGCTGGTAACATACCATTCACCACGTCTGTCTTGGCATCTTTCTATCCCAAAACCCGCCAAATCAACGACAAGGCACGCCGTTTGGAGCAGGAAGGTCGTATTATCCGGCTGAAGCGTGGCCTTTTTGTGCGGAGTGCTGACGACGGTGCCGTCATCATACCTTTTCTTATTGCTAACCATCTCTATGGCCCTTCTTATGTCAGCATGCATACCGCCTTGCGACATTACGGACTCATACCAGAACGGGTGTACCTAACCCAATCGATGACTATCAAGCATAGCCGCAGTTTCGACACCCCGATTGGACGATTCTCCTACTATTCATGCCCAACAAACTATTTCCATATCGGCATTCAGCAGGAATCCCAAGAAGGTGTGACCTATCTTGTAGCCACTCCTGAGAAAGCTTTGTGCGATCTTATTATCAAAAGTCCCGGCATGAATGCCACTACCGTTAAAAGTCTCAGAAGTTGGCTTGACGACGACCTGCGCTTCGACATGGAAGCCCTTAACCATTTTGATGTTACACTTCTTGAACGATGCGGCAAGCATGCACCTGTAAAAAACAATATTATCACCCTACTGATAAGGATAGTGCTCTCATGATATATCTGACAGATTTTTGGCGTAGCGACTACTGCCTCCAATTGGCAAGCATGGTAAAATATGAATTGTTATCAGCTTTACTCTAAAGCGATTTCAGGTTGTCCTCAGTATTAGAGGTCTGTTACGAAATCAGCATCCTCAAATCGGGCATGATTGGTAAATCTTAGTCTTACTTCTCCCAACGCACCGAAATCGTTTTTAGAAACAATGATATATGCCACATCCTCGGTACTACCCATCTCGTCTTCACATATACCATAGTATTCAGGGCGGTAAACAAACAACACAATGGAGGAAAAAGTCTCAGCGTAATGACCACCACGAAGGTCACAGAGAAAAGGTTTCTTAAGGCCAACACGTTTCTCAACAGACCTATTTAAATCCGAAGTTGTAAGGATGGCCATATTCAGCCTATCAGCCAATTGGTTTAATTGCAACATCAAGTGTACCCTTTCCGAAAAGGTCTGTCCAGAAAACACCCATGTCATCCCGTCAATTATCAACACTTTGATACCATTCTCCCTTTTCATCTGCTCTGCACGGCCAACTATTTCATCTACTGTAACCCCAACATCATGCTCTATCCAAACAGGGGCTTCATTCATCTTTTGAACATACGAATCCTTCTCTTTTTGTGGAAACAACTCGAATCCAATATCCTGCAAGTGAGAGACATTTTCCCTCATCTCGTCACTCAATTTAGTGCTTTTAACATAATTCCAACCGAGTTCAGCCGCAAATAGCCTCTTGGCTATTTCTCTTTCATTGTGGTCGAAGGAGAAAACTGCCGTAGGAATCTTGTTAATAATGCCGACGTTGCGAACTATGGACATGGCAAAAGCCGTTTTTCCCATCACAGGACGACCTGCCACAGTACAAACTTTACCAAGATGCAATCCGCCAATTACACCATCTAAGGTTCTGATACCTGTCTGTATCACTTCCGATTCTTGCTCTTGTACTTGAGCGATGATTCCATTTAGCTTCACAATATATTCATCTGATTATTATTCCCTCGACGATTACCTATTTTGTCACATCCACCTCTGCTGCCACCGAATGTGTTGTTTCTCTATCCTGGTTGGCATTAGCCGTTTTAAAGCCAATATGCTTTCCCTCTTGATTATCATACCGGCCAGCAAAGTCATGCTGAATCTGAGTAAAATCTTTACACACTCCTTCTTCATGCTCTATTAGCATTAATAGTATCGTCTTTAACCCACGATAAAAATCCTTGATGCTTTTGACATCCGTACAAAAATAACAGGTACAATGATCTTCAAAGCTAATATTGCCAGTTTGGATATTTCGATAAGTGGCTCTGCCCATTATTGCATCCATAACGAATGGGTGAACCGCCTCCATTCCTTCTATAGCATATGCATTAATTACCATCACTCTTACATACGGACAGCCGAAGAAACTCCCAGAAAAAAGGATTTTGAACCGCATCTGGCGATAGTTAACCACTACCATATCATCTTCCACCTTGCAATCATACCCATCTTCCCTCAATAGTTCCAAAAGGCTTTTCTTCATCTTCTTGACAACGTATTTGATGTCTTCCATTTTCATTTTGTATGAATAATATACAAAAGAAAAGACTCCTACCAACAGCATGAATCCATATACCAATATTTTTAATACCATATCTGACATTATACTAGTTTGTGTGATTAATAATTTATTGCAAATCTCTATAACTCAAATGCGATAGTATTCTAATCCAGTCATACTATTGCAAACAATCTGTTTTCTTTTGTGCCACAATACAACGATTCGGGACAATCATCAACATACTTTTTTACAGACATTACCCACTTCTCATATTTCGTTATGTCTTGTCGGCTGTTCCCGAACAATCGTGGGAACACAATTGATAATGTCGGATTGTTCTTTTGCAAGTATCCTTTATCATTAAACAAATCCAACCCATCTTCCGAATCTACTATGAAACTATTCGATAAGATATGCCTACTATGGAATGATTCAACACTATAACTATAACTTTTCTCTGTATAGAACAATCCCAATTTCACATTCAGACTTGGCCGAATTCGCTTCAAACATTTCTTTATCTTTTCATGCACTTTCTTTAAGTCATCTGGATTGTTCAAATGACTAATTATTGATAAGTGGAAGTTAATGTTTAATGTTTGAGGCAGTACAGCATCTAACAACGGTTCTAAATTGTTAGGTATCCCCGGAAACACCATTAAACCAGTTTCCCTATCAACCGATTTGCTAGCCAATATATACGGGTCTATTACAACCAAAGAGTTACTCGGGCGTTGCAATTGTTTCTGAAAAGCCACATATCTCTGTGGATATCGTTTGTTTTTATCAAGAGTAATACCATCTCCATCGAATAGGTATCGCCTATCAGATAACGTATTTGCGCACAGAACAACTACACCAAATCTGCTTTCTGTGTCTTCACAATCTGCCTGTTTTTTGTCCAACATATACGTTGCACACAGATCTACAGTACTCGACGAAGAGTTGAGTTCACTCACTTTCTTGTTAATGTAATTGGAGTCGCATCGTTGGTAGTTTCCTTGCTTAATCAATACCTTCAAAAAGGTATCTCTTTGTATCTGTTCTTCTGACGCATCTGTGATTACATCAGAATTGCCCAACGCATCGGATACGTTGAGCATTGTTCTGATACCCTCTCTAGATGTATCGGACGCAAGCTTCTCCCAGAAGCCCACTTGCATATATACCAATGATGTCATGACAGTATGGGTTTACGTCTAAACAACTCCATTGCAAGGCTGTCTGCTTCATCATAAAACCCCGATCCGAATAATGTGCCATCTAAACTACCATCTTCCCGTATCTCTATCTTCCTGTTGGTAGATATTCCGTTCTTATCCTTCTCAACATAGTTAAGCGAAACATCATTCGGCATAAGCTTGTTTTCCTTGTCAGCCACCAGCACTTGTAACTTGCGAATCAAATACTCACTATGTGTCTCAATAATGAAGTGGATGTTGTACTTTTGATATGCTTCGACAAACATGTCAGCCAACAGGGATTGATACTTCGGGTGGAGATGAACCTCAGGCTCCTCAACATATATAGTTGAGGGAACGTATTGCAAGTCTCTTTCTACTCTCTCCTTTTTTTCGTCTGAACGCAATTCCGCATTTAATATGTTATTCTCTACTTGCAGCAATAGTGCCACCAGCTGTGTGATACCATATCCTTCGTCTGCAAGCAACACCTCTTCACCTCCTTTTTCCAAATAAACTAACACGCCTAGCCCCTCTTCTGTGCCTTTTATCTTTATGCCATCCCCTATTTCAAATAGTTGAATCCACTTATTCATAAACATCCCCTGGCAGTATTCGCTCATTTTCTTTTTCTCCTTTTCAGAAGGAATAGCTGTCAAAAAATGATATTTTTGTTGCTTGCCTTTAAGATACTGTTTAATACAGACACCTATCTTATCATTATCTTCAGGAGAATACAATCTTTTTATAGCAACTGAAGAAGAGTTTACATATTTGACTTTTTCAAGAAACTGTGGCGACAAAGCCTCTGCTAACATTTTATCAAAGAATCTCACAAGCCCATCACTCATGTCCATTTTATTTATTGCATCATTTATATAAGTTAGCGATACACCAGGCATTGTCATCAAGTCTAACTCACCATGAAAACAGATGTCACTTATTGCTTTTACAACTGCCATAAATGACCATTTCTCTTCATACTCCTTCCGACTCATTTCAGTTGGTAGCGTTTTTTTTATCACACCGCCTTCTTTAAAATCCGGTTCTTCATCCAAGAGTAAATGATAGTCATCATAAAATTGAGAGTTAAGAAAATTACCACTTATCATTGCATTATGTTCTAAAGCAATAAAGTAATCTAGAAATGAATCATACTCTGATTTTTCAAAATCATCAGCAAAGTGGTTCACCCATTCTACTGCTTTTTTTCTTTCCTGATTTTCAGAAGCAATTTCATTTAAAAGGTATTCTCTAACATACCTTTTTTCTTTTCCTTTTACCGCCTCGAATATTGGAAGGTAGAAGAACATTGTCCCTGTTTCAATCCAACCCATTACAGTTTCAAAATTGGGAACTATATTTAACTGCTTAGTAGATTCATAGGCGAGTATTTCAGCCTTATGAAAACCATATTCTTTACAATACTTTAAGGCCTTATCCCGTTGGCTTTCCCAAATGGAAACATCTTCTTCGTCCCATCCCGTTTCAATTCTGAGTAGAGAATGTTCCAATATACCAATTAAAGCGAACCGCCTATAATTATCGAGTACTGTCAAATAGTTCCTACCTGATACAAAAGAATCGAGAAAACTACTTCGTAGCTGTTGTAGACAAACTGCAGATAATGGTAATGGAGTACCATCTCCTTTAAATATTGGAGTCCCATCAAGTTTCTCTATACAAATACTTGACAAGTCGCCATTGTCAACCACATCGTTTTTCTTAACAAACTCAAGTGTAACTCGAACCTTTTCATAAAGATAATTCGAAAACACAACATAAGAGAACGAGACTCTTCCATTCGTGGCATTTTTGTTAATTATCTTGCTAAATCTACCCAACATCAATTCTTTTCCTGAGACATGCAATTCCAAATCACTTGATCCTTTCCCTTTGACTATCTCCTTTAAAACTGGCTCTAATAATAATTGGGCTTTTACCAAAGAACTCTTGCCAGCACTATTGCACCCTGTCAGCACGGTGATGGGGGCTAACTCAAAATCTGCACCTTCTTCACCAAAGGAACGGAAGTTTTTCAGGCTAAAAATCGGATTCGTATTTTTCATCTTTCTGTGTTTTTTCTGTTTTGTTTTCGGCTGCAAAATTACACCCTCTATGTGCAATCTTTTTGCGCGGTGGTTATTATTTATTCTCCTTCGCTTCCTATACTATTCTTTTCTGTGTACATTATATTAATATTCCGCCTATTAGATTAAATATCAAAATATCAATAATGTATATAAAGGTCTAATTTTTTTTGCATCCAAACATTTGCTATAATTCGAGGGAATAATCATCAGGAACATCTAAATATTTCTTTGGTCTTCCCATTGAACCAAACAATTATTCCTATACCATTTTTGGTACATAATACAATCCAACAATCTTTCTTTTACTCCACAAGCAAACTTTAGTGGAAGGGTTCTAATTTGCTCTTCTGTTATAAAAAAAGAGAACCCTTGCAGTCTTGAAAAATATTCACCATCTTCACCTCTCTTAACTTTTTCTTCCATAGCATCAAAAAGATTGATCAGTTCATCATTAACCTTAATATTATCATCTGCTTCCAGACTAATATAGAATGCATCATCCCGCATTAGTCCTTTTACAATAAATGTAGTTCCCTTTGGAACGATACACTCATCTCCACTCGTGAAAGGAGCAGCAAAATGTATAAGATATGCCAACTTTGCATCTTCTGTCAATTCAAAACTGGCACCCTTAATATCAAATGTTTTCAATTTATCATGTTCCATAACTCAGTTTGTTGGATAGTTTCTGTTTCGTTTTCGGCTGCAAAATTACACCCTCTATGTGCAATCTTTTTGCGCGGTAGTTATTCTATCTATTTTTTAGTGTTTTCAATTCTCTATTCTGTTTTCATTAAACTCGTCAATCCATTCTTTCAACTTCCTTTGCAATAGGGCTTTGTCGGGCAGATAGAGCGAATACTGCGAAGCATAGATATTGGCATCCTTGGGGAGCGTCAACTCTACAAGAGCATCACTTTTCTCTTCGCAAAGAAGTATACCAATGGTGGGTTTCTCAAAATCTTCCTTGACATGACGGTCGTAATAGTTGACATACATCTGCATCTGTTCCAAGTCCTGATGGGTCAGGTCACCAGTCTTCAAGTCAATCAGCACATAGCACTGCAACAATCGATTGTAGAACACAAGGTCTACATAGAAATGCCGTTCCTCAAAGGTGAAGCGTTTCTGGCGCGCCTCGAACAAAAAGCCCTTCCCAAGTTCCAATAAGAACTGCTGCATTTTGTCAATAATTGCATTCTCAAGCTTTGATTCTGTGTACGCCACATCGGGCTTCAGCCCAAGAAACTCCAGTGTCAGCGGATTCTTGATAATGTCGGACGGCTTCTCAACAGTCTGCCCTTCTCGTGCCAACCGCATC
>JAEEGG010027491.1_pt1 | contig 10778 bp, 9 predicted proteins | sample 9134161 | NCBI WGS metagenome assembly JAEEGG01 (sample SAMN16246543, study PRJNA631951) | gut metagenome | biome: gut microbiome; feature: rumen; material: CR-attached | host: Bos | place: Iran: Karaj | collected 2018-10
CGACTACCTCTTAGGACGCAATGCCACGGGTTACTGCTACGTGACAGGCTTTGGCGACAAATCACCTATGCATCCCCATCATCGCATCTCTGAAGCAGACAACGTGGAAGCCCCATTCCCTGGCATGCTCGTGGGAGGGCCAAATCCTGGACAGCAAGACAAACGTGACATGAAGACTGCTGTCTATCCCTCCAACCATCCCGATGAATCCTACATTGACAACATGGAATCCTACGCTTCCAACGAAATTGCCATCAATTGGAACGCCTCCCTTGTTGCCTTCCTCTGCACTCTTGATGCCCTCAAGATGTAATCCCCAACTCTAATCTCTAAACCCTAAACCCTAAACCCTAAACCCTAAACTCTAAACTCTCAACTCTCAACCCTAACCTCTCAACCACATGAAACTCTTTCGCGTTGGCATTATTGCTACAGGCTGGATAGCCGAGAAGGCAGCCATCACCTTGAATGGACTTGCCGATTGTGTACCCTACGCAGTAGGATCAAGAACATTAGAAAAAGCACAGGAATTTGCCAAGAAGTGGAACATTCCCAAGGCTTACGGCTCATACAGTGAACTGATAGCCGATCCTGACATTGACCTTGTCTATGTTGGTACCCCTCATTCTCACCACTACGATGTGACGAAGGAGGCGATATTGGCAGGAAAGCCTTGTTTGGTGGAGAAAGCCTTCATGGCAAACTACCGTCAATCAAAAGAAATCATCGAATTGGCACATGAACGTAAGGTCTTTCTTGCCGAAGCCATATGGACACGTTATCAGCCAGTCGTTCAGATGGTGCGTGATCTCATCAGTAGTGGGCGAATCGGCACTCCACGCATGGTTACTGCCACGCTTGGCTACAGCATGGGCAATAAGCCTCGCATCATGCGTCCCGACCTTTGCGGAGGAGCCTTGCTCGACCTTGGTGTCTATGCGCTCAACTTTGTCCGCATGTTCTTTCCTGCCGACATCGTCAACATCGAGAGCCAGTGTGTGAAGAGCGACACAGGCATGGATTTGACAAATGCCATCAGTCTTGTGTTGGCAGATGGCATGCTTGCCAATGTGCAGAGCAGTGCCGCTTGTGTGGGCGACAATATTGGAGTCATTGCAGGCACCGACGGCAATCTGATTATAGACAACATCAACAATCCTCAGCGCATCACCATCAACACCCATGACAGAGAGTTTGTCGAGGATATTCATGTTCCACAGCAAATTACAGGCTATGAGTACCAGTTCCTTGCATGCCGCGACGCACTTGCTGAAGGGCTTCTCGAGCCACGCGAGATGCCTCATGACGAAACCCTCTACATCATGCAGCTGATGGATGACTTCCGAAAGAAGTGGGGCGTTCATTACCCTTATGACGATTGATGTGGTGTGATGTCCAAGCATCATCAAACAGGGATGGTTTAATCATCCCTGTTTTTTCTTTGATTTTGAAGGCTTTTCGTCAAGGCAGTTATCCGTCCAATTGCCTGACAAAACCTGACCATTGGAGGTTCGGTAGATTCCATACCCATGACGTGCGCCTTCGTGGAATTGTCCTATGTAAACAGATCCGTTGGTGTAAAGATAAGTGCCTTTCCCTTCAAATTTGGAAAGCATGAACGCACCTTCGTAGATGTCGCCATTGGCATAGCGATAGCAGCCATATCCATCTTTCTCCCCATTCACCCAATGCCCGATGTACACATCACCGTTGGCATAGCTGTACGTGCCTTGTCCGTTGCGAAGGTCATTAGACCACTCGCCCATATAGACATCGCCCGTCTTTGAACGGAAAATGCCGAACCCCGTGCGTTTGTCATTTGCCCACTCACCTTCGTAAGTGTCACCATTCGACATGCGGAGCACACCTTTGCCGTGCCTCTTGCCTTGATGCCATTCACCTTGATAGACGTTGCGCTTATCCACATAGAAGGCTGAACCCTCTTTTTCTTGCAAACCCTCATGGAAAAAACCTTGATAGAGATTGCCGTCTGCCCATTGATAGACGCCATACCCTTCAAATTTTCCGTCTCGGATGGCACCTTTGTACACATCGCCGTTGGCATATTCATAGAATACGTTGTATTCATCTTGTGCTTTCTGTGTCTTCTTCGGTGCTATGCCTGTCGTGTTCTTAGGATGGGCATTTCCTGCATTTTGAGCCATAACATACCCTGGCATCAGAAAAGCATAAATCAGTAAGTAAAGAACTTTCAAAGTTACAAATTAGTTTTAGGTGGAAATAGGTTGTCAGTGATTTCTCTCTTTTTCTCCTTAAAAAGGCGTGCAAAAGTATTAAGACTTCCCCAAACCCACAAGAAAAACAAGGGAAAAACCGAATTTGTATCCAAAAATAATGCATGATTTCTGCAAAGTTTACTGTTTAAGGGCGTTTTTCCTAAACTAAACCTGTTTCATCATGCAGAATTGAAGGGATGCGCCTTCATGCAAGGTTCCCCGTCTTCCCTGCTATATGTATGGAACATCCATTTCATCATGCATGGCACATCCATTTCTTTATGAGTGGCGTATTCATTATATCATGACTTCCACATTCAAAATATTTTCAAAGTTTCAAAAATAATTTTGCAACTTGCAAAATATTTTTTCAAACTTTCAAAATTTTTTTTGAAACTTACAAAACATTTTGTTTATTCCAGTCGCACACATTTGTTTTACCCACTCGTCACTCAATGATTCTTCAAGTTATCATCATGTGATGCCCTCATTCTTCCATTCTTTTATACCAGTGAGGGTAAAGGTTGAAAAAGTGAAGAAGAATGTGGTAGAGTAAGAAAAAAGCAGTAACTTTGCCATCGAAATGTTAAAAAATGGGTTTTTGACAAAAAAAGTTTGTCTTTTATTATACATTTTTCAAAAAAAGGGGAATATGGCGGTAGAAGACAATACGAATGAAGCGAATAGCAGACAGTAGACAGATTATCACCGTCGAGGACACGGTTCTCATCAGGAATGTGCTTGACGGACATACAGAGCAGTTCAGACCACTCGCCGATCGACATGGACCAAGTGTGCAGAAATTTGTTGCACGCATGATTCCGTCGCCAGAAGATGCAGAAGAAGTGACACAGGATGCCTTGGTGGGTGCCTTCCAATGTCTGCACCGTTTCGATGCGGAAAGGGCGAGTTTCAGAACGTGGCTGCTGCGTATCGCTTATCACACGGCGTTGAAACGTCTTCGACATGAGTCGCGAAAGCGGTGGACAAAAATGGAAGTTGAGGTGGAGGAACTGCCTGACCATACTACCGACGAACTGCTGAACGACACTACTGACGAACGCCTTGCACGGCTCCAACAGGCTGTTAGTCAGCTGGCTCCAGAAGACCAACTGCTCCTCAGCCTCTACTATCAAGACGGGCATCCTCTCCGAGAGATAGCCTATATAGTTGACCACACGGATTCTTACTTACGATCGCGTCTCCAGTGGCTCAGAAAGAAAATACATCAAACCATCATCGACCTTGAAGAATCATGACAACGGATCATAACATACCTCAAAAGGACAAAGCGTTGCGTGTCGTCATGCAGCGCATAGGTGAGCAAGCTGAAAAGGCGAAGCTTTCCGAGGACTTCACCGATCGGCTGATGGAACGCATCAGACGAGAGGAGAGTGCAAAGAAGATGGCCATACGTCGCCGACGTGTTGCGTTTGCTATAGGCATTGCAGCCGCATTGGCGCTTTTGGTGGGTGTGGCACTCCATGTGATGCATAAGGATGTGCATAATCCACAGCAAGCAACGGCGAAAAATGACGATGCGAAGGTGGTGAATGTGAAAGATTGGGTGGAAGATAATATCGAGCCTGTTGCTGAACATGCGGAAAGAATACCAAGAAAGAGAGTCGGAAATCCGATGCCATCTATTTCTGTGGCAACAACTACGGTATTGGAAGAAGAAGGGCTGCAGGAGAAAGATGAAATGACTGTGGAAGAACCGCTCGTGGCAGAATTTGCCATTGCCGAACCTCTTACTTCAGAGCCTGCTTTGACGGAACCTACAGTTGAGGATACGGATGTGTGTTGGCTTCTGATTCCCAACACACCTTTCGCATTGCGATATTCATTGACATGGGAACCTGACAAGGAAGAGGAAACGAAGGCGAATGTGTCGGCAGTGGAGTGTGTGACGATAGAAGAGAATGACACGGTGCTCATCAAATACCCTTCCGGTAAAATAGACAAGGGGTTGATGTATGTGTATAAAGGCGAGAAGAAGGAGAATGATTTCGTGTATGTGCAGAATGGCCGATTGTTGACGGCTGATGTGCGTATCTACTATAAGAAAGCGGTTTTGAATCCGGATGGCAAGACATATTCCTACAAGGATGCTTTGGCACTGCTGGATTTCCCTACGTGTAGCTTGTGTATGAATGATTAAAATGCATGCTGTATGAAAAGGGTTCTTTACATCATATTATTAGCGCTTTCGGTTTCGATGCTTCATGCACAGAGTGGCGTGAAGAAGGGAAATCTGCTGACATATCTGCAGAAGGCGATGAACTTCAACAAGGTGGTGCCGCAGGAGAAGGTGTATCTGCACTTCGACAATGTGGGCTATTTTGAGAATGAAACCTTATGGTTTAAGGCATACGTGGTGAGGACAGACATCGGGCGTGCCACTGATTTGAGCAAGGTGTTGTATGTGGAACTGCTGAACCCGACGGGAGATGTGGTGAAATTGCGCAAATACCCCATCGACTCGCTGGGTGTGGCGCATGGCGACATGAAGTTGGACACGCTGTTCGGTTCCGGTTTCTATGAGGTGAGGGCTTATACACGTTATATGACGAATTGGGGTACGAATGCGGTGTTCTCACGGGTGTTCCCGATATTCAAGGCTCCAAAGAAGGAAGGTGACTATTCAGAGCCGACCATCAGCAGAAGGTTATATGCTAATCGTGACCCGAACAATCGCACCAGCGATGATTCTCTCTATCAGAAGGCGATTGATGAGGGTATCTATTCCGATAATCTGATGAAGACCATCAGCGTACAATTCTATCCAGAAGGGGGCAATCTGATTGTGGGTAAACGATGCCGTGTGGCACTATTGGCGGTGGATGATAATGGACGCCCCCATCAAGGTGAGGGTTTTGTGATGAACGAGGCGGGCGATGTGCTTGCCGCTGTGGAGACGGATTCGTTGGGAAGGGGACTCTTTGAGGTGGTGCCTGATGCGGGCGAACTCACCTACCAGATGAAGAACTTGAAGACGAATGAGAAGAGTCAAGTGCAGTTTTTTACGTTGCCTCGTGCATTGAAGCAGGGTTGCGCTCTCTCTGTGGATGCCATCAGCGAAAGGATGATTGCCACCTTGCAATGTTCGGATAGTGTGTGCGGTAATCTGCTGGGATATGTTTTGATGAACAATGGCAACATCATTCGATGTGACACACTGACAGCTGTGCCACTTGTGGAGATAGAGATGGGCAGGCAATCGATGCCAGATGGGGTGAATCAGATGACGGTGTTTGACTGCTTAGGAAGAATCATGGCGGAACGCCTCTTCTTCAAACGTCCAGAACCAGACCCTGCTGACGATATTCGTGTGGTGGCTAAGACGACAAGACTGAAACCATGCGGAAAGGTGGAGATGGAGCTACAGACACAGCCTCATGCAAACCTGTCGTTTTCTGCCATGGATGCTCACACGATGACGAACGGCAAGCAGGGCAATATGAAGACGTGGATGTTGCTGTCGTCGGAAGTGAGAGGGTATATACCCCATGTGGATTATTATTTTGAGGAGGATGATGCTGAACACCGCAGAAGTGCGGACATGCTGATGCTAACTCAAGGGTGGAGACGCTATGACTGGCGACTGATGACGGAGCGTTACATTTTCCGCAAGCCTCAGCCCATTGAGGACAAGATGTATCTGAACGGCACTCTGAAGGAGTATCGCAAACATAATCCTGTGAATCATGTTCACATGTACGTTGTCATGTGGAATCAATATGGACAGAGCATGTTGGGACAGACATACACGGACTCGCTGGGGAATTATGCCTTTGAGATGCCGTTTATGAATGGAGAATGGAGGCTGTGCATTTACACGACGAGGAAATTGAAGGAGGAGAAACGTAAGACTTACCTTGTGGGTATTGACCGGCAGTTCTCTCCGAAACCCAGATACATCACGCCTGCAGAAGCGGAAATCCAACATCCTTTGGCTCCTAATGCCTTTGTGTGGAATCCTGCTGATGCGTTTGAGGATGATGAATATGTCCCCATTACGGAGAAGGAACATGTGCTGGATAATGTGACGGTGAAGAAGAGATACTTCACGAATGATGACTGGAGATATAAGAACGAGGCATATGGTCGTCAATATGCAACCATGTATTACAATATCGACAGGGAATTGGATAATGCCCTTGACGAGGGAGAACGGGATCCTTATATGTTGGACTATTTGAAAAAGAGAAATCCGCTCTTCACTTATCGCGAAGAGCCGGAACCGACAAATATCTATGGCAGTAGTGTCCCGTATAATTATTCCCTGTCGACGACATATATGGCCACGGCTGGTACTTCGTTGTCGGGTTATGCGCCCATTTCCCGAAGATATGTTTACCAATATGATGGGAAAAGCGTTGAATGGATTTTTAACAATGGAGAACGTCAAAATCTTGCAGATGACGTTCATCGTGTTAGCGAAAGACCAGAGGGACTCTTCTTAAGTGACGTCAAATCCATCTATATTGTTCCGGATGACCCCAGAACTGATGATAATAGGGTACGCATCTATGTCTATCTGCACACGACGTTCACCACAGAAAGCAGCAAGGGCTTAAGGCGTACTTATTTCCAAGGTTTCAACGAAGCGTCGACTTTCCAAATGGAGGACTACAACGTAGTGCCCCCGATGGCAGACTTCCGTCGCACCCTCTATTGGAACCCGGATATCATCACAGATGATGAGGGAAAAGCCAAAGTGGAATTTTTCAATAATTCCTCTTGTAAGGAAATGTATATTAGTGTAGAGGGTATGACACCAGATGGAAAGGTGTTGATGAATAAATAAGATGTTCTTGTGAAACGAATGTCGTCACCAATGTCAAATGGCCATAACTTTGCCAACGACCTTTTTGAACTAATACTGATAAAATTTGGGTGGTTGGTAAAAAAGCAGTAACTTTGCAACAACAATGATAGCAAGCTAATTCGTATGAAACGTATCGTGGTCATATTGTCATGTTGTTGTGTGGCGCTAAGTTTGTCTGCTCAGAAGAATGTGCAGCAGATAGCTGACTCCATCGTGAAGTATCAGATGAAGTCGGGTGGATGGCCAAAGAACCAGGACTGGCTGAAAGGGGTTGACCCGAAGGAGGCATGGAGCTGGCGGAAGGGCGTGGGCGCCACGATTGACAATGGCGCTACAACCGGTGAGATGGAAATATTGGTGAAGGCCGTGGAAAAGCTGGACAAGGCGATGGCGGAGAATTTCAGAACGCTGGATAAGGAGGTGGTGGCAGAGAAACGTGAGCGCTACACGAAGGCTTTCATGTTGGGCGTGGAGTATTTGCTGAAGATGCAGTATAAGAATGGTGGTTTTCCTCAGTATTTCCCAGAGAGGAAGGCAGAGGCTTATTCCTCACAAATCACGTTTAACGACAATGCGATGGTGAATGCACTGAAAATGTTGCGTGATGTGGCTGTGGAAAACGGCAGATTCCAGCTCATGGGTGTGGAGAAGGGTTTGAGGAAAAAGTGTCAGGTGGCTTATGAACGGGGTTTGCAGTGTGTGTTGGATTGCCAGATTCGCGTGGATGAGCAGGGTAGGGTGTTGGAGTATGGCACGGAAGCATGGAAGGAAGGGCACCGAACGGTGTGGTGTCAGCAGCATGACAAGGTGACGCTTGCGCCGGTGAAGGCTCGCGCGTATGAGTTGCCTTCATATTCGGGCATGGGTGAGACGTGTGGCATATTGGAACTGCTGATGGATGTGGAGAATCCGTCGGAAGAGGTGAGCGAGGCTGTGAAATGTGGTGTGGAATGGCTGGAGTCGCATGTGATGAAGAATGTGACGCTGGAGCGTTTCACGAATGAAGAGGGAAAGAAGGACGTGCGTCTGTTGGAACGTGAGGGTGCGGAACCGCTATGGGCGCGTTTTTACGATCTGGAACGGGCGGAACCGATGTTCTGCGACCGCAGTGGAGTGCCCCGCAAGAAACTCTCAGAGGTGGATTATGAGCGGAGGAACGGCTATGCATGGGTGGGCAATGACCCCCAAAAGGTGATTGACCGATACAGGGGAACGAAGTGATGATCGAATCATTGGATAAAGATTCTAAACTTAACAAATAATATTATTATGGCAGATAACAACAATCAGCAGCTTCAGATTGAGCTGAAGCCCGAGGTGGCAGAGGGTACGTATTCTAACCTCGCCATCCTTACTCATTCAAGTAGTGAATTTGTGGCAGATTTCATTCAGATGATGCCTGGAATGCAGAAAGCGCAGGTAAGAAGCCGTATCATCATGGCTCCCGAACATGCAAAGCGTCTGCTTATGGCGTTGCAGGACAACGTGAAGAAGTATGAGCAGCAGTTCGGCACGATTCGCTTGCAGCAGGTGCAGCAGCATGACGATCGCACAATCGCTCCTTTCAACATCAAGCAAGGGGAAGCGTAAGCGTTCTTCTTTCGCGCGTACATTATATATTATAATATAAAGAGAAGGGGTGTTGGGATGACAGTTCCAACCCCTCTTTTCTCTGTTTTAATTTTGCTCTTTTGGCAGGCTTTTGCCATATGATGGGTGTGTTTTACGCGTTTCTTTTGTTAAATAATGCTAAATATTTACTTTTTCATCGTGTTGATGAGAAAAATGTTCCTTCGGAAACATGCTATTTAGCAGAAAATGCGTAACTTTGCACCACTTTTTGGAGTAGTGCGTGCCTTAGTTAGGTACATAGAGTGTCGTGAGAAGTGATATGTCCGGTGGAAATCGGGGCGTGGAATTGGTGAAGAAGAAGCGACACTACATTTAGCACGAAGCAAAGCGGGTAGCTGACCATAAAGCGATGGTTCCCCCTTCGGGTGGAAGGGATATGGTAGGCGCTCGGACAAGATTGCATATCATTAAATAATAACAATAAATAATTAAACAAAATGCCTACTATTCAACAATTGGTAAGAAAAGGCCGTAAGGTGTTGGTAGACAAGAGCAAGTCTCCTGCATTGGATTCATGCCCTCAGCGTCGCGGTGTTTGCGTGCGCGTGTACACCACTACTCCTAAGAAGCCTAATTCAGCGATGAGAAAAGTCGCTCGTGTTCGTCTGACAAACAAGAAGGAAGTGAACTCCTACATTCCCGGAGAGGGACACAACTTGCAGGAGCACTCAATCGTGCTGGTTCGCGGTGGTCGTGTGAAGGACCTTCCAGGTGTACGTTACCACATCATCCGCGGTGCACTCGACACAGCTGGTGTGGCAAGCCGCACACAGCGTCGTTCTAAGTATGGTGCTAAGCGTCCTAAGGCTAAGAAGTAATCCTTTTTCTTACACAACAAAAGAAACAACAGTTTTTTCACAACGTTTGGTTTGACGGAAATGCTTGAAGGGTTGAGTAAATGCCCCTCAAAGTGGGCGTTGAAGACACACACAGTATGCAGCCTCAGACTAAAGAAAGATTAAATCAAACAAAAAAATGAGAAAAGCTAAACCAAAGAAGCGTGTGGTACTTCCTGATCCAGTGTATGGTGATGTGAAGGTGACAAAGTTCGTTAACAACCTCATGTACGACGGCAAGAAGAGCGTGGCTTACACCATCTTCTACACAGCGCTGAAGAATGTCGAGAACAAGATGAAGAACGAGGAGAAGTCTCCACTGGAAATCTGGAAGACTGCCCTCGACAACATCACTCCACAGGTGGAGGTGAAGAGCCGCCGTATCGGTGGTGCCACATTCCAGGTGCCTACAGAGATCCGTGCTGACCGCAAGGAGGCCATCTCGATGAAGAACATGATTTCTTTCGCTCGCAAGCGTTCAGGCAAGAGCATGGCAGACAAACTTTCTGCTGAGATCATGGATGCCTTCAACCAGCAGGGTGGCGCATTCAAGCGTAAGGAGGACATGCACCGCATGGCTGAGGCTAACCGTGCTTTCGCACACTTCCGCTTCTAATCAATTATTAGTTTTTAACAAGGTAAAAAGTAAAAAGGAAAAAAGAGTATGGCAAAGCAAGATTTGCATCTTACACGTAACTTTGGTATCATGGCTCACATCGATGCTGGTAAGACTACCACATCTGAGCGTATCCTCTTTTATACAGGTAAAACGCACAAGTTGGGTGAGGTTCATGATGGTGCCGCAACAATGGACTGGATGGCACAGGAGCAGGAGCGTGGTATCACTATCACATCTGCTGCAACAACTGCCTACTGGACATGGAACGGCAACAAGTATAAGTTCAACTTGATTGACACTCCGGGACACGTGGACTTCACCGCTGAGGTGGAGCGTTCACTCCGTGTGCTTGACGGTGCTGTTGCCACTTACTGTGCAGTGGGTGGTGTGGAGCCCCAGTCAGAGACTGTGTGGCGCCAGGCTGACAAGTACAATGTTCCACGTATCGGTTATGTGAACAAGATGGACCGTTCTGGCGCGGACTTCTTTGAGGTGGTTCGTCAGATGAAGGAAGTGCTTGGTGCAAAGCCTGTTCCTGTGGTGATTCCAATTGGTGCAGAGGAGAACTTCAAGGGTGTGGTTGACCTCATCAAGATGAAGGCTATCCTTTGCCACGACGAGTC
>JAEEGG010027494.1_pt1 | contig 10777 bp, 11 predicted proteins | sample 9134161 | NCBI WGS metagenome assembly JAEEGG01 (sample SAMN16246543, study PRJNA631951) | gut metagenome | biome: gut microbiome; feature: rumen; material: CR-attached | host: Bos | place: Iran: Karaj | collected 2018-10
GCGAAGGCGCGGGCCGCGCCGATGACGCCGGCGTTGGCGGTCTTCGTCCCAGCGCCGTAGCCTTAGCGCGACTGGAGCGTCCCGTCGAGGTTGGCGCGGCCCTCCTCGTCGAAGGACCACGAGAGCGTGTAGGTCGCCGGGGTGAAGGGCGTCATGACAGGGCTGCGCGGCTCGGCCGAGGCGTTGCCCCAGAAGACGAGAATCCGCGTGGCGGCCGTCAGCTCCGGGATGCGGACGATGAACTCGCTCGTCCCATTCGGATTCCAGGAGGCGACCTTGCTCGGAAGCTCGACGCCGTCCGTGGTGGCAAACCGCACGTCCGCGCCGCCCGCGAGGGCGCAGGCGGCGTGGGTGAAGCCCCCGTCGCCGTCCGCGAGTCGGACGAGCGCGGGGAAATCCGCCTGCGTTGTCTCCGCCGTATAGCCGGGGAATGAGATTGCGGCCTTGTGGACGAAGGCCGAGAAGTCGAGGGCCCCCGATGCAGAAGCTGCCGCGAATAATGTTGCGAGGATGACGGCGTTTTTCGTGTTCATGGCCCTTATTCTAGCACAAGGATTGTTTGCCTCGCAATCCGTAAAATAGCGAAACAAGGAAGAAAACTAGCGAAACACGGTTGTATTTTTCATGAATATATGGTAGGATGGTTTCATGGCAGTCATTCCCGAAATAGAACTTCTGAAGGTCCACAACCACTATCATCTTAACCCGCCTGTTCCGGAGCGAAACGATAGCGGTGGAGTCACGTTTTGGCTCTTGTGCCTTGTGAGCGGTATGAAGAGCGGTGCCTTCCTCACGCCCGACGGGAATGCGGCATATTCGGTGCAACCTGGGGGGCCATGCCAGGCTGCGCTGGTCCTGCTTCCGCCTGGTTCGCGGGCGGAGGCCCGCTTCGCGGCCATCGAAACCGAAGCGTTTAGCTACTTCTTCCGTTGCACGGAACTGGTATGGGACGCTACGCGGTCGCAGACATTCCTACGCCTTCCGAACGGGAGCCGCCAACAGATGTACACGGTCCGAACGCTTGGCGCATACGAAGTCGTTACAATGCGTCCGGTCTTCGAGAAAGTGATCACGTCGTTCTGGGCGGGCAATGACGACGGGGCGATGATACGGGCGCAACTTCTCTTCCACGGGCTCTTCGCCCACATGTTCGCCATTCCGTTCGCACGAGAGGAATACGAATACATGCCGGAGCAGAAACTGGAGAAGGCGATCGAGCGCGAGGGCCACAGGGTGAAATTGCGCGAGATGGCGGCGGAAACGGGTCATTCGCTGCGGTGGGTGCGAGAGCGCTTCCGGCGCGAATACGGCACGACCCCGGGCGTTGCCAAGGCGCACCAGACGTGCCATCTTGCTAGGTGGTTTATCGAGAATACAGAGATCCCTTTCAAGATAATCGCCGAGCGGCTGGGGATGTCGAGCGCCAACTATTTCTCGCATTTTGTCCGGCGGCATTTCTGCACGACGCCGAGGGAGATGCGAAAGGCCGCGATGCGGCGTGCGCCGAAGGACGTTGCGAACGAGAATCATTCATGAGCGCCGTAGGCGCGAACAGATCCGTGTGTGAGGACGATGCCGACACTTGGCCGGCGCTGAAGGCGGCGGCGCAAGATCCGGCCCGCTTTCCCGTTTGCACTTTGTTTTGACACTCCCGCGGGAGATTTGCCATAAAATTTCCGTCGTTTGGCGCGGCTTGCCGCGCCGGACGACACGGGTGCCAGCCGCCAACCGCCAGCGACTAACCGCCAGCGGCCAACGACCAGCCCGGAAATCAAAAATTTTGATTTCCAATTTGCCGGATAATGAGAAAAAAGCCATAAAGCAAGGGTTGAGATACGCGCCAAATGCTTTCACAGAGCGTGGTCTATATATGCTGGCGACAATTCTCAAGGGAGAGCGGGCCATCAAGACTGCCATCGCCATCATTGTGACCTACGCCCAAGTGCGTAAGCTTGCCCGCACAATGGAGGCTCTGCAAGGCGTAAAGGATGGCGGTTCGCAACAGCAATCGCTTTTGCAGCGGACCGGGGAGATTCTCGCAAACGTTGTAAGCGAGAACCTGACAACGGAATCTTCCGAAACGGAAATAGAACTGAACTTTGCAATCGTCAAGATTCGCCACAAGGTCATTCGGAAACGATGATGCTGGAAAAGTCAAACATCCCGGCCTTTCTGGCAAAGATTTGACTCCTCCATCGAAATACTTGGAAAGCGGGGCGTCGCCCGTCTGGGCGGCACTTCGCTTTCCGCCTCAAAATTCTCAATTGTTTTGACACTCACGCGGGATATTTGCCATAATATTTCCGTCGTTTGGCGCGGCAACGCGCCGCGAATCCGCGACATTGTCGGGGCGTGGGCGGCTCGCCCGCGTCCGACATACGCTCTTTCACATACCCGCCTTCAAGGTTTGACAGTTTGACGGTTTGACAGTTTGACGGTTGCCATACGGGAGGGCCGCGCTTCGTCGTGGCCGCTGGTAGGGCGCTCTCCACGAGAGCGCCGCAAACGGTTAAACGGTTAAACGGTTAAACGGTCAAACGATAAAGGTGGGGAACGGGAGCCGAAGGCCGGTTGGAATCGGACAATGATCCCGGTACTTCGGCAAGGGTCTGGAACGCGCCTCGCGCGTTCCAGGCAACGTACGCGACAGCGTATTTTCGCTTTACTGAAAACTTCGCCAAAGTTGAAAGAGGTTCGCATGAGCCTCACATTGCAAGCGGGATACGAAATCTTGCTACGTGGGAAATCCATGTGGCGTGTTTTCTTTCATGTTTTCTATTGGGTGTTTGGCAACACCTCCTGTAAGGCATGGAATCAAGGCACGCCACTTTCCTTTTCCGCGCCAGAGTGGCGGGACTCAATCGGTAGGCGCGGAGAAGGAAAAGCAAATGGCGGCCAACGGACTTGCTGAAATCATCAGCTACGAGGGTGACAATCTGACCTTTGTCAAAAAGCACCCGACAACCGACTTCCACACGGGGTCGGTCCTCATCGTGCATGAATCCCAGGAGGCCGTCTTCTTCTCGTCCGGCGAGGCCCTTGACTCCTTCGGCCCCGGCAGCTACCCCATCGAGACGGAGAACCTGCCTCTTGTAAGCCGCTTCTTCAACCGCGTGATGGGCGACCGCTCCCCGTTCCATTGCGAAGTCTATTTCATCAACAAGACGGAGCAGCTGGCCATCAAGTGGGGGACCGATTCAAAACTGGAATACATCGAACCCACATACGGCTTCCCGATCCAGCTCGGCGCAAGCGGGGAGATGAGCCTGCGGGTCGATGACGGACGTAAGCTACTGATAAAGGTCGTCGGGACTGAAACGGAACTCTCCCAGCAGAAGCTGCTCGGACAAATGCGGGCCTTCCTCATCATGAAGGTCAAGCCCTATCTCGCCCGCCTCATGCGGGAAAAGCGGTGGAGCGTCTTTGAAATCGACGAACACATAGAGGAAATATCCGCAGCCCTGAAGGGGATGCTTGTCGCGGATTTTGCCGACTACGGCCTCGCGCTGGAGCGATTCTTCGTGACGGCGATTGTCAAGCCCGAAGGCGACAAGAACTACCAGCGTTTCAAGGAGCTGCACTTCAGACAGTACGCCGACATTACCGAGGCCAAGCTGCGCCAACAGGTCGGTGTCATAGACCAGCAGACGCAGGCACAGCGTATGGTGATCGAGGCGGAGGGAATTTCACAAAAACGGAAGCTGGAGGGGTACACCTACCAGACCGAGCGCGGTTTCGATGTCGCGGAGAAAGTCGCGGCCAACGAGGCCGTCGGGCAAATCGGTAATCTCGGAATCGGCATGGGCATGATTTCGGGCGTCGGCGGCGTAGTGGGCGGCAAGGTGGGCGGAATTCTGCGCGACACGCTCGAACAGCCGCTGACTCCGCCTCCAGTTCCCGAACTGCTCATCCAATGCGCCAAATGCAGCGCGAAAGCCCCGTCCGGGGCCAAGTTCTGTCCGGGATGCGGCGCGCCGCTTCAGGGCAAATGCACGGGATGCGGTGGCGAAGTGCCGGCTGGCGCAAAGTTCTGTCCGTGGTGCGGTGCTAATCAGTGAAACGGAGGCGGATACCAATGAATGTTCAAAAGGCAAGAATCGTTGCGGCGGCGGTCATCGCCGCGTCGGTCGCAAGCGTACTCTTCATCGTTTCGCAAAAGACGGATCTTGCGACTGCCTCCTACATCTTTCTGCTGGCGGACACGGCAATCGCCTCGGCAATGCTTTGGCAGACCGCCGCCGGTAAAACCGGCAAGTACCTTGCCAATGCGGCAATGGCCCTCGCCCTGAAGTCGGGGCTTGCATTATCCGTCGCCGTATGCATTGCGTTTCCAATTCTTGAGGTGGTCGGATTGTTCGCAATGTCCGTGAAGTGGTTCTGCGTGATCCAATGCTTAATTTTCGCCGCAATGGGTCTGACCGCCTTGGCGATAGGTGCTGGCGGTGATGAGATTTCAAGGATCGGGAACTCGCGGGAGGCGGCGACAGGCAACTGGAAGACCCTGCGGGCCGACATTGAAACCATGGCCGTAACCGCGCCGCAGGAAATCCGCCGTGAGATTGAAGAGGTGCGCGACGCCATGCGATATGCAAACCCGATGATGTCTTCCGGTGGCCATGAAATGATAATCGGCCATGACCTGATTGAACTTAGGTCTCGCGTAGATGAAGGCAGATTCGACGAGGCACGCCAACTGTGTGCGGACATTACGGCAAAAGTCAAAGAGCGGTCAATACGGCAGAAGCTAGTTCGATAAGGAGTAGCTCACAATGGCTAACATCCAGTGCAAAATGTGCGGAGGGACGATTGATGTCCCAATTGAAGAAGTCGAAGAAGGAAGCAGTGGCGAATGTCCGTACTGCGGGACACTGATGGTCTTCTCGCAAAAGCGAGGCACACTCTCCGTAGATTATCCCGCTCTAGAAGGACAGAGCGAAAACACCGATACGGAAGAATCGGAGTTGTCATGTGACTTGAGTGAAGTTCATGTTCTCGGTCAATTTTCTAAACGACTTCTTGCCACGAAGCAATATGCGGAATTGGAAAAGCAGATCGACGCGATTTTGGAAAAACAACCGGAAAATCCTCCGCTTTTGGCCCAGAAGGCGCTGGCGATATGCATGCTGGTGATGAACAATGGGACTGATGCAATCAGGATATCCGAGGTCGCGTCATTGTTTACGCATTGTATGGATTTTCTTACTGCCGCAGAAAAGGCTGGACTAAAGATGAGTTGGCTTGAGGGGACAAGAGCAATACTCGCCAAGCAAGTCCCAGTGGCATTTCCTAAAATGGCGGAGGCGACATTGCTGAGAAGGCTTTATACGATTGCAAAACACCCAAATCTTCTGGAAGATGACGTCGAGGACATCGGCATCATTATTGAGCAGATAGATGCAGCCGTTGAAGCATTCTCGAACTACCCCGAGTTTGATGGCATTGAAAAGGCCGTTGTGGAGTCCGTAAAACCTATAATTGTCGACATTGGCAATGGCATAGTCGATTCGTTGCTGGTAACATTTCTAAAGAATCCTGACAGGGACGCCTGTGATGGCTTTTTCCTGCAAACCAGCAGATTGTACCCGGCGCAGCTCTGGGCGTTTACGCATGCCGAAACGGAAAAGGAGGCGGAATCCATCCGCTCCAGCATATTAAAGGCACTGAAGGCGCTGATAGAACACAATGGCTATGACTATGTGCAGGACGAATGGGGGGCCTATCATAAGGAAAGCTGGCTGCCTCAAGATCACCTTGACTCCCAGAGACAGTTTATAGAGGATTTTCCTTACATTTCATCGGTTAACACGGAGGTTTCCCCATGACAAACGTAATACTTGTGCCGGAAGTATTTTCTGGCGGTTTTGAAAAATGGCACACATGCTTCTGCCATTCATTTCTATAGGAGGATGATTGTTATGTTGCTATTGTCTCCAGAGTTAGGTCATCGCACCATTGACGATTGGAAGTCTGGTCCAAGTTTCACTGGATCGTTCGACGTCATGTTTCATCTTGACTATCACGGTGGTCAGGCAATTAAATATTGTATTATTTCCTGTGTTCCAGTAAATGCCGTCGGAGATATTGTGGCCTGTACTATGACAAATGCAATTGAGAGACGATTAGAAATCACTGGTCCCATAAATCCAGGTTCGGACGTTTATGGTTTTAAGAACGTGTGGTACAACCCAACCATCGCTAAGGTTAATATCACCAAGGTGGAGATTCTGTACATGGACGGTTCGAGCGAATCGATATCTGGGCAGAAGATGGTTGAAGACATGCGCCGCTGGCAGCAACAAAAACAACAGGAGCAACAGTTAAAAGAGCAACAGCGATGGAGAAACATGAATGCCTTCAATAGGTGGGCATACACGCACCCTTTTTTATTTGTTTTGTTTATGATAGGGGAGTTTCTTCTCCTCGGACTATTAGCCTGGTTAGTCGTTACATTTTTCGTTTAGCCTGGTTATTCATAATAAGATGACTGCAAGGGGATGTCGGCGAGATGAAGTTAGGTGGGTGGGCACCATAATTCATTTCACGGGAGCGAGCGCACAGAGCGGTCGCAAGTTGAAATGAGGTGGGTAAGAACCGCCTTGAACTAACAAAAACAGGAGTACAGCATGCACATGCATGGAACTAATACAACTCAGCAGGATGCTGATAACATCGTTGACGCTCACAGCAAAATTGAGGGCGGGCGTCTCGAAAAGGTGATTCAATTCCCGTCAGACTCTGTTAACATGCTCATCGAGGTTCTGCCTGACCTTGTTTCGGGCGAGATGGGAAAAGAACCTGAAGTGTATGACATGGACAAGGAATACGGAGACATCGGAAACCGCACAGATGGAATCCGGCACCCCACGAAGTTGATCTTGCTGTCCACAGAGGAATGGGATTGGGTGCGGCAAGGAAAAATGCCACTTCCAGAAGGTTGGGAGTTAAGCCAAGCCGTGGTGAAATTTTCTGCGAAGCACTAACATACTCGCGGTCAAATGTCGCTATGTGGTGGTGCCGGAGCGCGGACGGCACGTCCGCCACGTATTACATTTTGCCGAGTGCGTTGGCAAGTAGTTGTTATTTTATGTTGTCTAGGTTGTTTCCATTGCCTCGAGGACAATTTCAGTCCGCACCGTAGTTGCATTTCCGTTTCGCATTGACGGTGCTACGCCGTCACAACCTGCACGATCTACACGTTCTTGCCTATAACTTGACCAAGTTACCCTCATTTACATTCCCGTGCGCAGCGCGGGCGGTGGGCTACACGGCCAATTATCCCCGAAGCGTTAGCGGAGGGTTTGGAACAATCGGAGTTCAACCCGCGCGTCCACGGCCTTGGGATAGGCGGGCTGGCCGCCCGCGCTCCTGGAACGGCTCAAGATTTCCGCGCCGTATTCTGACGAAGCGAAACGTCTGGCTGCGCGGCCACTTCCCGCACACGCCCGACGAGTACGACGCCTACGAATCCGCCGCGAAGGAGGACGCGGCCAACGGCCTGAACAAGGTCTGGGAGTGCTATGTCGCCGGCCTCAATCCGACGAACGCGACGGACGTGTTCCGCGCCGTAATCTCAATTGGCGCGGACGGCGAGCCGGTCGTCGGCTGGGAGCCCGACTTGAACGAGGGCGGCACGAAGCATGAGCGCGTGTATACCGTCGAGGGCAAAGAAAACCTAACGGACAGTTGGGCACCGACCAATTCCGCCAGCCGCTTCTTCCGCGTGAAGGTGAGCATGCCGTAAGGACATTTGCACACTTGCACATTTCAACAAGCTCCGAATCTTTCCATTATGGGATTATGCAATTATGGGAATGAGCCATTATGGAATTATGGGATTGGCCGATACACTAGCCACTAACCACTAGCCACTAACCACTAACCACGGCGCGAGGGGCTACGGCTCGTAGTAGTCCTCGTGCTTCGGCACGAAGGCGGGAAGCAGGACGAGCAGGATCAGGAAGAAGACCATCAGGATCGCGTCGACCAGGAAGAGCGACTGGAAGCGCGTCACGGACAGGGCGCCCAGTTTCCATGCGGGCGCGAGTATGCCGCAGGCGAGGACCGCGGCCGAGCCGAAGCGGCCCGCGGCGGAGCCGATGTTGCAGAAGACCTGGCAGACCGCGAGGGCGACGGTCTTGTTGCCCGGCCGCGCGAGGGCCAGGGACTCGCTTGAGTTCACCACCATCATGAGCGCGGCGGCCGAGGCCGCGAGGAACTGCGCCGACCCGATGATGGCGAGCCGGTGCGGGTTGGCGGGCGAGCAGAGGAAGAGGGCCGCCGGCAGAAGTCCCGCCGCGGCGTGGCCGAGCAGGATGGCGGCGCGTGTGCCGGCCTTGTGGAGGATGCGGCTTGAGAAGAGGAAGCCGACGAGGCTTCCGGCAAGCGAGATGGCGGCCACGGACATGATGGCGGACGGCGGCGCGTTGAACTCCTCGCTCTTCATGTAGACGACACTGAGCGGGATGAAGGAGCAGGCGACGACATTGTAGAGGCAGAAGTAGATGCAGAAGCCGACCAGCGGGCCGTTGCGGAAGGAGACGCGCAGCCCTTCGCGGAGGCTGTATTTCTGCCCCGTGGCGTGGAAGGCGGCGCGGAGCGGCGGGTTTTCGAGTTCGGGGGCGATTGGGACCTTGTGGAGGAAGTACATGCGGCCGAGGTTGCCGCAGCCGAAGAAGAGGAAGATCGCCTGGAGGAGCCAGAGGGGCGGATTGTCGCCCATGGCCGACATGAGTCTGCCGATGCCGAACATGAGGCAGGCGTTGAGGGTCGAGTAGGCGAACCGCATCCGTCCGAAAAAGGCGCTTCTGTCCTCCGGGCGGAGGAAGTTGTCGACGATCGGGTACCAGCTCGTCACATGGAGCGGGCGGGTGAGGCAGTAGAGCTGGCAGGCCGCCAGAAAGCAGATGAGGCGCGCGTTTCCGGCCCAGGGCGCCGCGGCCATGAGGGCGAAGGCGAGGAAGGCGGCCGTGCAGTTGAGCGTGACGGCGCGGCGGAGCCCGAAGCGGTCGCAGACGCCGCTGAAGAGGAGGCAGAAGAAGACCATAGCCACGGGTGTGAGGCCGGTGGCCAGCATCTTCGTGGCGTCGTCGCCGCCAAGCATGGCGATGTAGACGACGATGAGTGCGCCGGTGTCGAGCGCCATTTCGGAGATGCACCCGCAAAGGGCGGAATAGATGGCAAGGCGGCGCGACCGCCGCCGTTCGTTGTCGCTAAGCGTCTGGGCGAATGTCATGACAGATGTCTCTCGGCCCCTCAAAGGGAGCACCATTCCATTATCTCACACTTCCGCCCGAAACGCCTTGAAGAAGAATTATTCGTTGGCGAGGCGAGGAAAAAGACTCATTTTGTTTTTATCCTCATGCTCGAATATGGTTTATAATAGTGTGTGGTTTCCGTCCTCCACTTCATCACGCGAGGAGACATGGACAATGAACATCGAATCAAGAATCCGCGTAAAGTTTTCATGCGTCCTCGCCGCGCTTGTCGTCGCGGCTTCCGCATTATCCCTGACCGCCATTTCCGGATGCGTCTCCGCACCATCCTCTGGCGGCGCAAACCGGGCCTATTCGGTCTCCGTGCTGGGCGACATGCACTATGACGCCCCGCCGTTCGAGCGATTCCACGCGAAAGGCAGGGCCGTCTACTTCAAGAGCAACGTGAGGATGTGGAAAGAGGATATGCCGGCCCTCCTCGCCGCCTCCGGACGCCTCGTCGGCCGTGACACCACCTTCGCCCTGCAGCTGGGCGACCTGATCGACGGCGCCGGCGACTTCAACTCGCAGACGCAGATGCTCGCCGAGGCGACGGCCGTCCTCGAAAAGGCTTATCCCAGTCTCCCCGTCATCTCGGTGTGCGGCAACCACGACATCATCGGCGGTTGGCGAAAGGGGTACAACAGCTTCATGCTCCCCTGGCTCAGGCGGCAGGTCGCCCCTCTCACGACGAACGCCGTGACGTCCACCACCTTCGGCTTCCGACACGGCCCGGACCTCTGGGTCTTCATCAATTTCAACAACGCCGAAGCCACCGTGCCGATCGTTGAAAAGCTGCTGGACGACAACCCGGACGTCCGCTACACCTTTGTCGCGATCCACGCGCCGGTGCTGCCGATGGACCAGTTCCGGTTCCGCTGGTTCTACCTGGGCGAAGAGAAGCAGACCGAAGCCCGGCGCAAGGTGCGCGCGCTCCTCGCGAAGCGCAACGCCATTGTCCTCGCCGCCCATGTCCACATGCTTGAATACAAGGAATGGGAAGGCGACGGAGGCCGTATAACCGAAATGGTGCTCAACTCCGTCATGCGCTGGGGCGACGAGGGGCAGCACATACGGCCAGCCATTCCAAACGTGCGCTCCGAGACGCCCGACGACTACGGCGCGTGGCTGAAGAAGGCACGGCAAAGCGACGACGAGGCGAAGTTCGACGCGATGTTCGAGGAATACCGGCCCGGCCTGAAGACCCGCTATGCGGCGTCCGCCGGCGGCCACCACATCCTGCGCGTGTCGGACGACGGCGTCACCCTCGAGTACTACTGGCGCGACAGTCTGGAGCCGACCAAGGTGTTTACGCTTCGCTAAGGCGAAGTGCCAGCGGTTTTCGCGGCCATTTCACCCGCCGCGCTTCTGGCACAAAAAAAGGGCGACCCCGCAGGGCCGCCCTTTTTTTGTGGCATATCGCCTTAGGCGATGATCTTCGAGACCGTGCCGGCGCCAACGGTGTGGCCGCCTTCGCGGATGGCGAAGCGCATCTTGTCTTCCATGGCGACGGGCTGGATGAGCTG
>JAEEGG010027500.1_pt1 | contig 10773 bp, 9 predicted proteins | sample 9134161 | NCBI WGS metagenome assembly JAEEGG01 (sample SAMN16246543, study PRJNA631951) | gut metagenome | biome: gut microbiome; feature: rumen; material: CR-attached | host: Bos | place: Iran: Karaj | collected 2018-10
TGCAGATAGCCGCCGTGCAGAAGATGCTTGCCGAGCAGGACGTCACTCTTAACGTCACTCCAGAGGCTATCAACTTCCTCGCCGATGTAGGCTTCGACCCAGAGTTCGGCGCACGTCCTGTGAAACGTGCCATCCAAAGGTATGTTCTCAATGACCTGTCGAAGAAACTCCTCTCGGGAGAAGTGAACCGCGAGAAGCCTATTGTCATCGACAGTTACGGTGAAGGGCTGATGTTCAGGAACTAAAGCCTCTCCCCCACCCCCTCCCCCGTAGGGAGGGGAGAAGGCCCCTACCAAACCTCCCCCCAAGGGGGAGGCTTTAATATCAGTATCATTATTGTGATTTCTGCCCCTCCCTACGGGGGAGGGGTTGGGGAGAGGCTTTTGAGGAGTTTTGGCGGGGGCTACCTAGAACTTCACAGGGTCCCAGCCATAGTCTTTGTACATCTTGACTGGCAAGCGATGGCTTTTCACATACTCGGCAACGGCAGCGCGGCGCACCTCGTTACGTTTCTTGTCATCGGAGTTAACCTTCTGAAAAGCATCAAACTTGTCGCCGAAGATTTTCTTGGCAGTAGGAAGGAACTGCGAGCCATCGCCAACAGCATCGAAAGAAGTGACCTCGAAGCTTTCGCCCTTCTGACTGACGTGCATCAGACCAGGATGACTGCCGCCAGAAACGGACAGCAACGTGTCGCCTGAGATGTTGTAGTTGTCCAGCCAGAAGTCGCCCCACACCTTGATGTCGTCGGCATTGCTCTCGTCAACGCCAACCACAGTATAGTACGGGATGCACACCTGCCCCGAGCGGTATTGCTTGCCCTTGTTGTCGGTAAGGTAACGCTCAACGGCCTTGAGATAAGTGTCCACCTCCTCTTCTGGTGAGAATGAGATGTCGCCAATGGTGAATGTGCCGTCATCAGCAAGACTTACTTTTGCCGAGAGTGTCGGCATTTCCTCGTAATGAAGCACAAGACCGGTAGTGAACTTAATGCCTGGCACTATCTTCACGCGGATGCTGTCGCCGCTGATGTCATAAGACATCTGCTCACCTATCCATACGGGGTCGTCGGCATCGAAACCACCCATGTCGGTAATGGTGTTGGTGACTGTTCCAAGTGCCTGCTGACGGTCATAGAACGTAACGTTCATGCTGTCGATGGTGAAGCCTAAGCGCTGGCAAAGGGCCTGCTGCATCTCGTAAGGGTCGATGGTGGCCACGCTATATGCCGTGCCGTCATCATGGAAGCGCAGCAAGTGGAGTCTCTCAACCAGCACTCCCGTTCCCTCCATTGCGGCACATGCCATCCACAGGTTGCCGCTCTGGCTGTCATAACGCGCCTTAGGATTGTTGCCGTGACGCATCTCGGGCATCTTGGTCACCTGCTTGTCTTTAACCACATGGATGCCGAAGCCTTCGGAAGACACCTCTGGATTGCATCTCAGCAGACTCCACACGCTGACGTGACTGGCGGTGTCGTCGAGAATCTTCTCGTAACGGCCTTCATAAGCAAGGTCCATTGCCTCGCGCACCTTTGCCGGCACAGAGTCGTCTACAACCTTAGCCTCTAACGTTCCTTTCACTTGTTGAATGTTGGTGTTGCCGCTCTTGCAGCCTGTTGTCAATCCCAACGCGCCGCAAAGTATAAGGACAGCGGCGAGAATCCCATTTCTTTTCGTTTTCATATCCTGAATGTTTTTCTGGTTATATATTAATTATTTGTTGGTTCAACCCCTCTTATTGTCATTCATGAAAATACCGAGGATGTTGTAACTGATGCCATTGTCGTAGAAGTCCTCGTTCTCGTAGCGCTTCACCCAATTAACAACGCGGATAGTAACCGGCAGCACTATAATCTCATAGACAGTCTTCAACACCAACTGCGAGAGCATTATCAACGGCAACTCTTCGTTTGGCAGCACCCCGTAGAATGCTAACGGGAAGAAGAACAACGAGTCGGCACCCTCGCCGAAGATTGTGCTCACTATGGCACGCAGAGGGAATCGCTTGCCCTTATCGGCTATCTTCATGCGGCTCATGACATAGGCATTGACGAAACTGCCCACGAGGAACGACACGAATGATGCCAACGCGATGCGCGGAGTAAGTCCGAAAATGGCGTGGAAGCCTTTCTCATTGTCCCAATATGGAGCGCCAGGAATGGCATCGGCAAGGCAGGCCACCATCATAAAGGCGAAGTTCATGGCAAAGCCTGTCCATATCAAGATGCTTGCCTTGCGGTAACCCCAGACCTCACACACCACATCATTAACGATATACGAGATCGGGAATATCAACAGCCCGCCCGTAAGATGGAGCGGGCCGAAGACCATCTGCTTCGTCTCCAGGATGTTCGATGCAATAAGGCATACCGTGAACACTATGCACATGTGCATGAATAGCACGGTGACCTGTTCCTTGCACTTTCCGGTATTGTTACCAGTCTTCATCCTCGTTGCCTATGATGCCATTCTTGAGGGCCTCCTCCACCTTGTCCATGATGGCGTTTGAGTATGCATGAGCCATCACGAATGCCTTGGCGCAGGTGCGTTTCTGCTTGTCGCTTGCCACGAAAGGATAGTGACGTGCTATCTCCCATTGCTCGTCATAGAGGTTAGGGTTGGTCTTATCGTCAGTCTTACGCTTCGAGTCGCCGTATGTTCGATGGTCGGAATCCGCAGGACTGAGCCATCCACCACTAATATCGGCAAGTATATCGTAGTTCTGAACTGTGTAAGTGACGCGCACACGTCCGTCCTTTATGTCGAGTCTAATCAACGGGGTGATGTTTACCGAATATTTATTCAGCGTTCCCGTGTGAGTCACTATCGACTTTAATGTAGGAGAAATGATAATGCAGCCTGCCTCCTTGTCATTCAAGGTGATTGCCTGATGTTCCTTGAAAGTGGCTGTTGCCCAATAGTTAAGAGCGACGTAAAGTTGCTCGCGTGTCTTGCCCGGAGCGTTAACGACCTCTTGATATGTAATGCCCTGGTTCTTGTCGAGCGTTATGTTTCTGGAAAGATTTAATGCAGCATCAAGCCACTTATCTCCATAACGTTCCTTAGCATACTTCTCCAGGTCGGCGGCCTTCATCACCTGAGCCTGAGCATTCATTACTGCCATTATGGCTACAATAGCCAAAACAAATACCTTTTTCATGTCCTTTACCTTTTTTAGTTTATTCAACGCTTAATTACTTTTGTCTTTTAAGATGGTGCAAAGATATTCGCTATTTCTAATTCAAGCAACAATATAACGTGCTTTTTATTAATATTATTACGACAAACGGCATTGTTTTGCGACAAAAAAGGAGAGGTGTTATATAAAATGTCGCAAAGAGAGAAAAACAACAAAAAAACTTGTATAAGTTGGAAATAAGGAGTATATTTGCAAGGCAAGTATGAAAAGACTTTTATTTCGGTAATAATATAGCAGTTGACCCATGTAAAAATGGGCAGATTGTTTTGAATTGTCGCTTTTTTTATGTTTATTTGCAAAAAATGATATTTATGAAGAAGAAAATAATCAGGCTTACAGAAAACGAATTGAAGAATGTATTGAATGATGCAGTAAAACAAGTGTTAGAAGAAAAACCTCTTTTAACAGAGATGCCATATGAGCGAAATGATTATGTATACACCGTTGATAAAGACGCAAGAAACGCGTATCTACATTTGGCAAAACTATTGTTGTACAAGAACTCCACAAATGATGCAAATAAATGGATAAACGATATAATAAACAACTTTACGCTACCTATGCTTACAGCAAAAGTATATGTGAGCCAAAAAGCACGCGCAAAAGTACTTGTTAAGGGGTATATAGAAAATTTGTTTGGCAAGGACTTTGAAGATTATGATTATCAAATGGAGAACTTTTGCAATTCTGCTATTAGGGACATGGAAGACAAGGCAAGAAAAGAAGGGCTGTCAATCCCACGGCATGATGATATAAACCAATCTATGGCGTTAGGAAAAGGTATTGTTGTCGCATATGCGCATGAAGTGGCAAAAATGAAAAATGGTATCACACAAACCGAAGCCAACGCTGTTTTACAAGACACTTTAAGAAAAGAGGCTAATGCGGCATTCGGTTTGGGATTATAAAATGAGCAACCCTATCAACGGATTGCTCATTTTTCTAATTATTTGGGTCAACTGCTATGTTATTACCTTTATTTCAAGCAACTATCATAAAGAAAACGATATGAAGACAATACGACTTTTAGCATTAGCCATCGTTGCATGGCTCTGCTGCGCCGGCATCTCAGCGCAGGTGGCATATCCCAAAGATATGTTCGCCGAGGAAATGGCATTCCAAGTGAAGTACAAGGGAGCGCAACCTACAATCACCAACTTCATCAGTTCCTACTTCGACAGCGATGAAGAATGGCCCGAGATATGGGGAACATGCCGCGATGCATGGAAAGCCCACATCGCAAGAAAACGTCTTGAGAAAGGGTGCAATATTCTTCTTGACTCCAAGAACGGCTTCATGCAGTTCACCCAGAACTTGAGAGAAGCATACGGAGACGACTTTACCGCGGAGGACAAATACTACATAGAGATGTGCTACTGGAACTGTGCCGACAAGAAGCACAAAGTGTTCGCCGTGTCGATGCGCGGAAAGGAGAACGGCAAATGGACCAACGGACAATATGACGGAGTGACCTTCTACGTCTATAACATTAACAGCCGCAAGATGTATCAAGTTCCAAGCGAGGACTTAGGCATCACCATAGACTACAAGAACGTCGGGGATATTTATCCTGTTCACGCTTTCATTCTGCCACGCGAGGGCAAAGACGTCATTCAAGAAACATACTTGGGCGACAAGAAGACCGAAAGACGTTTCAAGTGGGACGGCATGCGGTTTAAGTAAGGTGATGGATGATGGATAATGGGTGTTGGGTGATAGGTGTTGGGTGGTAGGTGATGGATTATTCAACTTTATTCAAAGTCTGACTGGCACGGAGATGCACATCTCGGTGTAGTCGGCCCGCGTGCGGTGAGCCTTCACGTTAAAGCCCAGTCGGATGTTACCAAGGCGAGAGAAAGTGTAGTAAATGCCCACACGCTCATAATAAGGCTGTTCAAGCGCCTCTGGCTTGAAACCTTGATGACGGTAGAGATAATAGCCTATGCTCATAGCTATTGACCATTGATGATAGAACACCTCGTGCTTTGCGGCTATGCCTACCGACCACCGGCTGTATTTATCGGCCTGTTTCCAGTTCTTCTCCATCTCTTTCACATCGTCAGTATAAGTGCCGTAGAACACGTCAACGCCCAATCCCGATGCCCAACGGCGGGCATAGCGGTACATGAGGTCTGCCTGTGCCGACCACGTTACATATCTATGGAAATGGTTCTTGCAATAGTCAGGAGAGTCGGTTGACGAATAGAACTGCGACAACTGGAACTCCTCGTTTAACGCCTTTATGCCTGCAGCAGCAGAGAAATTAAGGTACCAGTATCGCTGGAAAGCACCTGGGCGATAGTCACGGGCATGCTCCGTCACCTCCTTATAATATGGAGTATATACCAATCCTACCGAAGCGCCAAGCACATTAACACCCTTGTTGGGCATGTTCATCCCTCCGTTGCTGTGATGATAGTAGTCGATGCCGGCACGGACGCCCCACTCCGGCATGATGTGGTAGGTGACATGAGCGCCTGCCCCGAAATAGACGAGCCATCGAGAACCGATGAGAAGATTGTCGATATCGTCGCGATTGTTGTATTTCTTGTGAGAATAGCCCACGCCCATAGACAGCATATAGTCGACCTCCCATCGCCGCGTGCGCAGCAACGGACGGTTGAACGTGGCGTAAGCGGTAATGACATCGCCCAGTCGCGATATGTAGTCAACTGGCTCGTATGTCCTCCACTCGGAGTCTTTCTCACGATGCATCCTTACACGATGATGGTCGCTATATCTCAGTCCGAACGAAAAGGTGGGATAACCATAATCGGCAGCAAAGGCATCGCTGTCTTTCGGCAGGGCACTATAATTGAGTGCGGCACCGAAAGAGAGTGTTCCCTTCTTCACCATAAACTTCTTCTGATACTCATCTATCGCCAATACCTTTCCCGGCACAGCATAAACCTCTGCACCAAAACGGCGCAAAGAATCACGCTCCGCAGCCATAGCGGCTGACGGGAGAGTTAATAAAAGCAATAAAATCGTTAGTGCTATATGCAAATCAGTTCGCTTTTTCCGAAAGGAATTTTATGCGCACGAGCCTCACCTCGTCTTCCTCGTATTCGTTGCCGAGTTCCTTCATCGCCACCTTCAAGTCGTCGGTCTCGCTTTCAAGGAAGTAGTCGTAGATGTCGTCGATGTGGTCTTCGTCCATCACTTCTTCAAGGAAATAGTCGATGTTGAGCTTCGTTCCGCTATAAACGATGGCATCTACCTCGTTCAGCAGTTCGTCGAAGTCTATTCCCTGTGCGTTAGCGATGTCGTCGAGAGCCATCTGGCGGTCGATACTTTGTATTATCTTCACCTTCAGCATAGACTTCTTGGCAACGGTACGTATGCGCAAGTCCTCCGGTCGTTCAATCTCGTTCTCCTCGCAATGGCGCTTTATAAGTTCGATGAAAGGCTTCCCGAACTTGCGTGCCTTGCCTGCTCCCACACCTTGGATGTTCTGCAACTCCTCTATCGTTATGGGATAAACAGTTGCCATCTGCTCCAGCGAGACATCCATAAATACGACATATGGCGGCAGATTAACCTTCTTTGCCACGTCACGACGCAGGTCTACGAGCATCTTGTAGAGTGCTGGGTCGAGTGCTCCTCCGTGTCCTTCGCCTGTAGTTTCCTCTTCGGCGTCGTTGAACTCGTTGTCCATCACTATCTGGAACGATGACGGTTTCTTTATGAACTTCTTTCCTGCCGAAGTGAGCTTCAGCAGTCCGTAGTTCTCAACATCCTTCTTCAGGAATCCTGCTATGAGCGCCTGGCGGATTACTGGGTTCCATATCTTCGGGTCTTCATCCTCTCCTGCGCCGAAGCACTCCAGTTCGTTATGCTTGTGGGAGACAATATCGTCGGTGCCGCGTCCCTTCACGAAGTCTATAAGATAGTCCTGCTTGAAGTTCTCCTTCAGCGCGGCCACAGCGGTAAGCACTATCAGAAGCGGCTCCTGCGCCTCAATCTTTGTCTTCGGGTGCAGGCAGTTGTCGCAGTTTCTGAAATTCTCCTGATGGTATTCCTCCCAGAAATAGTGTAGCAACAGTTTCCTGCGGCATACCGAGGACTCGGCATAAGCAGCAGTCTCCTGCAGCAGCTGGCGTCCTATCTCCTGCTCGGCAGAAGTCTTGTTCTCCATGAACTTCTCCAGTTTCTTCAGGTCTTTGTTGCTATAGAAGGCTATGCAAAGGCCTTCGCCGCCGTCACGACCAGCGCGGCCTGTCTCTTGATAATAACCCTCAAGACTCTTAGGAATGTCGTAGTGGATAACGAAGCGCACGTCAGGCTTGTCTATACCCATTCCGAAAGCGATGGTAGCCACTATCACATCGATGCGCTCCATGAGGAAATCGTCCTGCGTCTGCGAGCGTGTGGCGCTGTCGAGGCCTGCATGATAAGGCGCTGCCTTGATGTCGTTGGCGCACAGTATGGCGGCCAGTTCCTCCACCTTCTTTCGCGAGAGACAATAGATTATGCCGCTCTTGCCAGGATGCTGCTTCACGAACTTCACTATCTGCATGTTCGTGGCTTCCTCGCTGTTCTTCTGCCTTACCTCATAATAAAGGTTAGGACGGTTGAACGAGCTCTTGAACTCATCGGCATTCACGATGCCGAGGCTCTTCTTTATATCGCTGCGCACCTTGTCGGTGGCTGTCGCCGTGAGCGCAATTATCGGCGCGCGGCCTATCTTGTTTATTATAGGACGTATGTTGCGGTACTCCGGACGGAAGTCATGTCCCCACTCGGAGATGCAATGAGCCTCATCGATGGCATAGAAAGAAATCTTCACCGAGCGCAGGAAATCGACATACTCGTCTTTCGTGAGCGACTCGGGAGCGACATAAAGGAGTTTTGTCTTGCCCTCCTTGATGTCATTCTTGACAAGGTCGATGGCCGACTTGTTCAGCGAAGAGTTGATGTAATGCGCCATCCCGTCCTCCTCGCTCAAGCCGTTTATCACGTCGACTTGGTTCTTCATCAACGCTATCAGCGGCGAGATGACTATCGCGGTGCCATCCATTATCAACGACGGCAACTGATAGCACAACGACTTTCCGCCTCCCGTAGGCATCAGCACGAACGAGTCGTGGCCTGCGAGAAGGTTGCGTATTATCGCTTCCTGATCGCCCTTGAAAGTGTCGAAGCCGAAATATTTCTTCAGCGGTTCAATAAGGTTCACTTCATTCATAGTATGATTTGCTTTGGCTTTTAGCCTTTGTCAACTCGCGAGTTTTTGCAGATGAGCCTTGCCCAGCTGCTTCTTTGCATAGTCTAGAGTGACGACGAAACTCTTCACCTTCTGTGAAGGAACGTCGAACATGGCGTCCATCATCACGCTCTCGACGATGGAGCGCAGTCCGCGGGCACCCAGTTTGTATTCCATTGCCTGGTCAACAAGATAGTCAAGGGTTTCCTCAGGGAACGTCAGCTTTATGCCGTCCATCATGAAGAGCTTCTCATACTGCTTCACGATAGAGTTCTTTGGCTCCACCAGAATCTTGCGCAGCGCCTCGCGGTCGAGCGGGTTAAGATAGGTGAGCACGGGCAGGCGGCCTATAAGCTCGGGTATCAGACCGAACGACTTGAGGTCTTGCGGCAGGATGTACTGCATCATGTCGTTCTTGTCAATGCGTCTAACGTTCTGCACGGAGTTGTATCCCACAACGTGGGTGTTCAGTCTCTGCGCTATCTTTCGCTCTATTCCGTCGAACGCACCGCCGCAGATGAAGAGTATGTTGCGGGTGTCCAGATGGATATAGTCTTGGTCGGGATGCTTGCGCCCGCCCTTTGGCGGCACGTTCACTATCGAGCCCTCGAGCAGTTTCAGCATGCTCTGCTGCACTCCCTCGCCGCTCACGTCGCGCGTGATTGACGGGTTGTCGCTCTTTCGGGCTATCTTGTCTATCTCGTCGATAAACACTATTCCGCGCTCGGCAGCAGCCTGGTCGAAGTCGGCCACCTGCAAGAGTCGGCTCAAGATGCTCTCCACATCCTCGCCTACATATCCCGCCTCGGTGAACACGGTGGCGTCGACGATGGTGAAAGGCACGTCGAGCAACTTGGCTATGGTGCGCGCCAGCAAGGTCTTTCCCGTGCCCGTGCTTCCCACCATGATGATGTTGCTCTTCTCTATCTCCACCCCGTCTTTGTCCTCAGGCTGCTGAAGGCGCTTGTAATGGTTGTACACCGACACGGCAAGGAATCGCTTCGCCTCGTCCTGACCGATGACATACTGGTCGAGATATGCCTTTATCTCATGCGGCTTAGGCACCTTCTTCAGCTTGAACTTTCCGTCCTTGCCGCTCTTCTTGCCGTCCATCATGCCCGAACTGAGCAAGATGTCGTGAGCCTGCTTGACGCAATTGTCGCAGATATAGCCCGTCAGTCCCGAGATGAGGAGCCCCACCTCGCGGTCGCTTCTGCCGCAAAAACTACATACCTTTTTCATTTCTTCTTCGTCAGCACGTCGTCAATCATTCCGTAAGCCTTCGCCTCTTCAGCTGTCATCCAGTAGTTACGGTCGCTGTCGGCATACACTTTCTCGTATGGAGTGTGCGAATGCTCGGAGATGATGGTATAGAGTTCTTTCTTGAATTTCAATATCTCTTTTGCCTCAATCTCGATATCCGAAGCCTGTCCCTGCACTCCGCCGAGAGGCTGGTGTATCATCACGCGGCTGTGAGTCAAGGCAGAGCGCTTGCCCTCCTGTCCGCTTACCAGCAGCACGGCAGCCATCGAGGCAGCCATACCGGTACAGATAGTGGCCACGTCGCTCTGAATGAACTGCATGGTGTCGTAGATTCCCAGACCTGCCGTCACGCTTCCGCCAGGCGAGTTGATGTAGATAGAGATGTCCTTGCCTGGGTCGGTAGAGTCGAGATAGAGCAACTGCGCCTGCAGGGTGTTCGCGGTGTAGTCGTCAATCTGCGTTCCGAGGAAGATGATGCGGTCCATCATCAGTCGCGAGAACACATCCATCTGTGTAACGTTCAGCTGGCGCTCCTCCAGGATATACGGGTTAAGATACTGCGACTGGAGTTTCATCACGTCATCGAGAACCAGTCCGTTCATTCCAAGATGCTTGGTAGCATATTTTCTAAAGTCGTTCATAATTTCTGTTCTTTTATTTCATGAAAAACCGGTTATTATTGTTTTTCATGCGATTTGTAATTACAAAGTTAGCAAAAAAAGTCGATAGTGCAATACTTATAACAAAAAAAATCTATAAAAATAATATTTTTTATGTTTCTGCAGAGCAAAAGCCGTATTGCGAAAGATGCCTTCTTGCATCGCCATTGATGGCTTCTTGCATCCTCATTGATGGCTTCTTGCATCCTCACTTGTGCCTCCTTGCGTTGTCACTTGTGGCTTCTTGCATCCTCACTTGTGCCTTTTGAGCATGCAAGGAGATAACTCCCCTGAGCACTTGAGGGCCTCGTAGGGGGAAGAGTGATGAGCAACTACCAACCTATATCGAAGCGTTACAGTTACAGTTGTTACAATTAAAAATATGTAACGCCCCCCTTCTTAAGATTATATAACTAATTGATATATAAGTATTTATATATATAA
>JAEEGG010027501.1_pt1 | contig 10772 bp, 4 predicted proteins | sample 9134161 | NCBI WGS metagenome assembly JAEEGG01 (sample SAMN16246543, study PRJNA631951) | gut metagenome | biome: gut microbiome; feature: rumen; material: CR-attached | host: Bos | place: Iran: Karaj | collected 2018-10
CCTCCCATTCCAGCGAATCAGGCAAATGCCATCCACTCGGACAAACCTCTTTTGCAGCATCCCAAGTGTAAATACGACCAGACTTACTGCATTTAGTAGTATCATCACTGTAGCACATACTATTTCCGTTTTCATAGTTCAGGTTTTCCGCCATCCAAACCTGGTCGCCGATTTTCACAGTCTTGTAAGTTTGTCCGTCACGGGAATCGGTCAAAGTTCCATATTCGCAATTGTCTTTGGTTTCAGTCTTGCACGACGTTGCCAAGGTAACGGAACTGCTACTGGATCCTTCGTGGCTATCGCCGCTCAGGATGACGTTCTTCGAGCTACTGCTGGATGCCGGAACAGCTCCGTCATCATCTTTTATACAACGGATGGAACATCTTAGCTGCGTACTGATAAGCGTTTTAAATCCAGCGACCTCCGAATCCAAATCCCAATAATAAGGTTCACCACCATCTTTTCTAGTGGACATCCAAAAATCGCCCGTAAAGCCCAAGTTATAAAAGCCATCATGGAACCAGTTCCCCGCCGGAATTACGGAGAAACCATAATCATCTGTTGCATCCGGCCAGTAATCAAATCCCTTAGCTTGCATGGCGTTTGGTGTTCTGCCCACGGCTGAATAAAGTTTGCTCCATTCGGTCGTATCCGGCACATGCCACCCATTAGGGCAGATACCCTGTATTTTACAGGATTCCTTGGAATCACACTCCGTTTCAAATTGTCCAATAGCGGCAGACCACAGATAAAGTCCTCCATAGCTATTGCAGTACTTGACGCTATCCCTGTAACAGAATCGTCCACTCATTTTGTAGCTCAAGTTTTGCGCCATCCATGTCTGATCGCCAATTTTTACAATCTTATAAACTTTACCATCTCGGCTATCGACAATGGAATCATACTTTATTTTGGGATTCAAGTAAGTTGCCTTAGGCGACTCCTCTTTTTCTAAAAATACCGGAGCCGTTTCACCCTTGACACAACGCACTGACATCCCTATGTATTTGTATAGGGCACTGATGTTGTAATAATCTTTAGTACTAAACGATCTATTGTGCGCAATAGCCGGATTGTAATCCCAATCCGTCAAATTTCCGTTGTCTTCTGTAGAAGTCCAAAAATAAGCAGCAGACCCCCAACTGCCAAAACCACCATATCTGAACCCCACCGGCATTGCCGAAAAGCCCGCAACATCCGTTCCATTATTATCCCCAGACCAGCCTTTTGTCGTCTTGAAAAACTTTCCGGACGTATCCTGCACCGCATTCCCAGCAACAGCTTTGTCCATTTCGCTCCATTCCTTTTCAGACGGGAGATGCCAACCATCCGGACAAACGCCCTGCAAAGGCCCGATCAGTCCACACAATTTACCATTACCGCAATCTACAGGATTATCCTTATCCGTAGCCAACTTCACAGAATCGATGGCGGCAGCCCAAGTATAAAGACGCCCAGCGATTGCACATTTTTCAGGATCGTCGTTATAGCACCAACTTTTGTCCTTCAAGCTCGGGGTTTTAACGCTGTCCGCATAGTTGAGGTTTTGAGCCATCCACACCTGATTGCCAATTTTTACGGTCTTATACACTTGTCCGTCGCGGGAGTCTGTCATTTCACCGTAATTAACATTCGGATTCAGGTAAGAGTCTTTTGTACTGCTAGTGGATCCCCTCCCTTCGGTCGAGGATGACGAAGAAGCAATTTTCAAGGATGACGATGATGCGTTTTTCATCGAAGAGGATATTCTGTCATTCTGGAGGCTCGAAGAGGTCCTGGAGTCTCCTGACGATAGGATCAAATCCACGCGACTGCTGGAAGAGATTTTTTTACTGCTGCTGGAAGCCGATCCCGGAACGGAGTCCGGGATGACAGCGGCAACATACGTTTCGAACGCAGCGACTTTGTCACCGTCGTTCATGGTTTCGACATTCTTGCGGATGGTGTCGAGTTTACCGTTTTCCTTTGCAGTAGTTGCCCACTCAGCAATTTCAGTCTTTGTCTTGCTATCGTTCCATTCGCCGTCTTCTGCAAAATCATCGGCGAATTTTTCCAAGCGTTTTGCGAGTGAAGCTGCATCTGCATCACCTTGCATCAGCACGCTTACCGCCAAGAGCGCTGCATTCCCTTCGCCCTTTTCAAAGATATTCAAATTTTCGAATTCTTGAACTTTGTCCGTAGTACTGTCGTTGAAGCCGAACGCAGCAAGAACTTCTTTTTCGGCCTGCGTTTTCGCTTCCGCAAAAGACGTTTCCTTACTGGCCGCTAAATTCATCAAACGTTCATATTCCAGTTCCGTGAGCACGTTGATGTTCACGTTCTTACGGTCTTTGAGGTTCGTCAATGCACGCAGCGTGAGCTTGTCCTTTGTCTTTTTGCCGGTAACTTCGTTGAAGTAATTACCAGTCACCTCGAACACGGCGCAAGATGACGATAAAGTAACATTATCAACAGTAAATTCACCTTTATCGTTCTTGACGGTTCCTTCAAAGCTTTCGCCCGTCAGCTTCATCGTTTTGCAGTCGATTCCCTGCACTGTCACGGCAGAACCTTTGACAAACGGTCCCTTCTGCGACACGCCCGCGATGTCCAAATTCTTGATAGCGACGATACCTTCGCTCTGCTCATCCGTACCCGCCGTCTTGTCGCCAGAACACGAAATAAGCAGGGATGTAACCGCGATTGCATTCAGCAACCATGCACACGATTTTGCCATTATCCAATAATTCCTATTCAATTTCATATCCTCTCTCGTTTAAATCCATAACCACTGTTCACTAACCACTAATCTAGTCCTTCACACAGCGGACACTCAATCCATCGTATTTGGAGCCTGAACTCATATAAGCCCTAATATCTACGTTGTTTATATTCATATAATCCGCCCATTTGCGTCCTGGCATATAAGAACTCCAAAAGTAACCTTCTGTACCGATATTGAGATCATTGTCAGAACTATGCCATCTTCCGACCGGTAACGCCGAAAAACCATAAGCGTCAATACCACGACCATCTTCGGTCTTGCCCCACCCAGTCAACGATTTAAGATTCCGACCTGCAAATCCGCTGTTTCCTAAAGCATTAATCAAACGTTCCCATTCATTTCTAGACGGCAAATGCCAACCGTCAGGACAAATTCCCTGCACCCTAGCCATTCTATTAATCGCACATTCCTTGTCATAACCGCATTCCATCGGATTATCCGAATCCATAGCAAGAGCAACCGAATCAATTGCAGCCATCCAAGTATAATAGCGTCCGCCCACTTTACAATATTTTGCGCTATCCAGGTAACACCAACTTTGACCTTTCAAAACTGGAGTCCTGACACTGTCATCATAATTAAGATTCTCAGCCATCCATATCTGCGAATAATTTTTCCCTTCTGGAGCAATTGTTACAATTCTATAAGACTGATTATCACGAGTGTCTATCATGGTGTCGTAATGAATATTCGGGTTAAAGTAATCTTCCTTGGAAACATCCCAACTCCAATCTTTGGAAGGCACCAGACTACTACTAGATTTTACAACACTACTGCTGGATTTAACACTGCTACTTGATTTCACAGAACTACTACTCGATTTTGCCAAACTGCTACTCGACTTTGCTACACTGCTACTAGATTTCGCAATGCTACTACTCGACTTTACAGAACTTGACGATGACCTAGCCGGAACCCCCTTCACACAGCGAACACTACATCCATACGACTTGACACCAGCGCTCACATAAGCTTTACTATATATGTTGTTTATATTCATATATTTCGCTCTGTCTAAGCCATCTTCTGTGGCACTCCAATAATACACATTCGATCCCACGCTAGCGTATTCTCCGCTTGTTAATCGAGTTCCAGTAGGCAAAGCCGTAAATCCATAAGTATCAGAACCATTATGTTGACCGGTCTCTTCATAATTTTCATACCACCCAGCTCTTGCTTTGAGTTTTCCACCGGCCCAATCGCCGCCTCCAGTAGCTTCAACTAACGCCCACCATTCTTTCACCGTTGGCAAATGCCAACCTTCTGGGCAAATTCCCTGAACAGGTCGATCAAGTTTACTGTATTGACCTTTAAGTACGCAAGTCATGTGATCACCGCAAGCAATCGGATTATCAGGATCCGTTATAAGAGCAACCGAATCAATGGCCGCAGCCCAAGTATAATAGCGTCCACTCACTTCACAATATTTTGCACTATCATTATAGCACCAGTTTCGACCTTTCAAAGCCGGAGTCCTGATGCTGTCGGCATAATTAAGATTCTCAGCCATCCACACTTGTGAATATTCTTTTCCTGGCGGAGCAATCGTCACAATTTTATATTCCCGATTATCACGAGGGTCAATCATAGTGCCGTATGTAATGTTCGAATTGAAGCGTTTTTCCTTGGGCACATCCCAACTCCAACCATCTGAAGCCCCCGAACTACTTGACGATAACGGAGCGACAACCTCCCCCTTAATACAACGAACACTTCGACCATTACTTTTGAGATCATCATCCACATACGCATCGTTACCCTTATGTATCACCATATAAAAACCTTCACCATACGGGCCTTCGACAGAACTCCAAAAAGTCGCAGCGGATCCAAGAACCCTAAAATTTCCATCAAATTTCATACTCGATAACGGCAATGCAGAAAAACCATAAGTATCAATACCGTTATTCACATCTGCGCCATCAGCATTTGGGTCCCACCCCTTTAACGCCTTAAGTTGTCGCCCTGCATCATTTTTTCCCAAAACATCTATTAAACGTTCCCACTCCTCCTTTAATGGAAGGTGCCAACCATCAGGACACACTCCCTGAACCATGCGTTTTATCCTACATTGTATTTTTCCATCATCACTACAAATTATCGGATTATCCTTATCTGTTGCAAGCGCCACCGAGTCTATAGCTGCCGACCAAAGATAATAGCGCCCACCCAAAGCACATTTGTCAGGTTCAAAATTATAGCACCAGCTTTTTCCTTTTGTATGTGGGCCAGCATAGTTCAGGTTCTCGGCCATCCACACTTCAGAATAGTTCTTTTCTGGCAAACTAATCGTCACCGTTCTGTATTTCTGCTGGTCACGTGGATCTATCAAAGTACCGTACTTGATATTCGGATTAAAGAGCTCGTCTTTTGACAAATTCCAATTCCAGCCCTTGGCATTAATCGAACTGCTAGAAGATTCTTGGATAAGCGAAGAACTCGATGACAGTTTCAAAGTCCAGCTATAATCCTGAACACAACGGACGCTAAATCCCAAATTCCTATTACCCGAATTGTTTACATAAACATAATCAACATGGTCCCCCAAGAACACACCATACGCTTCTCTGATTTTAAACGGAGTAGAACTCCAGAAGTATCCACACGTTCCCTCATAAAGATATTGTGAGCCTTCCTTAAGGCCACCAGCAAGCGCAGAAAATCCATACGTGTCATATCCAGGCTTTTTCCAACTCTTTTTTGCTTTGAGCACCATACCGCCCAAAGGCTCCTCTCCGCCTATTGCCTCAAAAAGGTATTTCCATTCATTTTTATTTGGCAAATGCCAGCCACTAGGGCAAATCCCTTGTATTCTTTCAGGAATATTGCAAATTTCCCCATAGCCACAATCTATTGGATTTTTCTTGTCCGATGCAAGCGCAACAGAATCAATCGCAGCAAACCATGAATAAAGGCGACCAAAAGTTTCACAATCTTTAGGCCTATCGCCATAGCACCAATTTCGTTTTTTCAAAGCAGGCGTTTTTGCGCTATCGACATAATTGAGATTTTCGGCCATCCATACCATGTCACCAATTTTTACGGTCTTGTAAACTTGTCCGTCACGGGCATCGACAATAGAATCGTATTTGATTTCAGGATTCAAGTAGGATTCTTTTGTGCTGCCACTAGATTCCGGGTCAAGACCGGAATGACGAGACGAACTAGACCCTTCGACGTTGCTCAGGGTGACACTGCTTGAAGAGGATGACAATTTAGAATCACTGGATCCTATCCCCCCATCAGGGGTCCAGGATGACGAAGTCATATCATCTGCACCGGAAACAGAGTCGCTTTCGGAACACGCCCAAAACAAAGTTGCAAATAAAAACGCTGTAATAAGTTTATTCAAATTCATTAAGTTTACCTTTTTCCAACTTTGGATCCTATCGTTTCACTCTAGGACAAAATTCGCTAATCCTTGATACAACGGATGGAAAGCCTCATTTGTGAACTGATAAGCGTTTTAAACCCAGATCTATCAGCATCATAATTCAAATCCCAATAATAAGGTTCGCCATCATCTTTCCTAGTTGTGAGCCAAAAATCACCTGTAAAGCCCATATTATAAAAGCCATCATTGAACCAGTTTCCAGCCGGGAGCGCCGAGAATCCATAATCATCCGTTGCCAAAGGCCAATTTTCAAACCCTTTAGCCTGCATAGCATATCCCGATTTTCCCATCGTAGAATAGAGTTTGCTCCATTCGGTGGTATCAGGCATGTGCCAACCATCCGGGCAAATCCCCTGTATTTTACAAGACTCCCTGGATTCGCATTTACTCTCGGAATCTCCTACAACGGCAGACCACAAATAAAGTCCACCATAAATATTGCAATACCTGACGCTGTTCTTGTAACAGAATCGACCGTTCATCTTGTAGCTCAAATTTTGAGCCATCCACACTTGGTCGCCAATTTTTACTGTCTTGTAAACCTTTCCATCACGGCTATCGACTATGGAATCATACTTTATATTAGGATTCAAGTAGGTATCCTTAGGCGATTCTTCCATTTCTAAAAATACCGGAGTCACATCGCCCTTGAGGCAACGGACAGAATAAGCGTAACGCGTACTACTCGCATGTTCGTTCAAATCAGCATTATCAAATTTATAATCCAGGTCCATTTCATAAGCATAACCAACAATACCACCCTCAGTAGAGCTCCAGAACCAAGCAGTTTCACCTTCACTATAGGCCGCGCTACCAACTCTCATTAAGCCAGCAGGTACGGCGCTAAAACCTACATCATCTGAACCATTTCCACTTCCCTTATCCGAATTATCTTTCCATCCCGACTGAGACTTGAGAATTTTTCCTGCAACAGGTTGACCACCAACAGCCGTAACCAAAGTGCGCCATTCTGTTGAATCGGGCAAATGCCATCCATCAGGGCAAATTCCCTGCACCGGCCCAACAAGGCCGCAACTCTTATCAGAACCGCAATCTACAGGATTATTCTTATCCGTAGCAAGTTTCACAGAGTCTATTGCCGCGGCCCAAGTGTACATACGGCCATATTTTTCACAATATTTTGCGGAATCGTTGTAGCACCAGCTCTTGCCCTTAAGACTCGGCATCTGCACGCTATCTGCATAATTCAAATTTTGTGCCATCCACACTTGATTGCCAATTTTTACGGTCTTATACACTTGTCCGTCACGGGAGTCTGTCATTTCACCGTAATTAACATTCGGATTCAGGTAAGCAGTTCTTGAATCGTTACTGGATCCTATCGCTCCGCTCCAGGATGACGATGATGTATTTTTCATTGAGGATGACGACTTAGAATCACTGGATCCTTCGCTGGAGCTCAGGATGATGTTTTTGCTGGATGACGATGATGCGTTTTTCATCGAAGAGGATATTCTGTCATTCTGGAGGCTCGAAGAGGTCCTGGAGTCTCCTGACGATAGGATCAAATCCACGCGACTGCTGGAAGAGATTTTTTTACTGCTGCTGGAAGCCGATCCCGGAACGGAGTCCGGGATGACAGCGGCAACATACGTTTCAAAAGCAGCGACTTTGTCACCGTCGTTCATGGTTTCGACATTCTTGCGGATGGTGTCGAGTTTACCGTTTTCCATTGTAGTAGTTGCCCACTCAACAATTTCAGTCTTTGTCTTGCTATCGTTCCATTCGCCGTCTTCTGCAAAGTCATCGGCGAATTTTTCCAAGCGTTTTGCGAGTGAAGCTGCATCTGCATCACCTTGCATCAGCACGCTCACCGCCAAGAGCGCGGCATTCCCTTCGCCCTTTTCAAAAATGTTCAAATTTTCGAATTCTTGAACTTTATCCGTAGTACTGTCGTTGAAGCCGAACGCAGCAAGGACCTCTTTTTCGGCCTGCGTTTTCGCTTCCGCAAAAGACGTTTCCTTACTGGCCGCTAAATTCATCAAACGTTCATATTCCAGTTCCGTGAGCACGTTGATGTTCACGTTCTTACGGTCTTTGAGATTCGTCAATGCACGCAGTGTGAGCTTGTCCTTTGTCTTTTTGTCGGTAACTTCGTTGAAGTAATTACCAGTTACCTCGAACACGGCGCAAGATGACGATAAAGTAACATTATCAACAGTAAATTCACCTTTATCGTTCTTGACGGTTCCTTCAAAGCTTTCGCCCGTCAGCTTCATCGTTTTGCAATCCATACCCTGCACGGTCACGGCAGAACCCTTTACAAAAGGTCCCTTCTGCGACACGCCCGCGATGTCCAAATTCTTGATAGCGACGATACCTTCGCTCTGCTCATCCGTACCCGCCGTCTTGTCGCCAGAACACGAAATAAGCAGGGATGTAACCGCGAACAAGAGCACCTTAAAATACAACAGAGATTCCGGCTCGGAGGCCGGAATGACATTACAACACCACTTCTTAAACATTTTCATCATCTCCCTTTCCTAACAATTCCTCGTTTTTCTTCAACATTGCTGTTTTCAAATTTTCCGTCAGCGGGAAAAATTGCATATTCAAACGGCACACCTTTTCCAAATCCTTATCCTTCGAAACAATCTCCACGATACGGCGACGGCATTCCGCAAGTTCTTCCACAACTTCCGCATAACTTTGTTCGGTCACGCCCATGGTGATTCCGCTAAAATGCCTCTCGGAAATCGGCAAGCGGTCAAGTGCATCGAGCGCAAATTCGCCCATCTGCCGTAACAGCGAATGCACCGCCACGGCAACCACATTCAAACGCCCCGTCGAAAGCGAGTGATTCGTTTGATGGTAATTGCCAAATTTATCCCGCGTCAAAAACCCCGACTTCACAAGAAATCGAAGACTATCCGCGACATCGGCAGCCGAAATTGGCAACTTGCAAGCTCTCGCAATTTCATTAGGTTTCGCTCCCGACATTAGCGGTGCCATCTCACGTACAACAGAATGCTTCCACGTTTCATAGTACGTATAAAATTCACTCCCCAAAATGCGAATATTATTTGCAGCACTTAACGCCTGCATTTCTTCAAAGCATTTCTTCTTCTGGGCATCATTTTTCGCATTTTCGTAACGAACCATCAAGACAAAATAATCATACTCGAATCCGAGCAGTCCCATAGCAATCGCCGTCTTCTTGGCTCCTTCTTCCAAGAGACGCGTTTTGCCATCGCAAACGAGTTTGAGGTACGAACCGGATGCAAATCCCGCAATTTTTGCAAATTCTCGCCACGTAAACGCAGAGCAACGCTTGCGTTCCTTATAGTAGTCGAGAATATACTCGCGATAATTTTTGTATTCAATCACCGATTTCATCGTAATTTAAAATTTAGATAATTACAAAGCAATATGTAACGATTTTCAGAAAACATAAATGGCGTTTTTAAGTAAATTTCGCCATTTTTTAATATTATTTAAAGTTTCTTAAATTCTAAAAAACAAAATTTGCATTTTATAAAACAAAAAATCCTCGCCGAAGCGAGGGGTTGCTTTTCTGCATAGAATTTCATATATTTGTCCATAGATAGGGTGGAAGGGTGTCCACCTGAGATAAAAAAGAAAGCCCAAATGGATGACAGGGTGGTAGAGCGACCACCTGAGATAAAAAAGAAAGCTCATTAGATGAGACCGTTTTTTATATATCATAAAAAACGGTCTTTTTTTGTTTAAAAAAGGATTCACCATGAGCACAGCAAAAGAACCTCTGATAAGACTGTTATCCACTCTTTTTTACGAACGATATTCCAACAATCCAGAAATTCTATCCAAACAAAACCGCCCCTACTTAGTCCTATTAGTTGAATACAGGGGGCTATGTTTTGCAATTCCATTTAGATCCAATATACAACACACTCATGCATATAAATTTCAAGGAACGTCCCCCAAGAGACAAACTTCAGGTCTTGATTTCAGCAAAACGGTCCTTATTTTTCACGATGACGAAATTGGCATGCCTGCGCATATTGATTCAAAAGAACATACGTAAATTTTGAAAAGATACAATTTCATCATTGAAAAATTTCATAAATACATTGACGGTTTGAAACAAGAACCGCTACAACCAAAGTATAAACTATCTTCTTTAACATTCTATAAAGAATTACTTTTATCCAGTAGCATATAAAAAATCCTCGCCGAAGCGAGGACTTTTTAAAGCAGATTCCCGCTTTGGCGGGAACGACATTCTCTTTTGCTTGTCACCCCGGCCACTGTGCCGGGGGCGGCATATGCAATCTTAGCTCAAGCGGCTGATCATGTAACCAGCGCAAACTGCCGTACCAATCACGCCGGACACGTTCGGGCCCATAGCGTGCATGAGGAGGAAGTTCTGCGGGTCATACTTGGCACCTTCCACCTGGGAAACACGGGCAGCCATCGGCACGGCAGAAACGCCTGCGGAACCGATAAGCGGGTTCACCGGGTTCTTCGGAGAGCACTTGTTCATAATCTTTGCGAGGAGCAAACCGCCGAAAGTGGAGAAGCCAAAGGCAACCACACCCATAGCGATGATCATGAGAGTCTGCGGCTTGAGGAAGATGTCAGCAGACATCGTGAGACCCACGGACGTGCCGA
>JAEEGG010027503.1_pt1 | contig 10771 bp, 7 predicted proteins | sample 9134161 | NCBI WGS metagenome assembly JAEEGG01 (sample SAMN16246543, study PRJNA631951) | gut metagenome | biome: gut microbiome; feature: rumen; material: CR-attached | host: Bos | place: Iran: Karaj | collected 2018-10
GAAACAGATGTGTTGCAAACTTTGTTCATATAGTAGTGTGGGGTCTGTCATTTGATGAAGTCAGCAAGCTGTTTTTAGCATCTTGAATCATTCATTTCATGCCGTAGGCAAGATCATACTGAGTTTTAGGCTATATCACGTCACGATTTAGGCTATATCGCGTTATGATTTAGGCTATATCGCGTCACGATTTAAGCTATATCGCATCACGATATAGGATAGATGGCATCACGATTTAGGATAGAAGACTAAATGATAGTAAAACTAAAGTGCTGCGGAATTTAGGTATAGCTAATTCTTTGCGAGCAAAGCGACCAGAGGTCGAGCGCGCTAATTCTTGAGATAGTCCCTAAGATGAAATGTGCTAAAATAGAATCATACAAATGTTTGTATATGAAAAAAAAGCACTATCTTTGCAACATTAACAGGCCGTAGGAACATAGAAAATATGAGGCATAAAGTGATTATCATGAAGCGGCTGCCACTGAGAGAGAAGTTTCTGGCTATATCTCTTTGTGGACTGATATTCTCGCGCAGTCCGCTTAGTCGTGTGGAGCTAAACCATGAACTCATTCATGTGGCTCAGCAGCGCGAACTGCTCTATCTTCCATTCTTCATCTGGTATGTAGCTGAGTGGCTGTTGCTGCTCTGCAAGTATCGTGACATGGAAAAGGCCTACTTGAACATTCGTTTTGAGCAGGAGGCATATCGGCATGAGCGTGACCTTGACTATCTGTCTAATCGCAAGCATTACTGTTACCACTAAACAATCATCATCATCAATCATAAGAAACAACATGAAGAACCGAAGAATCATTCTCTTTACACTGGCTGCCATCAGCATGATGAGCGCCAGCGCACAGTTGCTGCCGTATCAGAACGCCAGCCTTACTGCCGACGAGCGGGCCGATGACCTGCTGGGGCGCCTCACACTGGAGGAAAAAGTGAAACTCATGCGCAATGGCTCGCCTGCCATCGACCGACTGGGCATACCTGCATGGGACTGGTGGAGCGAGGCACTGCACGGGGTGGGGCGCAACGGACTTTCCACCACGTTCCCTTCGTGCATCGGCATGGCTGCATCGTTCGATGATGCACTGCTCGACCGCATCTACACTGCCGTGAGCGATGAGGCTCGTGCCAAGAACACGCAGATGCGACGAGAGGGCAAGAAGATAGGGCGCTATCAGGGATTGTCGTTCTGGACTCCCACCATCAACATCTTCCGTGACCCTCGCTGGGGGCGCGGACAGGAGAGCTATGGTGAGGATCCCTACCTGAACGGACGCATGGGCAGCATCGTGGTGCGTGCCTTGCAGGGGCAGAACATGCCCGAGGCCGCAGCTACACCTTATTATAAACTATATGCGTGTGCGAAGCACTTCGCCGTGCATAGCGGACCGGAGAAACTGCGCCACGCCATGAACGTTGAAGACCTGCCTGCACGCGACCTCTGGGAGAGCTACCTGCCTGCCTTCAAGATGCTGGTGCAGCGGGCTGGCGTGAAGGAGGTGATGTGTGCCTATCAGCGGTTTGAGGGCGATCCCTGTTGCGGTTCCAACCGACTGCTGCAGCACATCCTGCGCGATGAGTGGGGCTATCAGGGACTGGTGGTGAGCGACTGCGGAGCCGTGGGCGACTTCTGGCAGCCCGGTCGTCACGGGGTGTCGGCTGACCAGCCTGCCGCTGCTGCCAAGGCCGTGCTCAGTGGCACCGATGTGGAGTGTGGTGCTCACTATGGCGCACTGCCCGATGCCGTGCGCCGTGGCGACGTGTCGGAAGAACAGCTCAACGTGAGTGTGCGCCGCCTGCTGAAGGGACGTTTCGAGATGGGTAACCTCGATGCCGACTCGCTCGTGCCTTGGACGCGCATACCCACCTCGGTCATCGGTTGCAAGGCTCATAAGGAACTGGCCCGGCAGATGGCTCGCGAGCAGATGGTGCTCTTGAAGAACGACGGCGTGCTGCCCCTCTCTACAGGCAAGAAAGGCCGTTCGGACATCATGGTCATGGGACCCAATGCAGCCGACTCCACCATGCTCTGGGGCATCTACTTCGGACAGCCCTCTCACACGGTCACTCCGCTTGAGGGACTGCGCTCCCGTCTGGGCAACGTGCCTTATCTCACGGCCTGCGACATCACCAGCATGACGGCAAAGGAACGCGCCATCGGAGCCACTACGGAGACTGCCGACGGCAGCACCACACTGCAGTTGGTGGACAAAGGTGAGCACACGTTTACAATCACTGAGATTCTGAAGGCTGCCAAGAAAGCGAAGACCGTGATCTTCGTGGGCGGCATATCGCCCAATCTGGAGCGCGAGGAGGCACGCACCGATGCACCGGGCTTCGACGGAGGCGACCGCACCTCGATAGAGTTGCCGCAGGTGCAGCGCGACATCTTGCAGGCATTGCACAAGGCAGGCAAGAAGGTGGTGTTCGTGTGCTGCAGCGGTTCAGCCGTGGCTATGGTGCCTGAGCTGGAAAGCTGCAATGCCATCATCGAGGCATGGTATGCCGGTGAACAGGGTGGCCATGCGCTGGCCGACGTGCTCTTTGGCGACTATAACCCTTCGGGCAAGCTGCCTGTCACGTTCTATCGTGATGACAGTCAGCTGCCGCCGTTCGACGACTATCGCATGTCGGGCCGCACCTATCGCTTCTTCCAGGGCGAGCCCCTCTTCCCCTTTGGCTACGGCCTGTCCTACACCACGTTCCAACTGGCCAACGAGCAGTGCCGTCTGAACCAAACGGGTGCCTACGACGTGACCATCGACGTGACGAACACCGGACAGCGTGAAGGCCACGAGGTGGTGCAGCTCTACCTGCATCGTCAGGGCGACACGGCTGACGGTCCGGTGAAGACCCTGCGCGGCTATGCCCGCACCCGTCTGCTGAAGCCGGGTGAGACGCAGACCGTCACCATCCAGCTGTCGCGTTCTGATTTCGAGTGGTGGGATGCCGCCCATTCCGTCATGCGCATCCTCCCCGGCCACTACGACGTGATGGTAGGCACCTCCAGTGCCGACAAAGACCTGAAGAAACTCAGCATTGCCCTGCCGTAATAGCAGAGCGTTATGATGAACGATGAAAACACGGGCTGCAGCAATGCAGCTCGTGTTGTTTCTTATGGGCTGTTAATTACTAATAATTGTTCGGCGATTACTAAGAATGAACGTTAAAGGATGGGACTTTCTGCGTTTTTTCTTTTTTCTAATCTTTTAGTTTTCTAAGATGTTAGTAATTTTGTCATAGAAAACCAATAAGCGTGAGATATGATACAGCAGAAGACACTGACCAAAGGAGAAATGCAGGTGATGAATATCCTGTGGGACATGCAGCATGGTGCCTGCGTGGCCGACATACAGAAACAGTTTCCTGAACCGCAACCTGCCTACACCACCATTGCCACATTTCTGAAGATCATGGAGCAGAAGGGATTTGTGGAAAAACGAAAAGGCAGCTCAGGAAAGACATTCGTCTATTCACCACTCATGACCCGTGAACGCTATCGCCGAATAGTTATGGAAGATGTGAAGGACACGTTCTTCGGGGGATCGGTGAAATCGCTCGTGTCATTCTTTGCCGAAGAGGACGAACTGACAGAAGACGACATCAACGAGATATTAACCATTTTACAAAACAGAAATCATGCTGACTGACTTTATATACTATGACCTGAAGGTAGCGGCACTGATAGCCGTGTTCTATCTTTTCTATAGATTGTTGCTGGCTCGCGAGACCATGCACAGGCTGAACCGCGCCGTGCTGCTTGCTGGTATTGTGCTGTCGGTGGTGTTGCCACTGTGCATTATTACCATACATGAAAAGCCTCACCCCCAACCCCTCTCCGATTGGAGAGGGGAGTATATAGTACTTCCGATAGAGAACGAAACGACAAAAGATACTACTCCCCTCTTCAATCGGAGAGGGGCTGAGGGTGAGGCTGTGTCCGTCATTCTCCTTGCGGGCATCTTTCTCCGGCTGTTTTTTCTGGCGAGAAGTTACGGAAAGCTGAACAGATTGATTCGTAGCGGTGAAAGGCACACGTTGCCATCGGGTATACAGCTAAGCGTGGTCGATGCGCCAGTCGCTCCTTTCTCATGGATGCAGACCATCGTGCTGTCGCGTGCCGACTGGCTGTCGCAATCAGAATCTATCCTTGCTCACGAAGAGGCGCATGTGCGCCATCGTCATAGCTACGACGTTGTGGTCGTAGAAGTGCTCACGGCTCTGCAATGGTTCAATCCCGTGGTGTGGTTCCTGCGTCAGGAACTGCGCATCCTGCACGAGTATCAGGCCGACGCATCCGTTCTCTCACGCGGCTTCGATGAAAGCCAGTACATTCATTTGCTGATGCAGAAAGCGACGGGCATTCAGGCCTGTGCCCTCGCCAACGGCATCCACACACCCCAAACTAAAAAACGAATCCTTATGATGCTAAAAACTAAATCTAAATGGAGCGCACAGTTCAAGGCACTCTATATCGTACCCATCGTGCTGGCCTCACTGGTCCTGTCAGCAGAGACGGTCATAGACTATGAGACCGTTACGAGGGACGACACTCCGGCAGTGCGCCTGTTCAACGAAAAAAACAACGGGCGGGGCGAGAGCTACCAGATTCGCCGTCAGCCTGGCGTCAAGTTCTTCCGTAATGGCAAGGAAGAGCAGATACCCGAAGGCCGTAGCATTGCCCTTGAAGTGAAGAAAACCACGATGCAGGTCAACGGCAAGCCCATCGACCAGCTCACCCTGCTCGACATGCCTGCGGGTGAACTCAAGGAGGTCCACCTCAACGAGACTGCCTCCGACCGCTATGTTTGTAATCTTTTGACGGAAGTGCCAAGCAAGAAGACTGCCTATATCGTGAATGGTAAGCAGGTATCGGAAGAAGCGGTAGGGAAAATTCCTCAGGAGGATGTGGTCAGCGTGACGACAATAGGCAGTCGCAAGACCGTGAAAAATGCGCTTCACGTAGAGGCCGATGATGCGGTCGTCGTTGAGACCGAACCAGTCTTCGAAATCTGCGAGCAGCTGCCTCAGTTCCCCGGTGGCGAAGTGGGGCTGATGAAGTGGCTTGCCCAGAACATCAAGTATCCGAAACAAGCTATAGAATACGGCGTGCAGGGACGTGTGTTTGTGCAGTTCATCGTTGAGAAGGATGGCAGTCTGAGCAACTTCACGATTGTGGATAGTCCCAAATCGTCGGGGGCCAACATGGTGGTGGTCAATGCCCAAATGACCGACAAGCAGCGTAAGGATGCTGAAACGCATAATGCTGGAGTGAGACTGTTGCGTGAGGAGGCTATCCGAGTGGTCAAGGCCATGCCAAAATGGACTCCCGGCAAGCAGAAGGGGAAGGTGGTTCGCTGCAAGTTCCTCATTCCCGTGACTTACCGTTTGAACTGATACCTAAAGTTAGTAAATAGAAAAAGTTCCTATAGGACCATTCTGGAGGCTGCAGTGATGCACCCTCCAGAATGATTGCATAAATAGTTAATTATTGGAAAAACGGACAAAATTAGGCAGAAATGTGTTGGAAAAACGGACAAAATAGCCTAATTTTGCATTGGAAAAACGGACAAGCGTATGTTGAAACGTAAGATTGACAGCTACTTAGAGCAATTTTCCTTGCGTCGCCACAGGAAAGGAGAAACAGGCATACAGTGAGTAGCAAAAGAAAATTCTTCATCTTTTTCTTTTTCGTGCAAAGGTATCATTTTTTCTGCACAAAAAAGGATTCATTCCGCTTTGCATTTTATTTGCATTACTTCTTCTTGATGATTCCCACGATGATGAGCAGATAGCCGGCAAGGCAGAGCGCAGGGGCGACGACAATCCTGCGGGTGGAGAAAATGTCGGGATTGAACTGCTGTCCGGTGCTGCCTGAACCTGCCATCAGCAGGTAGCCAGTGGCGATGAGGATGATGGCAGCACTAAGGATTTTGGTACTGGTTGAGATATTGTTCATATTGCTGACTGTATTGGTGATATAATTCTTTCCTTTCGTATGTCGCAGTGACGTCAAGTGCATAGTGCATGGTCTTCAACCATGTGTATTGAGAGTAGAGGGAGCCTGAGCGACGCTTGGGATGGAGGGTTCCAATCCACGTGAGCCACTCGTCGGCACGATGCAGGAGACTCCTCACGATGGCATCACCCTGTTCCTGCTGTTCAGTCATGTAGAAACAGCGGGCCATAGCGAGGGCTGCTTCCGTATAAGGCACGTTGGCCTCGGGCATCTCCTGCTGCCATTTATGGCATACGTTCAGAGCACGGTGGGTGTCGCCCTGCCGGAGCAGTGAGTCAATGAGAATGCCCATTACAAGCTGATGGGTATTTGCCAGGTGCTTCACGTCTTCATCTACATAGATGCCTTTCGTGTTGAGACCGCCGAACCTGAAACGGTGCATCACGTTGTGGTAGAGCCGCTCCACGTCAACCTCCTGACCGTTAGCCGTTGGCGAGACACGATAGGCCAGTCCTTCCAGCACCAGATGATTGCTGAGGAAGGATAGCAAGTCGGAGCCCAAGCTGATGGAGAGATATACAGGACGACTCCAGTCGGCTTTCGATAGTATTTCCAGTACCATGAGCTCATTCTTGTATAAGGCTTGCTTGCCTTTTAGTGATATCACCATCGTTTGGCTCTCGGTTCCGTTTGATGCCGGGGTGGTGATGGTAATGCTGTCTGTTGGTACGCACTGCATCTCTTCTCGTTCGCTGAGCACCCATTTACGGATGATGTTCTTTAGTTCGAAGGGTGCTTCTTCAAATAACTCCTTGGCCTGTGCAGGATGCTGCTCAGCAAAGTTCTCTACCTCGGGTTTCAGTTCTGGGCGAATGGGCACGTACTCCCGTTGTCCCTCCTGATACTGCGCGTGTTGCCAACCGATGGGGAGGGCGGGGGAGTCGTAGGCTGGGCGTTTCATCTGGTCAATGTACCAGTCGGTATTCAGATACTCCAGATTGCACACTCTGGTGTCAGTGCGCACTCCCTCTACTTCGTGGTTATACCATAGTGGGAAGGTGTCGTTGTCGCCATTGCTGAAGATGATGGGATGCCCCTCATCCGAAGTACTGTTCAGGTAGTTTGCTCCGAAGTCGCGACAGGTGTATCGCTCCGAGCGGTCGTGGTCGTCCCAGGTCTGCGAAACCATTTGGAGAGGAATGATCAGGCAGAGAAGGGACACCAGCCCCTTTCTATGAGGAAGGAGAGTAGAGATACTCGCTACTCCAAGCCCAATCCAGATGGCGAAAGCATAGAACGAGCCGGCGTAGGCATAGTCGCGCTCACGTGGTTGCAGGGGTGTTTGGTTCAGGTAGATAACGATGGCCAGGCCTGTCATGACGAACAGCAATGTGACAACAAGTAGTTGCTGTCGCCCTTCGCGGCCCTTGCGCCACTGATATAGGATGCCTAAGAGTCCCAAAAGCAGCGGCAGACCATAGAAGACGTTTCGTCCCTTGTTCTGTTTGAGGTCTGAAGGCAGTTGTGAAGTGTCACAGCCCAACAACCAGTTGTCTATCCAACGGAAGCCCGTAATCCAGTTGCCGTGTTCTGCCTCTCCATGTCCCTGAATGTTGTTCTGGCGGCCTACGAAGTTCCATAGGAAGTAGCGCCAGTACATGAAGTTCACCTGATAGGTGAGGAAGAAGCGTAGGTTCTCAGCTGCTGTAGGCAAATTCCCTTCTTTCTTCACACCGCCCATCCAGTCCTCGTAGGCTTGGGCGTGTCGTGCTGAGTGCATACGGGGAAAGAACATATTTTCCTTATATACATATTTTATGTCGTGGCGAATTACTTCATACTCCTGTTTCGCACTGTCAGCCGACGGTCTGTAGATGGCACGTCCTTCTTGCTGTTTGGGTATCAGGTAGTCGCCCCTTGCCTCGCGTTCCACTTCACTACAGTAGGCTGGGCCATAGAGAAGAGGTGTGTCGCCATACTGCTCACGGTTCAGATAGCTGCCCAATGCAAAGATGTTGCTGGGATTGTTCTCGTTCATCGGTATCTGGGCATTGGCGCGGATGAAGATCACACCATAGCTGCTATAGCCTGTCAGTATCATCATCAGACAGACCAGCGATAGCCTGACGATGTGTCGGCGCACTTTGCAATAAGCTGTGATGAGACCTCCTGCCAGTAAAGCGATGTAGCAGATGAGTCCTGTGTTATAGTGACATCCCAAGACATTGGTGAACAGCAGTTCGAACCAGCCGCCCGTCTTCACCACGCCTGGAATGATGCCATACAGAATGACGGCTACCAACAGACCGCCTGCCGAAAGAGCTGTGAGCGCCCCCCACCATGTAGCGTGCTTTACCTTATGGAAATAGACCACCAGCGACATAGCAGGCAGACAAAGGAGGCAGAGCAGGTGTACACCGATGGACAGTCCTGTGATGTAGGCTATCAGAATGAGCCAACGATTACTGTTTCGGTTGTCTTCTTCCCATTTCAGGATGAGCCAGAACATCATGGCCGTCAGGAAACTGGAGAAAGCATAGACCTCGGCCTCGACGGCTGAGTACCAGAAGGTGTCGCTGAAAGTGTAGCAGAGCGCCCCCACCCAGCCGCACGTCTCAATGGCAACAGCCTGCGACAGTGTCAGTTCATTGCTGCCGTTGCCAGTCAGTCGAAGGGACAGATGAGTGATGGTAAGGAACAGGAAGAAGATGCAGCCGGCACTGAGCAGGGCCGACAGCAGGTTGACCATCATAGCCACTTGCGATGGTTCACTGGCCAGTTGGGAGAACAGATTAGCCAGTAGCATGAATACAGGTGCACCGGGTGGGTGACCAATCTCCAGCTTATAGCCGCAGGCTATGAATTCGGGGCAGTCCCAAAGGCTGGCAGTGGGCTCAATGGTTAGCACATAAACAGTGGCGGCAATGCCAAAAGCTACTGTCGCCATGATGAGGTCAAGTCGTTTAAAAGAAGTTCGTTGCATCATGCTTTGCTCGTTTTTTCGGGCAAAGGTAAACAATGGGATGCAACAGAGGACGAAAAAGAGTCTGACATTTGTCTGACATTTGCTGTCAGCACCAATGTCAGTTTTCTATCTCTTTGATTTTCAGTCGGTAGGCTTTGTTTCGGTCTGATTCAATTTCCAGTGTAGAATGCTGCTCCACAATGGGTTTAAGCCTGCGAATCAGAGTGTAGAGCGTCTCACTGGCATCGGGTTTCTTCGGCCATAAGGCTGCACAGATTTCCGCTTTCGAGAGCGAGTGGGTAGGGGAGAGGAAGAACAGCTCCATGAGTTGCTGTTGCATGGGGGTGAATCTCACCTCTTCGTGTCGGCTGTTCAGGAATCGGCCATCTGTCAGAGTCAGTCCCCCGAAAGTGTTGCCTGTTGTCATGTTCTTGCGCCTGTGCAGTCCGCAACCTGCCACCCAGAGCAGGGCCATCCCAGCCAGTGTCATGGAAGGTCGCTGGTCGCTCATTTTCCAGATGGTGAGGGTGGGGCAGTCGGCTTGCAGTTGCAGCACTTCCTTTTGGGTGGAAAGGGAGAGTGTTGCTTTGCCACGCAGCTCTGGCAACTGTAGGTGACGATTGAACGTGCGGATGGTGTCAGCCGTAATTACATCGCCCTGATTCTCCTGTAGTGTCTGTGCCAAAGCCTGTTGCAGATCCTGTTCAATGCTCTGTTCCGTCTGTTTATAGTCGTGAATGCCCACCACTATCGATGGGACGATGAGCAGCAGAAAAACGATGAGGGTATGATAATGCTTCATAATACAACTCTTTTGTGGTGGGCATGCTTTGTGAACGGTCGGTCATGATATCTTCATGAACTCCTTCATGAACTCATTCAGGCGCAAGAGACCGTAGCCACCGTTGACACAGGATAGTTCGTCGTAGCGTTGCACCTCGTCGGGCTCAATACCTTTATAATATATAAGGAAAGGCACGGGCTCGTTCACATGGATGCGTAGTTCAACGGGAGTGGGGTGGTCGGGAAGCACGGCTATGCAGACGGGCTCGCTCATCTGCTCAGTGGCTTCGACGATGGGGCGGATGAGTCGCTGGTCCAGATAGTTGATGGCGCGTAGCTTCAGATCTAAGTCACCATCATGGCCTGCCTCGTCGGTGGCCTCTACATGCACAAATACGAAGTCGTCCTTCTTCAGGGCCTCGATGGCTGCCTGAGCCTTGCCCTCGTAGTTGGTGTCGGCAAGCCCGGTGGCTCCAGGCACCTTGATGATGCGCAGTCCGGCATAGCGGCCTATGCCCTGAATGAGGTCAACGGCAGAGATGACGGCACCCGTCTTGATTTGGGGATATTGCTGCATGAGCGTCTGCATGGACGGGCGATAGCCACCGCTCCACGGCCAGATGCTGTTGGCCTGTCGCTCGCCACGGGCGGCCTTTGCCTGATTGTATGGGTGCAGGGGTAGCAGCTCCTGTGACTTCAGTATCAGGTCATTCATAAGCTGTACCGTTTCCTCAGCCTCTTCTTCATATCCCTCCTCGGCCTTGACCAATAGCGGACGCCAAGGCTCATTGGGGTGATCGTGTGGCGGATTGCAAACGATGTGCTTGTTGCCGCCTTTGATGACAAGGAGATGTCGGTACTGGATGCCGCAGATGAACTGCACACGGTCTGAGCCTAAGTGCTCGTTCAGGTAGTCGATGAGCACACGGGCATCCTCTGTCTGCAGGTTGCCTCCGTTATGTGTGATGATTTTGCCGTCCTCTAAGGTGATGAGATTGCAGCGGATGGCGAAATCGTCGGGCTGCATATCGTAGCCTATCGAGGCGGCTTCG
>JAEEGG010027507.1_pt1 | contig 10771 bp, 9 predicted proteins | sample 9134161 | NCBI WGS metagenome assembly JAEEGG01 (sample SAMN16246543, study PRJNA631951) | gut metagenome | biome: gut microbiome; feature: rumen; material: CR-attached | host: Bos | place: Iran: Karaj | collected 2018-10
AAATAGTGAAATTTTTAAGGATATTCTTATCTAATATTGTTATAATCATCTTGAGGTGATCTGGCATGATCAAAGCGATACTTACCAATGAAATTCTTAAATACATAATTGAAATCGAGAAAAACCGATACAGAGTTTCTACAGTAAAGATGTCTCGATCTGTTGCAGGCAAGCTGCGTAAAAACTCAAAAAAGAAGAGTTCATACGCATCAAACAAGATCGAAGGAAATCCGCTTTCCGAAAAACAGGTTGATGAAGTCATAGATCGCGATGAAAGAAAGCACTTCTTAAAGCCGGAACAGGAAGTAAGAAACTATTTTCTGGCCTTGAATTATCTGGAGGAAAAGGCAAAGAAGAAAGAGAAATTTACTAAAAAACTGATCCTCGATGTTCAGAAATTCGTAGAAAAAGGGGCATCAGAGGAAAAGATCGGTCTTCGGGGTCCGATGCCACCTGATGTGCTTTTTGCTGTATATGATTCACTGACGGGTGAGCCTGATTACATCCCGCCTGAATATATAGATATCCCGGAATTATTGGATGAATTAGTAGAATACGTGAATACAACCGATGATCATCCGCTTATCGTTGCGGCTGTGGTCCATTATCAGCTTGTTACGATCCATCCTTTTGAAGACGGAAACGGAAGAACTGCACGCTTACTTTCAGGCTATGTTCTTGATATCAATGGATATGGCTTTAACGGTATTGGATCGTTGGAAGAATACTTTGCTTATGATGTGAATGAATATTATGAATCCATTCAGATGGGTTTGCCGGCACTGTACTATTCAGGCAGAAATGACCCGCCGCACCCTGAAATATGGCTAAACTATTTCCTTCGCATGGTTCAGCTTTATTCAAATAAAGTGTGTGAGTTATCAGAAGAATCAGACACCGAGGAAATAACAGGAAGCCTTTCTTATCTGAAAGAGAAAGAAAAAGAATTACTGCTGTTCCTTATAAACCAGTATAAAAGAGAATTCACTCCGATTGAAGTCAGCAAGGAATTTGCTGTCACAAATAAAACGATAATAAACAGATTGTCAGTTCTTTCCAGAAACGGATTTGTTGAACCAATCATAGTAAACGAACGTATCAGATCGTATAGACTTAGTGATTTCACAAAAGATCATGAAAAAGAATTGAAGAAGTTATTACGATAGCTTATATACTATTTTAAGGTTATGTGTGAATAAATATCGCAAAAGATTTCTTTAAAAATCAGATAATCTACATTTTTGTGTGTTCTATAGAAAGGATTTATCGGCAATTACTATTCTGAGTCAATAAAGCCTATCATTTGCCATTACAATAGATGGTTCTGCACCTGCCCTCATTTTCGCTACCCTGCTGTCATAGTTTTTCAGATCGTAACGGTCCAGGGTCATGGAACTGTATATAGAAAGACACTCTGCTGTGCAGAGTGCCTTATAGAAGTTTGCTGCTATGTGATCACTATCCGCGATAGACGATTATCTCGTCTGTTGCCGGCTCAATGTTGCGCTTGATCATTTCATCGTAAGCAATAGACATCATCTGATCCTTGACCTCTTCACCCTTGTGGGCTGGACAGTCATATTTGATCTCATATTCAACACCTTTGGTCGTGATGTCAGAGATGCTTTCATACTTGACCGATCTGACGTCTTTGCATTCCTTTTTCATGCGTTCACAGACGACATTGAAGCACTCATCAACAGTAGCGCGATCGGTTTTGAAGTTCATAATATAGTGCTGAACATGACCTTCCTTGATCTTTTCGATCGAGGTGATCTCGGAGTTGTTTACGGTATAGGTAGCCTTGGTATTGATCGACTGGAATTTTGTTACTTTGGTCGAGAAGTATTTGACGTCACATTCTTCGCCATTATAGCGGACCAGGTCACCAACCTTATAGAAGTTGTGATTATAGATGTTGATACCGGCAATGATATCTTTGAGTGAGTCCTGCAAAGCAAGACCGACGATCGTGGCGGCAATACCAAGACCAGTGAAGATCCCGGCAATATCAAAGCCATGGAATTTCATGATCAGCACGAAAGCGATCACCGCTACAGCATACTGCAGGATATTGAAGAAGATGCCTAAAAAGGTGTTCTTGTGCTGTTCGCTCTTGGTGGTATAAGCTACTTTCTTGATCAGGTATTGCTTGATCAGATAGAAATCCGCCAGTGAAATAAGCACGATCAGTAAGCTCATCAGGAAAGCCTGTGAGGTGAAATACTTGAGAATTTCCTTAAATCCTTCTGCTATCATATCTTTTACCGTTTTCTCTCAAATTCATTATAAAGCAATAATATTGGTGCTTTATCGTAAAATGATCTGCCGATATTCTTTCTTTGTCTGAGCATCAGCTCTCTTCATCAATAAAACCGTCTCTGGCTCGGCGGTCGCCGACTGTCTGATAGTAGTGTTTCTTGTCTTTATACATGAACTGGTCAGCTCGCGCAAAGACCGTTCTGTAGATCTTATCCTTTTCTTTATCAAAGCTGGAATATCCGCAGGAGATATGCAGTTCAGCTTCCGAACCGCGATCACTCTTATTGAAAGCAGCGATATTGTCTTCTACTTTACTGAGCAGTTCTTTAAGCTTTGTCTCATCAGCCTGATCAACGATGACCGCAAACTCATCGCCGCCGATCCTGTAAGTATTGATCGGTCCGAATACATCCGCAACAGCTTTAGCGGTCGCTTTGATGAAATTGTCACCGCATTCGTGTCCGAAGTTGTCATTGAGTTCCTTGAGGTTGTTCACATCATAGACAACAACCATGAAATCAGCTGTACCATTTTCAATCTGCTTATTGATACTGTCGATTCTTTCGTGATATGCCGTGGAATTGCCTATGCCGGTCAAAGAATCAGTATATGCCTGCATGCGCAGATAATTGAGATAGACGTTCATATCTTCCGACATCATGTCGATCTTGTCTGAAAGCATCTCCAGTTCATCACCATCGGTCCGTTCTACATGGCTGGTCGTATTTCTTTCGAAACCTGTATATTGTTTCATCTCATCCATCAGAGAATCGATGTTTCTCGAAAGACCCGCTAACGACTGATCAAGATCGCGGAACTTGCGTCCGACATTGCGGGTAATGTAATAGACGACAATGATACCGATCAGGACGGAGATCGCATCGATGACCATGATCGAAAAGGTATAGCGGCCGATCTGATCTTCATACCATTCCGCATTGAAATCGATGCCGATGACACCAGCCACATTGTTATTGGAATCAAAGACCGGTGAATAAGCTGAATAGAAATTGCCCCATCTGTCGGCAGCCGGTTTATCATCAACGCTCGCAAAACCATTGGCCGCTTTGATCAGCGCTTCTGTCACCAGGACTTCTTCACCAAACTCACCCGGATCTACCGGATCAGGATCGACAGTAAAAACGTATTTATTGGTGCCGACCTGTTTGACGGCATAGATGAATTCAATATTGACGCTGTTCATGAAGACCGTGAGCTGATCAGATATTTCATTGAATTTATCTGAACCGACATCTTCTTTGGTAAGTGAACCTAAAACATCGCCATCGATCGAACCCGCAGCTGAGTTGACGATGTCGAGCATGTTTTTATTTATCAGTGAGCGCATGGCGTTCTTGGACTGGTTCAGCATCAAAACACCAAGGATCAGGTTGGTCACGACAAGCAGAATGCCAAACAGCAGCACATAGCGCGTTGTAAAGTTGAGCTTCCGATTATTCATAATTAGTCAATATTATATCCTAATAATATAATATTTTTACTGATATATCCTGATGTAAACGTTCACAATCATGCGCTATAATGCATATAGAAATAAAAAAGGAACAATATCATGAAAATTCTGATGATCAATCACTTTCCGCTCGCCGGTTCTGGCAGCGGAACCTACACCAGAAATCTGGCCGTCCATCTTGCCGAACTCGGACACGAAGTCTGTGTCGTCCTGCCGGAAAATACCGCTGATTATGAAGAAGTAAAAGGGATCAGACTGCATCCGGTCTTTTTCACAGCTGACGGCAATGGCGAAGACAGCGATGTCCCCGAAGATAAGCTCGGAACATCCATGGAATATGCCCTGCCTTTCAATTTTCCATGTTTCACTTCTCATCCCCGCAGCATCATGAACTTCGGCATGTTGAGTGAAAAACAGTTTGACCTTTACGTCAAAGCTTTTGTTAATGCGATCGATGATGAGGTCACGCATAATCGTCCGGATATCATCCATGGTCAGCACGTCTGGGCTTTGCCATCCTTATCGATCGGCTATGGCATTCCGTTAGTCTTAACCGCACACGGCACTGACCTCATGGGCTATGATAAATGGCCGGAGCTCAGAAGCTATGCCAAGAAAGTCATGGATGCCTGTTCCTATGTCATCTCTATCTCCAAGGACAACTGCCTGCTGTTAGAAGAAAAGTTCCCGGAACACAAAGACAAAATCGTCATGATGCGCAACGGCTATGATCCATCGATCTTCTATCCGGAAGATGTCTCTATCGAAGAGGTAATGAATGATTTTGGCATCGCCAAAGAAGAATACGAAGGCCGCAAGATCGTCTCCTTTGCCGGCAAGCTCGCCAACTTCAAAGGCGTTGATGTCCTGCTTGAAGCTGTTAAGCTTTATGAAGACAAGGAGCCGAAAACGATCACGCTGATTGCCGGCGATGGTGATGAAAGAGATAAACTGCACGCTCTGGCCGAAAGCCTTGAATTAAAGACGGTCAAATTCCTGGGCAATGTCAGACAGGATGAACTGCGCAAAATCTACAACATCGCCGATGTGAATCTCGTGCCATCAAGAAGAGAACCCTTTGGTTTAGTAGCTATTGAAGCCATGGCCTGCGGTACCCCGGTCATAGCCACCAACCAGGGCGGACTGCCGGATTTTGTGAATGAAAGTGTCGGCGGACTCGTCAGACCGGAAGATCCTGTCGATCTGGCCAGCAAGATCATCGAAGTCTTAAACAGAGATGAAAAAGACTGGGACAAAAAGATCGCGGAATATGCCCGCAATCACTACGCTCAGGATAAGATCATCGAAGAACTTGATGAATTATACAGAAAAGCGATAAATGGAGCCTCAGTATAAGGGCTCCATTTTTTTCGTTTTGTATTTTGTTATTTAAAACTCCTTGAAGAAAGAAGTGAGTTCCGGCAGTTCCTTAAACCCGGCTTTCTTATAGAATTCATAAGCCGGCTTATCACGATCAGTCACCAGATAGATCTCATGAATGTCTTTTTCTTTGAGATCATTTTCGATCAGCTCCATGAACCTTTTCCCATAACCATGATGCTGAAAGTCATTAGCGATGAACAGTTCCTCGATATAATACTCGGTACCCGCATACCAGTGTTTGATCCTTCCGATTGATACACCCAGCAGTTTTTCCTTTTCATACAAACCATAGATCAATGGATTTCTTACTTCAATGAGATCCTTGAGATACTCATCAAGCTGTCTATCATCATCCCAGACTTCATTCCAGGGAGCAACTTCAAATACTTTTCTGAAGAGCGGTTTGATCTCTTCAATATATGAAGGATCAAGTTCTCTGATCATTAACTCAGCATTTAATTCTCTGATCATAATATACTCCTGATCGTTTTCCTCGATGACCTTAAAACCGGCCTTCCTATACATCCTGGCGGCATAGTTTTCTTTCTGTACCGACAGCGATACTTTCTGATAGCCTTCATCCTTAAGCAGCTTCAGCATCTCTTCCAAGAGCCTGCTGCCATATCCCTTGTTTCTTTCTTCAGGATATAAAGAGATGGCTAAGGATGGTGTTTGATCATCCACGTGTCCATAATCATTCATGATCCTGACCCAGACAGCGCCGATGACTTTTCCCTTATCTTCCGCAACCAGACAATGATCGTCTTTTCCTGAACCGAAGTCTTCATAATAGACTTTCAGCTCTTCGTTTTCGATGATCGATTTCTCTGGCGCCTTCATGCCTTGCGGTATAAAGATCGCTTCATACAGAAAGTCTTTGAGAAGTTCGCTTTCCTCGGCCTGAAGTTTTACGATCTTCATTTCACTATTTCCATGGAAAGTCTTTTCCAGTCTTCATTAAAGACGTGGAAATAGTCTTCCTTATCGGTATCTGTTTCTTTGAATCCGACAGCTTTATAACATTTTATGGCTCTCGGATTATTCGCATAGACTCCTAAGGTGATCTTGTCTGCTTTCAGTATTTCAAAGCCATATTTGATCGCCAGCTCCAGCATCTGCTTCCCATAGCCTTTGCCCCGTTTTGCAGGATCGATTATTACAAAGCCAAAATGCAGATTGCTTTTGTTTTCATCGATAAAGCGCATGATCAGATGACCGACGATCCCGCTTTCATCAAAAGCCGTCATCTCAAAATGATCATCCTTATCCGCAAACTGCGCATAGTAACTGTTCATATCAGCAGCACTGATCGGATAGTGATCATAGCGATCGGCACTCCATTTGCGGAAGTCTCTTTCGTTATCCGTCCAGGTCACGATCGCCTTGGCATCGCAGGTCTTATATGGTCTCAGTCTTAACATACAAACTCCTTATAATCGGGTATAGAGATCCTTTTCTTCAAGACCATTGGCTTTAGCCATTCTCTTCCAGCCGCTGTTGGCAATCGCCATATACAGGAAACGCGGAACCAGATTTACCCCGGTAAAGACATCATCGATCTTTTCATTATGATCAATGGCTATCGCCAGCTTCTCGATAGCTTTAGTGATTCTTGAAAGAAGCGGTTTAACAATCCCGCTGTTTACTCTCAACAGGACGCCAACCATTTCGCCAGCTCCTATGCCAACTGAGCCCATATATGCAAAGTTCATCTGCCTGCACCAGTTTTGGACCTGAGCAAACTGATTGATCAGCTGTCCGCTTTCATATAGACCCATATTGGCCAGTACATAGATCTTTTTGGACTTGGCCATGTAGAATCTTTCAAACTCTTCCAGCAGTCTGATCAGCTGTGAAGGCAGACCATCGACATATAAAGGCATGCCTAAAACGATCGTTTCATAGTCTTCGAGATATTTTACCAGTCCGTTTATTTCATTCAGATATTCACAGAGTTTAACGATCTCAACTTCTCTTTGGATCTTTGTCTTTAACAGCTCGAGCAAGGCTGCCGAGTTGCCATCGAAAGAGCGCATGCTGGCGTTCAATAAAGCGACCTTGCCTGACATCTCCGGTGCATTGTCTCGATAAGCTTTGCGCTGCTTCTTTTCTTCAAAGATGACATCTTTAACTTCAGCGCGCATGTTGGTGCAGACCGCATTTACATATCTGATCGCCTGCTGTCTGTCTTCTTCACTGAGCTCATCACCATAAAAGACAAAAGTTATCGGCTTTGTCTCATCATAGCGCTTCATGTGATGTGATTCACCATTCACCAGTTCAAAGTGCGGCAGTACATAGCCAAGACATCTGTCAAAGACGTTTTTGACAAAGGAAGAGAATCCGCCATAGGTATAGCGGCTGATGACTTTTACTTCTTCAGCGTGATGGATGAGACAGCCCATGTTTTCATAGCCATCTTTGATGACACATTTGCCAGGTGTTCTGTTCCAGCAGGAAAAACAGCCAATGCAGGGCCTGATCGTTCCTTCATCAGCGATGATCTCATAATCTTCATATTGATCAGCTATTATCAGCCATTCCTCTTCATTCAGATCATGTATCAGCAGTTTCATAATTTATTCCTTTATTAAGTTTTCCACCCCGGCCTTTAATCTCCTCAGCCCTTCTTCCAGTATCTGACGGCTTGTGGCAATACAGATCCTGACATGTCCTTCCGACTGATCGCCAAAGAACTGATGACCGCCCGGTACGATCGCGAGCTGATAATTCTTTCTCAAGTAATCCACAAACTGGGCACCGGACATATTTAGTTCAGATATATCGACATATAGAAGATAGGTCGCCATCGGTTTATAGGCTTTCAGTTTGGGGATATTCCTGTTGATATAATCGACCGCAAAATCGCGGTTGTTCATGATGTGTCTGCAGAAATCATCGACCCAGTAATAGGCTTCATTCATGGCAGCAGCGGCTGCGACCTGCGAGATCGAAGTAGCACCGCCCTGTGTTGATAAAACACCGGATGCTTCGACGCACTTATCAAACTTCTCCTGATCAGTGCAATAGATCGCTCCGATCCTGAGTCCCGCCAGACCAAAACTCTTGGAGAAGCCAAAGACACTTAGAACTCTCTGGCAGCGATCATTGCCTAAACAATAGATGCTGTTGTACTGACTGTCAGGATAAATGATATCCGACCAGATCTCATCATTCATGATCAGCAGATCATGTTTTTCACAGATCTGCATCAGATAATCAAGTTCTTCTTTTGTATATGTCAGACCATAGGGATTATGCGGGTTGCATAAACCGATCATCTTTGTCTTATCAGTTATGCATTTTTCGATCTGACTCAGATCCATTTTCCGCTTTTCTGTATCTAAGGATACCGGTACCGGCACAGCTGTACCGCCGGCTCTTACACAGGCTTCTCTGAACAGGAAATCACAGGGATCGAATACCAGCATTTCATCGCCTGGCTTTAAGAAAGCTTCCGCGATGATCGCCATGGCTCTGGCTGCTGAATCAACCGGCAATACCATTTCTTCACTTATCTCTTCGCCTTTTCTTTCCTTGACGGCTTTGACTAAAGCTTTCTTGAACTCCTTTAAGCCAAGTTTTGGCGTGTAGGAAAAATAGCCATCCTCAATATAATCTGCCATCGCTTTTCTGATTTCCGGGGCAATCGGATAATCGGGGTCAGCCGCAGTCAGAGGTATCGTTCCTTCTTCTACTTCGGCCCAGCGCAGATTATAGGCTTTCTTTTTCAGAGCTTCCAGATTCACATTCTGATTATCAAAGCGATCCATCTTGTTCTCCTTTTCAGATTAAACAGTTCTATATTGAATTCACTATATCACATGTATAGTAAAAGACGGCCTATTCAAAGCCGTCAGCGAGTTTAAGATCTTTGTTTTTGATGTAGCGATACAGCATTACATCAAGAAGCAGATAGATGAGACTCAGCACCAGGGTTATCGTCGGCATGTTCAGCTCTGTCACGAAAGCCAAAGCAGCGACAAGTCCCATATTCAATAAGGAGAACACCATGCCAAATACCATGCGCAGATTTTTCTTGACGATCTGTAATTCGTTGGTCCAGTCAAGCTTCGGACGGCGCACATCAGACAGGATCAGGAAACCGTGCAGGATGGAATATAACAGAGCTACCGGCAAGCTGTATAACGCATAGATCACAGGCAGTCTGAACAGGATGAGTCCGGTGATGATCACACCCAGATAGGAAAAGAAACACATGCCGATATCCGGGATCATTTTATAGATCAGCTGTTTATAGAAACTGATCGGCAGATATTTCATCGCATAGGCATCATGGCCATCCTTGGATATTGCGACCATCGAGATGAAACAATACAGCGAGATAAACATGATGACCAGCAGCAGCACCGCATAAATCACCGCTTCAAATTCTTCAAGCTGATATAAGGCACTTAAAGCCGGTCCCAGACCGCCGGGAACTGAGGAGCTGATCGAGATATACATGATGATCATCATGAAAGCCGGCAGGATCAGACAAGGCAGTACCAGCTGCACAAAGAAAGTCGGACGGCGCAGATAGACCATCATCTCTTTCCTGACATAGGAATAAGCCAGGCCTTTGGAGTTATAGGCATTTTTCTCATCGATCTTCTTGTCCGAGACACCTGATGAAGAATACAGTGATCCCAGCATTCCGCGATAATAGAGCTTCTGGCCAAAGAGGCACACCAGCACATAAGCGGCGATTGATATGATGATCAGCAGCAGCAATGATAATACACTCTGCTTAGTGACCGCATCGATCGCCATCGGCATCGTAATAAAGGTTTTCTTATATATCTCCGTTAAGCCGTTGGCTTTTTCCATAAGCGCCATGACATCTTCGGTACTGTTAGCCTGTGATGTGGTCATCGAGATCAGTAAAGAGAAAACGATCGAAATGACCATCGTGATCACCTGGACCAGACTCTTGTTTCTGATGCCTTTGGTCATAGCCATCACGATCATGACGATCAAAGCGGCGAACAGCAAAGGCACGATCGGAATAAAGAGCAGCACCAGCAGACCAAGCGGATAGAAAAGAAAACTCTTGCCCGTCATGTAGCCATAGATGCATAACGGTCCGATCGCAACCATCAGCTCTTCCATATAGACATACACCAGCAGGGTGTTGAGCTTGCCGCTTAAGACTTCTAGCGGTTTTAAGGGCAAAGGCAGAATGAAACGGTTGTCATCAGAGAAATATAAGACATTCATACAGCTGATGATCGTCGTAAACATGACTAAAGTGATGATCGCCATCAGCAGTATCGCAATAAAGGCGTCTTCCTGTCCCAATGCTATAAAGTTATTGAGCAGGGCATAAGAGCCATAGCTGCACACCCCGATCAGATAGGCAAACAGCAGGCCAAAGAAAATATATTTTGAGACCGCATTCTTTCTTTTTCTGCTTCCACCTCTGTTGAAAGCCGAGATCAGAAAGATCTTCGTCAGATTGATGATATTCCTAATCATTTTCCGTGATCTCCAGGAACAGCTGTTCAAGTGAGACATCTTCTTTAAAGGTCTCTCTCATTTCCTGCAGCGTACCGGTAAATAAGAGCTTGCCTTTATTGATGATGCCGACACGGTCACAGAGTTTTTCAGCCACATCGAGCACATGCGTGGAGAAGAAAACACAGTTGCCTT
>JAEEGG010027510.1_pt1 | contig 10769 bp, 8 predicted proteins | sample 9134161 | NCBI WGS metagenome assembly JAEEGG01 (sample SAMN16246543, study PRJNA631951) | gut metagenome | biome: gut microbiome; feature: rumen; material: CR-attached | host: Bos | place: Iran: Karaj | collected 2018-10
AATGTCCGCATAATGGTCAGCATAAACAGAAGGTTGGCCAGCATTACGGGCAGAACGTTGTATCTTTGCGCCAACATACTGACAATCAGCACGAAAAACAGCGGCGGCGTTATCACCTTGTCTTCAACAATGATGAATTTCAGGTCGATGCGCTGAAGCAGAAAGGCTTCAATCAGCATAAGCAGAAAGGCTATCATTTGGGCTGTCCAGTAGTTGGGCAGCAGCATTTGCCGAAGGTTGTGGAACAGGATTGTGCCGTCGGTGATGGCGGGCTGCCAGTCGGTGTTGCTGATGACGGGAAGCCACAGCAGCACGGCCACGGCAACCGTGAACAGGTGCATTACGGGCGAGTTGCTCTTGTATAGTCTTAATAACATATCTTACAGTTTTTGAAGGTCTTGACCGATGTCGCGGCGGAAGTAGGCACCGTCGAATTTGATGCCGCCGATGCTGCGGTACGACTTGTCGAGCGCGGGCTGAATGCCGTCGGCAAGCGATGTCACGGCCAGAACGCGTCCGCCGTCGGTGAGCACGCGGCCCGAGTCGGGTTTGGTGCCTGCGTGGAACACGGTGCTCTCGGTCACGCTGTCGAGCCCTGTAATCTCAAAGCCTTTCTTGTAACTCTCGGGGTATCCGCCCGAAACCATTACAACCGTGATGGCCGTCTGCGCCTTCATTGTGGCCTTCATTCCAGCCAGGCGGCGCTCGGCGGTGGCGGCCAGCAACTCAAGCAGGTCGCAGTCCAGTCGCGGAATGACGACTTCGGTCTCGGGGTCGCCCATACGCACGTTATACTCAATCACATACGGGTCGTTGCCGCATTTTATCAGGCCGAAGAAGATGAAGCCGCGGTAGTCGATGTTGTCGTCGTGCAGGCCGCGGATTGTGGGCTCAATAATGCGTTTGATGACTTTCTGCTTGAACTCGTCAGTGCAGAACGGAACGGGCGAAACGGCGCCCATACCGCCAGTGTTCAGGCCAGTGTCGTGCTCGCCAATGCGCTTGTAGTCTTTGGCTTCGGGCAGAAGAACGTAGTCGTGGCCGTCGGTGAGCACAAAGAACGAGCACTCAATTCCCGACAGGAACTCTTCAATCACAACCTTTGCCGATGCCGAGCCGAACTGTCCGTCGAGCATTGTCTCAAGGCTATCCTGCGCTTCTTTCAAGTCGTTGATTATCAGCACACCCTTGCCCGCTGCCAGACCGTCGGCCTTCAGAACGTAAGGTGCCTTCAGCGTCTCAAGGAAACGCTTGCCGTCGGCCACCGTGGCCTTCGTGAAACTGCGGTAGGCGGCCGTCGGGATGCCGTGCTTCTGCATAAACTGCTTGGCGAATTCCTTGCTGCCTTCCAACTGCGCGCCTTCGGCCGAAGCGCCCACCACGCCAACGTTCTTTGTGTCGGCGTTGGCGGCCAGAAAATCGGCGATGCCCTTAACCAGCGGCTCTTCGGGGCCCACAACCACAAGGTCGATGCTGTTCTTTTTCACAAACTCGCTGATGGCCTGAAAATCAGTAACCTTGATAGGCACGTTGGTGCCTACGGCGGCTGTTCCAGCGTTGCCAGGCGCAATGAAGAGTTTTGTCAGTTTGGGGCTTTGCGCCACTTTCCACGCAATGGCGTGCTCACGGCCACCAGAGCCAATAATCAAGACGTTCATATCTATTTGTTTTTAAATAATTTAAGAATTTGTTCAAGGTCTTCGGGGGTGTCAACCGACAGCCCTTCGTCGGTGGTGACAGCAGTCTGAATCTGATAGCCGTTCTCGAGCCAGCGCAACTGCTCAAGCGATTCGGCTGTCTCAAGGCTGCTCTTCGCCAGTTTGGTTATCTCGAGCAACGTATCCTTCCGATAGCCGTACATTCCGATATGTTGGAAAAACGCGTGCTTTGCCAGCCACTCTTTCGGCTCGCTTCCGCGGATGTGCGGAATGGTCTGACGGCTGAACAGCAGCGCCTTGCCGTTCTTGTCCACCACCACCTTCGGCTTGTTGGGGTTGAAGAGCGTCTGCTCGTCGTCAACGGGTTTCACAAGCGTGGCTATCTGCACGTTGCTGTCGTTGAACAAGTTAGCCAGCAGATTGATTTGCTTTTCAGCGATGAACGGCTCGTCGCCCTGAATGTTGATGACCACGTCAACCGTCTGATGATAGTCCTGTTCGAACTTGAGCACTGCTTCAGCGCAGCGGTCGGTGCCGCTCGGGTGGCGGTCCGACGTCATAACAACCTTTCCGCCGAACGCCTGCACAGCGTCGTAGATGCGTTGGTCGTCAGTTGCCACAACCACGTGCTCAAGCGCCTTCGACGCCTGCTCAAACACGCGCTGCACCATTGGCTTGCCCGCAATGTCGGCAAGCGGCTTGCCAGGAAACCGCGTCGAAGCGTATCGGGCGGGAATTATACCTAAAATGACCATATTTTTTCAGTTATTTGGCGCAAAACTACTAAAAAATCAGGCAATAGGTATAAAGCGTCAGGCAATAGTTTTCAGGCACTAGTGAACAGCAACCAGACGCAGTTTTTTATCCGCCAGGCAAAAGACACGATAGATGGCTGGGAAAGCCTCACGCCTGCCGTGCCTTGCTGTTGTTGACAACTCCAACGCCCACAAAAACCAGAACTGCGGCAAGCACTTTACCCACTGTCAGCGTGTCCATGCCCACGCAAATACTTGCTATGGCGGCAATTATGGGCTGCAGGTAACTGTACATGCCCACAAGCGTTGGCCGCAGACGCTTCTGCCCGAAAGGAATCAGGAAATATGAAATGAATGTGGCGAAAATCACAAGAAAGCAAAGGTCGCCAATAAGTTTGCCCGAAAAAGCACTGTAATCGGCTGAAATTAAATCGGATGCGCCAAACGGCAGGGCTGCCACCATTGAGAAGGTGAACATCCATTTCATGAATGTTACAACATTGTAGCGCGAAATCAGCGGACGGAAAATGCCCAGATACATGGCAAAAAATAATCCGTTCAGAATCATTAGCCCAATGCCCAGCGGTGTCGATTTCTCAACGGCTCCCGCATCGTAAACCGAATTGAGAATCAAGAAAATAACACCCGAAAAACTCAACAGCACGCCCAAAACCTTTTTCAGCGTTATGGGTTCTTTTATGAAAATGGCCGACACAAACATTGTCATAATTGGCGTCATGGTAGCCACAATGGTGGCGTCCATTGGGGTGGTAATGGTGATGGCTTTCAGAAACGTGATTTGCGTGAGGAACAAGCCCAGCATTGAGGCAATGAAGATGCCGCCAAGGTCGCGCACGGGCACTTTCTCCTTCGGTGTGAAGATTGACAAAAGCCAGAACAGAGCCGCCGCACCAATGGAGCGTATGCAGAAAAGCGCAATTGGCGACAACTGTCCGAAATTCGAGATGTCTTTGCACACAATGGTGTTCAGTCCGAAAATGACGTAAGCGAAAAACGCCGCTAAATGTCCTAATATCAAGTCTTTGGATTTCATTGACAATTGCCGGTTTTGTGCGGCAATGTTAATCAAATAATTGCCACGGGAACTGACGAATTATTAAATCAGAAAAACACCGAATCGCTGAGGTAAATAAAGACAACTTTTTGTGTGGAGTCAGCAGATTATTGAACGCAAAAACCCGCTGCAAACATTTAGTTCACAGCAGGTTTGCTATTTAAAGAATGGCTGTTACGCCTTCTTCACCTCCACAAACAAATTCACCTCTTCGTCAATGTCCACGGTGATGGCGTTGTCGGCGGTCAGGGTGGTGACGATTTCGATGCTGTTGGCAAGTGTCTGGCTTGCAATGTATTGCTTGAAGTTTGCGATGGCGTCGTTCGAGTAGGCGTTGTCAGAGATGCGGATGTTGATTTTGTCAGTAACCTCGAAGCCGCTGTCCTTGCGGATGTTTTGGATGCGGTTCACCAACTCGCGGGCCACCCCCTCGTTCTTCAACTCGTCGGTCAGAGTGATGTCGAGAGCCACGGTGAGCGTGCCCTCGTTGGTCACAAGCCAGCCAGGAATGTCTTCCGACACAATCTCAACGTCGGTGCGGACAAGCGTGATGGTCTCGCCCTCAACCTTAATGTCGAACTTCTCGTCGGCCTCAAGTTGGGCAATGTCCTCTTGCGACATTTGGGCGATGGCGGCCGAAATCTGTTTCATAATCTTGCCGTACTTCGGTCCCAAAACCTTGAAATCGGGTTTGATGCGCTTAACCAGAATGCCCGTTGTGTTTTCCAGAAGTTCAATCTCTTTCACATTCACTTCGGTCATAATTATCGGCTTGACCGCCTCAAGTTGACGGCGCATAGTCTCGTTGTGGATGGGCACCATAATCTTGCTCAACGGCTGACGAACCTTCAGGCTCACTTTTCGGCGAAGACCGAGAACCATTGACGATATGCGCTGTGCCAGTGCCATACGCTCCTCAAGGTCGGTGTCGATGGCCGACGCGTCGGCTTTGGGGAATTGCGCAAGGTGAACCGATGTGGCGGCGCGGCCAGTGGCCGATGTCAAGTCGCGGAAAAGACGGTCCATATAGAACGGCGCGATTGGACTGCCCAGAACGGCCACCGTCTCAAGGCAGGTGTAGAGTGTCTGATAGGCTGCAATCTTGTCGGCGTCGTACTGCCCGCCCCAGAAGCGTTTGCGGTTCAGGCGCACGTACCAGTTGCTCAAGTTGTCGATGACGAAATCCTGAATGGCGCGTCCTGCGCGGGTTGGCTCGTAGTTGTCGAGAGCGTCCTGCACCTCAACAATCAGCGAGTTCAAGAGCGACAGAATCCAGCGGTCAATCTCGGGGCGTTCGGCCAGCGGAATGTCCTTCTCACGGTAAGTGAACCCGTCAACATTCGCGTAAAGCGCAAAGAAACTGTATGTGTTATAGAGCGTTCCGAAGAATTTGCGTTTCACCTCGTCAACGCCCTCAATGTCGAATTTCAGGTTGTCCCACGGCTGCGCGTTGGTAATCATATACCAGCGAAGCGGGTCGGAACCGTACTTCTCGATAGTGGCGAACGGGTCGACGGCGTTGCCCAGGCGCTTCGACATTTTGCTGCCGTTCTTATCGAGCACAAGGCCGTTCGAGATGATGTTTTTGAAGGCCACCTTGCCGTTAATCATTGTGCTGATGGCGTGCAGAGTGTAGAACCAGCCGCGTGTTTGGTCGACGCCCTCGGCAATGAAGTCGGCGGGGTAGAGCGTGTCGAAATCGTCTTTGTGCTCAAACGGCCAGTGGCGCTGCGCGAACGGCATTGCGCCCGAGTCGAACCACACGTCAATCAGGTCTTTCTCGCGGTACATTGGCTTGCCTGCGGGCGAAACCAGCACCACAGCGTCGATGTAGGGGCGGTGCAGGTCAATCTTGTCGTAGTTCTCTTTCGAGTAATCGCCAACCTTGAAGCCTTTTGCCGTGTACGGATTCTCTTTCATAACGCCCGCGGCCACAGCCTTCTCAATCTCGGCGCAGAGTTCCTCAACCGACCCGATGCAGAGTTGCTCGGCGCCGTCCTCGGTGCGCCAGATGGGCAGCGGCGTGCCCCAGTAGCGTGAGCGCGACAGGTTCCAGTCGTTGATGTTCTCGAGCCATTTGCCAAAACGGCCTTCGCCAGTGCTCTGCGGCTTCCAGTTGATGGTCTTGTTCAGTTCCACCATTTGGTCTTTCACGGCAGTGGCCTTGATGAACCAACTGTCGAGCGGATAGTAGAGCACAGGTTTGTCGGTGCGCCAGCAATGCGGATAGTTATGTACGTGTTTTTCAATCTTATAGACAGTGCCTTCGGCCTTCATTTTCATACAGATGAAGATGTCGAGATTCTCGGCCTTCTGCGCTGCCTGCTCGTCGTATTTTCCGTCGACGGTGAACTGCGGGTCGTAGGCGTTCTTCACCCAGCGGCCTTCATATTCCTTGTAGATGCCGATGTTGACGAAGTCGCGGACAAACTGCTCGTCAAGGTCGGCGGTGAAGTAGTATTTGCCAGTCAAATCGACCATTGGGCGAGTCTCGCCAGCCTTGTTAATCATAAACAGTGACGGGATTCCAGCGGCCTTGGCCACCTTGGCGTCGTCGGCACCAAACGTTGGCGCAATGTGAACAATGCCCGTACCGTCTTCGGTGGTAACATAGTCGCCAGGAATGACGCGGAAGGCGTCGGCTTTCTTGTTAACAATTTGTTTGTCAACCAGTTCGCACGGGTCAACCCACGGGAACAGTTGCTCGTAGTGGATGCCCACAAGGTCGGTGCCCTTCATTTCGGCAATGATGTTGCCAGGGTTCTTGTCGTTGAAGTAGGCGCTGAAACGCGATTTTGCCACCACCACCGTGCAGGGCTGCTCGGTGTAGGGGTTCTTGGTCTCAACGGCCACGTAGTCGATTTTCGGACCAACGCAGAGCGCGGTGTTCGATGGCAGGGTCCACGGTGTGGTGGTCCAGGCCAGAATGAAGAGTTGCTTGTGGTCGGCGTCGGCTTTCGCCAGAATATCCTTAACAAGTTTATTTTCAGCGTCAGTAACCTTGAACTGTGCGGTGCAGGTGGTGTCTTTCACGTCGCGGTAGCAACCAGGTTGGTTCAACTCGTGAGTCGAAAGACCTGTTCCCGCAGCGGGCGAGTACGGCTGAATGGTGTAGCCCTTGTAGAGCAACCCTTTGTTATAGATGGTTTTAAGCAAATACCAAAGAGTCTCGATGTAGCGGTTGTCGTAGGTGATGTAGGGGTCGTCCATATTCACCCAATAGCCCATTTTGGCGGTCAGGTCGCGCCATTGGGCGGTGTATTTCATAACCTCTGAACGGCAGGCGCGGTTGTAGTCGTCAACGCTGATTTTCTTGCCGATATCCTCTTTGGTGATGCCCAACTGCTTCTCGACGCCCAACTCAACAGGCAGTCCGTGAGTGTCCCAACCAGCCTTGCGGTCGACCAGAAAACCCTGCAAAGTCTTGTAGCGGCAGATTATATCCTTAATGCTGCGTGCCATAACGTGGTGAATACCAGGCATTCCATTGGCCGACGGCGGCCCTTCGAAGAAGATGAATTTAGGATGTCCGGCACGTGTGTCGATACTTTTCTGGAATGTGTTGTCCTTGTTCCATTGCTCAAGGACGTCTTTGTTAATCTGCGACAAGTCCAACTGCTTGTATTCTGGAAATTTACCGCTCATAATTATGATGTTTTATATTGATTTCTCGAAAAAACGCGCAAATATAGTTTTTTATTGGTGAATCGGATAATTGGAGAAACGATGAATTGATTTCGATGTGTCGCTATGCGGAATATTTTAAAGAAGTCGATTAAAAAATATGTAATGGAATCCAGTAGGGTTTTGGCTGATAAAATTGTCTTATGATTGAAAAGTTGCCGCCGACTCTGGATGCGACAAATACATTTCAAACAATTAACAACAAGTTTTATGAAAACAGCATTCTCGTCTTTTATCTTCGTTTGCGCCTTATCGCTGAGTGCTTTTTCACAATCCAAAATTGAATATCCCCAAAACCAGATTTCAATGTTTTATGGTGGAAAAATGTCGACATATGGAAATGCTATGCGCACAACAAACTTAGGTAATGGCGATAGTAAGGACGATGGAAAAGAGAGAATGGAGTACAAAAGTCATTCGGGCGTCTATAGCATTGAGTATCTTCATTATATATGTGGTCCTTTTGAATTGGGAGCGCAATTGGGATTTGAACAAATTTGCTCTGAACGCTGGATTAATAGAGATGGTTCCCCCCATACGCTTTTCGACTCATGGAATGAAAGAAACCGAACAACTTACATAATGGGAGTTGCACAACTCAACTGGGTGAGAAGCAACTGGATAGGCGTTTATAATAAATTTGGAGTTGGCGGCCGTTTAATATTTCTAAAACGTGATTATAAAAATATTGAGCGTACTGATTATGTCTATGAAATCGAACCTTGCGGAGATGCGATAATCGGCTTTGAAATAGGCCCAACAGCCTCCCGATTATTTACTGAAACAGGCTTTGGCGCACAAGGCTTTGTGGCGGCTGGCATCAGAGGCAGGTTTTAATCTTGGTTTGACAGCGAGAAGTGTTATGTCGCTGCTGACATTTGCGGTTTTCGCATCTTAGCCACATGCACAAAAAAGGCGAAAGTGTTTTTTGCCGATAACAATGATTTTTCCAATCTCCGCTATACCTTTGCCCGCAGTCGGTTCACAGTATGGATTTGTCTGTAATTATCTTATTGATATTGTTTTGCACGGGTGCGAGTTTCGTTCAGCGGGTGAGCGGATTCGGGTTCGGCATATTCATAATGACCATGCTGCCCCACCTGATGCCGTCGTATGGCGAGGCTACCACGCTGTCGGGGATGCTGTCGGCGGCACAGTCGCTCTATGTGATTTTCAGTTTCTACCGCTACATCAAATGGCGAAAACTGTTGCCCATTCTTGCTGCGTTTCTAGTCGTCTCGTTTTTTGCCGTTCAGTATGTGTCGGCGGCAACCGATACACACCTCAAGCATCTACTTGGAGTAGTACTTATAATAGCAAGCGTTTACTTCCTGATAATCAGTGAACGTATAAAATTGAATCCAACCATGCCCGTACAAATTTCGATGGGCGCGTTGAGCGGCGTGATGGGTGGCCTGTTTGCCATGCAGGGTCCGCCAGCGGTGCTCTATTTCTCGGCCGCCGAATCAGACAAAAACTGCTACATGGCCATGACGCAAGTCTATTTTCTGATTGGCAACATCTTCATGACCGTCTATCGCTGGCAATGCGGCTTTCTCACACCCACAGTCGGCTGGTGCTGGCTTTACGCCTTGGTTGGGGTTGTGGTTGGCTCGTGGCTGGGCCGCCTGGTTTTCGACAGACTCTCGGCACCGCTGCTGCGGAAGGTCATTTATGCCTATATGGCCGTCAGCGGGGTTATTGCGCTGATGGCGTAGTTTACGGGTCGGATATTTCTGAAAAATCTATTTATCACCATAATGGCCGTATGCCGAAAGAACATCAACATGGATTTCTGTTTCGAAAATGCGGTAAACAAGTCGGTGCTTTTTGGTAATTTGTCGGCTCCACCGATTTTCGGGCTTGCCTTTCAGCGGCTCGGGATGTCCAGTTCCAGTTGTGGGGTGTATGACAATCTCGTTGAGAAGTTTAACGGCTTTTTCGAAACTTTTCGGCTCGTTTCTTTTCAATTTGGCAAGCCCTTCCTCAGCTTCCGCTGAAAAAGAAATGGAATACATGGTTAAAGCGATTTTAGCCAAGCGTTCATATCCTTCGCGTTGTCGAACGTGTGGCACTGGCCGTTGGCTATCTGCTGCTCGGCCTTGTCGAGACGTGCAAAAAACTCTTCACGCGACATTTCGGTCGAGTCCGATTGCTTTTCAGATGCCAAACGGCGCAGATATTTTGCTGCGCGTTTCATCAGATTCTCGTCGTCGGCAATGGCGCTCATGCTTCGCCATATTTCGGTGTTGAGTTGTGCGATTGTCATATTGGTTTGTTTTACTGCAAATATATGGAATTTGGCAAGAAAACAAGAGTGCTGCCTAAACTTCCAATTTCCCTATCTCATACCCGTTCTTTCGTACCGTGTCAATCACCATTTGCAGCCTTTCGGCGCTTTGCGGCAGGCGGTCGTGCAGAAGGATGATGGCGCCAGGGCACAGTTGGCGGCTGATGCGGCGCGCGATTTTTGCGTGGTCGGCGCCGTTGGTGTCATAGGTGCGGATGGTCCAGCCTATAGTCTTGAGATTCAAACTTTTGACAGCCTTGCCGATGGTCGGATTTGTAACGCCAAACGGCGGGCGGAAAAGCGTTGTTGTGCTGCCCGTGGCCTGCTCAATGGCCTGTTGACACCGACGGATGTCGGCAAGCATTCGGCCGCGGCCGAAAAGCGGAAAGCCGTTTGCGTGGCTAAAACTGTGTATTCCAATCTGATGCCCTTCGTCAGCCATACGCTTGAGCAGAGCCTCGTTGCCAGCAATACGACTGCCGATGCAGAAGAACGTGGCCGTGGCGTTGTTGCGCTTCAGCACGTCGAGCACTTGGGGGGTCTGCTCTGCGTTGGGACCGTCGTCAAATGTCAGATACACAACTTTTTCAGCAGTCTTGACGCGGCACAAAGCCTTCACATACACTTGCGATTTTATGCTGTATGAAGCGTAAAACAAGAATGCCAGAATGGCGGCGGCGACGAGTGAGATAATCATTGTTTGTTTCTAACCGATTTAACCCGATTTTATCCGATTTATGCGGACGCGATAAATCGCATCCCTACCAACCCCCAACACCTAATACCCCACACCAAAAATCCTAACTACTAATTCCTAAATCCTAACTACTACCCCCTACCTAACAAAATCAGCGAATGGTTTATATGTTGGTAATCGCTTATTATCAGTGTTTTATTGGCAGTGGAATTGTTTATTGCAAAATCCAGAGCCCGCGCCGAGATTGTTGGGTAGTCGCAGGTTTTGAATTGTAACGTCTTGTTTTTCAGCGGCAAACGTTTTTCAATATTGTTGGCGGTTGCGGCGTTGCAGTTGGTTACAATGCATAAATCACTTATTTCTATGCCGTTCCGTTCTGTCATTTCAACAATCCATTCAACCAAATTTTCGTCTGTCAGTCGGCCGCTGCGGGTGTCGATGTCGAGCACTGCGGCACTTTTGTTGCCCGATGCGGAGGCGTTCAGAACGAAGAAGTTGGCGCCTTCGCCAAGTTCGTGCTCGCGCGTCATTCCAAGGCGGCGCTGAATGTCGGCCGACGAAGCGGTAATCTCGTCAATCGCGCCAAGCAGAACATTCTTCTTGCCCTCGG
>JAEEGG010027511.1_pt1 | contig 10769 bp, 8 predicted proteins | sample 9134161 | NCBI WGS metagenome assembly JAEEGG01 (sample SAMN16246543, study PRJNA631951) | gut metagenome | biome: gut microbiome; feature: rumen; material: CR-attached | host: Bos | place: Iran: Karaj | collected 2018-10
AGCAGCGACAAAGATCTTCAGAAATTCATCATTAATATCTAATCAATAACATTATGTCACAAACAGAAAATGGTAGCCGCAGCTACCTCATTTCCATCGTCATGGTGGCCGTTTTGGGCGGACTGCTCTTCGGCTACGACACCGCAGTCATCTCGGGTGCCGAGAAAGGACTGCAAGCATTCTTCATGGAGGCCAAGGACTTTGCCTACACCGACGGCTGGCATGGCTTCACTTCTGCTTCCGCCCTCATCGGCTGCATCATCGGCTCGGCCCTCAGTGGTCTGCTTGCCACCCGCTTGGGACGCAAGAAGTCGCTCATCATTGCAGGTTTGCTGTTCTTCATCTCGGCATTGGGAAGCATGGAGCCTGAGTTCCTCTTCTTCGAGCATGGCACACCCACCTACTCGCTGCTCATCATGTTCAACATCTACCGTGTCATTGGCGGCATCGGCGTGGGACTCGCCTCGGCCATCTGCCCCATGTACATCGGCGAGGTGGCACCGTCGAACATCCGAGGCATGCTCGTCTCGTGGAACCAGTTTGCCATTATCTTCGGTCAGCTGGTGGTCTACTTCGTCAACTTCTTCATCCTGGGCGACCATATCCAGCCGCTGGTAGAGGAGATGGGCAAGGGCATTGCCGCCATCAACCCCGCCGCACAATGGACCGTCACCACAGGTTGGCGCTATATGTTCGGAAGCGAGGCTGTGCCCGCAGGACTCTTCGCCCTGCTCATCTGCTTCGTGCCTGAGACGCCGCGCTACCTCGTCAGCATCGGACAAGACCAGAAGGCTCTGGGCATCCTCTCGCGCATCAACGGCAGCAGCAAGGCCGCTCAGATTCTGCAGGACATCAAGGACACCATGGTGGTGAAGACCGAGAAGCTGATGACCTATGGCGCCATGTGCATCTTCATCGGCATCATGCTCAGCGTGTTCCAGCAGGCCGTGGGCATCAACGCCGTGCTCTACTATGCTCCGCGCATCTTCGGCGACATGGGCATGGACAACCCAATGATGATTACCGTCTTCATGGGCATCATCAACATCCTCTTCACGCTGGTGGCCATCTTCACCGTGGAGAAGTGGGGCCGCAAGCCCTTGCTCATCACTGGCTCGCTGGGCATGGCTATTGGCGCGCTGGGTGTCGCCGTCACCTTCGGCCACGCAGGGATGGAGATGGTGACTGCCGCTTCGCTGCTCATCTACAGTGCCTCGTTCATGTTCTCGTGGGGTCCCATCACGTGGGTGCTCATCGCCGAGATCTTCCCCAACACCATCCGTGGCGCTGCCGTGGCCATCGCCGTGGCCTTCCAATGGATCTTCAACTTTATCGTCAGCTCCACCTTCGTGCCCATGTTCAACATGCACCTCACCGAGGGCGACGACTTCGGCCACTGGTTCACCTACGGCCTCTATGGCATCATCTGCATCGTGGCTGCCATCTTCGTGTGGAAGCTTGTGCCTGAGACCAAGGGCAAGACGCTGGAGGACATGACCAACCTGTGGAAGAACCGCAAGCGGTCGGCTTAGCCGCTTGCTACCAAAGGGACGCAAGAACAAGTAATTCTTCATCACCTTATCATCAGAGCCAACCGTTGCCCCGTCTGCGGTTGGCTCTTTTTCGATGAAATAATCCTGCGATTCTTCGCTTATTTCAGAAATAATAACTATCTTTGCGGCATGTTTCTACAAAATGCTTATCGCTTGCCCGCCGAATGGGAGCCGCAGAGCGGCGTGCAGCTCACTTGGCCGCATGCCCATACCGACTGGGCGCCCATGCTCGACGAGGTGACGGCCACCTACGAGAAGATGGCCCGCCAGATACGTCGGCGTGAGCCGCTGCTGGTGGTGGGGCCTCCCACCAACGACACTTGGGCGCGCGACCATGCCTTCATCACGCTCACAGCCGATGATGCTCCACCACGTCTGCTCGATTTCTGCTTCAATGGTTGGGGCGAGAAGTTCCCTGCCGAGCTCGACAATGCCATCAACCGCCGACTCTACGACGACGGAAGCGTCGGCGGCGAGTATGTTGACCATTTGGACTTCGTGCTCGAAGGCGGGGCGATAGAGAGCGACGGTCGCGGCACCATCTTCACCACCTCCTGCTGTCTGCTTGCCCCCCATCGCAACGAGCCGCTTTCGAAGGCTCAGATAGAGCAGCGCCTGATGGAGTATCTTTGTGCCGATAGGGTGGTGTGGATTGACCACGGCCGCCTGGCTGGCGACGACACCGACGGCCACATCGACACGCTGGTACGCATCGCCCCCAACGACACATTATTATATATAAGGTGCGACGATCCCCATGACGAGCATTACGCTGAGCTGCAATTGATGGAGGAGCAACTGCGCACGTTACGCACCATTGACGGCCAGCCTTATCGCTTGTTGCCATTGCCACTGCCTCGTCCTATTTACGACGAGGAGGGACAGCGGCTCCCGGCCACGCATGCCAATTTTCTGGTGCTGAACGGGGCGGTGCTCTGCCCCACATATAGTCAGTCCGACATCGATGCTGCGGCGTTGCGCATCATCGGCCAGGCTTTCCCCGGAAGGGAAATTGTGGGCATCGACTGCCAGACGCTCATCCGTCAGCATGGGTCGCTGCATTGCTGCACCATGCAATTTCCACTTGGAATTATCAAATGAGATGAAAATAGGATTCATACAACAACACAACACGGCCGACATGGCCGACAATATTGTACGACTTTGCGACGGCATCCGCGACCTGTCTCATCGTGGCGCCGAACTTATCGTGCTGCAGGAGCTGCACAACTCGCTCTACTTCTGTCAGGTGGAGGACGTGAACAACTTCGACCTTGCCGAGCCTATCCCCGGTCCGTCGACCGACGTCTACAGTAGGCTTGCCCGCGAGTGCCAGGTGGTGCTGGTCACCTCACTGTTTGAGCGTCGCGCGCCGGGACTCTATCACAACACCGCCGTAGTCTTCGATAAAGACGGTTCGATGGCTGGCAAGTATCGCAAGATGCACATCCCCGACGACCCCGGCTACTACGAGAAGTTCTATTTCACACCTGGCGATTTGGGCTTCCATCCCATCTCCACCAGCGTGGGGTGTCTGGGCGTGCTCGTCTGTTGGGACCAGTGGTATCCCGAGGCCGCACGGCTGATGGCTCTGCAAGGTGCCGAGATGCTCATTTACCCCACCGCCATCGGCTACGACCCCGGCGACACGCCCGACGAACAGCAGCGGCAGCGCCGTGCCTGGCAGACGGTGATGCGCGGCCATGCTGTGGCCAATGGGCTGCCCGTGGTGGCTGTGAACCGTGTGGGCTTTGAGCCGTCGCCCGATGCTGGCGCCCGTGGTGCACAGTTCTGGGGCACCAGCTTCGTGTGCGGGCCGCAGGGAGAGCTGCTATATGAATCGTCTGAAACCGATGAAGAGCGCATCATCGTCGACATCGACATGGCACGCTGCGAGCAAGTGCGCCGCTGGTGGCCCTTTCTACGCGACAGGCGCATCGACAGCTATCAAGACATCACGCGGAGGTTCATTGACCATTGACTGTTGACCATTGACCATTGACCATTCCCTCAACTATCCTGCCTCCACCTTCCACCTTTAGCGTTCAATGGTTAATGGTCAATGGTCAATGTTCAATGGTCAATAGTCAAAGGTCAATGGTAATAACTGCCTGTAGGCTTGGGCTTTTTTCTGAATGTTAAGGGGATAGGCGCGTGAAGAGCTGGGCATGCGATAGAGGCGCATGGACTGGCCGTGGTGCTCGAAATCGACGAAGCTGCCTACTGGCGGCTGCTGCGCCAGGCCAAAGTGGGCGCAGAGCACGTCGGTGGCTTTTTGCCCTGTGGTGATGATGGCTTTGCACTGGGGCAGACGCGCCAGCAGCGCATCGAGGTCGGTGGGTTCTACGACTTCCAAGTCCTTGTCGCTGGCGGTGTCTTTCGTGCGCACCACCGCTGTGGCCGTATCGTAGAGGGCGATGCCGCGCTGTGTGAGGAAGTCGACGATGTCGTCTTTGCGGAAGCATTTGTGCTCCAAGTCAACGAAATGGTCTTTGTCGTCGAAAAACACCAGCCCAAAGATTCGCCACATGTCATTGCCAAAGTTCGGGTAGAAAAAATCCATGCACCAGCGTTTCCTTGATGGTGGGAAACTGCCCAGCATCAGCACCTGAGCATTGCTGGGCAGGAAGGGTTGTAAGGGATGATGCTCAACGGTCATATTAGAACTCCACAACGACTCTTCCGTTGATTTGTCGGCCGGTGAGGTAGTTGGGCACGGCCCATTGGCGGTTGGTGACGTCGGTCACCCAGTAATAGCTGTTCACATTGCTGATGCCGAAGAGGTTCAGGCAGTCTATACCTATCCACACTTTCTTCACACCAAACTTGTTGCTTGGCATGAATCCTCGCTGGCTTCCATAGGCCAAGTAGCTCATGCCGATGTCGGCGCGCTTGTAGGCTGGGGCTCGGAAAGGCTGCGACTCGATGCCTCGGTGGGGTGCTCCGAAGGGCAGGCCGTCGGCATAGGCCAGGCGCAGCGTCATCTTCCAGCGGTCGGTGCCGGGGAAGTAGTCGGTGAAGTGCAGGTTCAGGGCGTAGCGCTGGTCGGTGGGCAGGGGCACCCATTGTCCTTGGTATTTCTGCTGGGTACGCATCAGCGAGAACGATACCCATGAGTCGGTGCCGGGCACAAATTCGCCATAGAGCTTCAGGTCGAGTCCCAGCGCATAGCCGCTGGTGAGGTTCTCGCCATAGTAGGTCACCTTCACGTTCTGCACGTTGTAGGGGATGAGGTTGCCCATTAGTTTGTAGTAGGCTTCGGCGGTGAACTTATACATGCGCTCCTTCATCTTGAATCGGTAGTCGAAGGCGGCCAGCAGCTGCCATGAGCGCTGGCTCTTGATGTTGCGGTTCAGCGTCACGGCCGTCACCCCTCCGCTGGTGAGGGTGGTGTCGCGCAGCTCCTTATAGAAGGGAGCCTGATAGTAGAGTCCTGTGGCCAAGCGGTAGGTGATGTCGGTATTCGAGGCGGGCACGATGGCCAGCGAGGCGCGTGGCGAGAGCAGCGTCTCGCGGTTGTAGCTCCAGTGGGCGAAGCGCAGTCCGTAGGTCAGGGTGTAATAAGCTCCTCCTGTCTCCGAGGAGGCTTCTTCAGTGCCTTCGGTGGCTTGAGGGGATGCTGCTGTGTTCCATCTGAACACATCCTGCACGTAGCCTTCCATGCGTTGCGAGTGCATGCGCTGCTTCGATGACAACGTATAAATCAGGTCCAGGCGGTTGCCAGTGTGAGGCACTGAGTAGCCGCTGGAGTCGCGCATCTCATATTCGCGGCTCTGCTCCTTGATGCGTTCCCATTTGTATACGAGACCAGCCTCCAGGTCGTGGCGGCGCAGTTGCCTGTTGAGCATCAGCTTCAGGCTCTGCACATTGGCCGTCAGGTAGTTGCGTGCATGCTCGGTGTAGGTGCCCACGCCCAGCTGCTCGGCACTCTGCGTGTCGCTCAGCCAGTATTGTCCTTGTATGTCGTAGCGCTCCTGCTCCTTGGTGTGGAAAGCGCTCCACAGTAGCTTCAGCTGGGTGCTGTCGCCCAGATGGCGCGTGATGGCGGCGGTGCCGAAGAGGGTGCGGAAGATGTCCTTCTCCTGTCCGTCGAAGTACACCTTAAACGACTTCACGTCCTCCATCGTGCCAAAGCTGGTCTCGCGGTCGGTGGGCTTGAAGTTGTAGTGGTTCTCCGAGATGTTGCCCAGCAGCTCCAGTGTCCATCGGCGGTTGGGCTGATAGGTGACAAACGTCTGATAGTCGAGCTGGTTGGGCCTGTATTCGCCGTTGGTCTCGAGCGACCCCAGCAGATAGCGGTTGGTCTTGTAGCGCAGTCCGTGGCTCATGCTGAAGGGCTTCGCCTTGCTGGCGTTGCCCGTGCCCACATACACGCTGCCTCCCAGCAGACTGGCGCTGGCCGTGGCCTCGGTGCGTTGTGGCTTGCGATAGGTGATGTCGAGTGCCGACGACATCTTGTCGCCATAGCGGGCCGCGAAGCCGCCGGTGCTGAAGGCCACGCGCTCCACCATGTCGGGGTTGATGACTGAGAGTCCCTCCTGCTGACCTGAACGGATGAGCAGGGGGCGATACACCTCCACATTATTTATATATACGGAGTTCTCGTCGAAGCTGCCGCCCCTGACGTTGTATTGCGACGACAGCTCGTTGTGGGTCGACACGCCGGCCTGCTGCTGTATCAGCTCTTCCACCGCGTTGCCCGTCACGCTGGCCGCGCTGGTGCGCAGGTCGGTCAGGTCGAGCTGTTCCATCTGGTCGGTCTGTCGCCGCTTCTCGCTCACCACCACCTCCTGCAGCTGCTGCTCGGCGCGCATCAGCACGCGCAGCGTCTGCGTGCCCGATGGCTTGTAGAGTGTGCGCGTGCGCGCCTTGTAGCCCACCATGGTGAAGCGTATCACCACCGAGTCTTTCGACTGCAGCTGCATGCGATATTCACCCTTCAGGTTGGTCATCGTCACCTTGCCCTGCTCCACACAGCTCACGGTGGCCAGCTCCAAGGCGTTGCCTTCATCGTCGGTCACCAGTCCTTTCAGCGTGAACGTGGCTTGACCATGTATAGAGGAGATGCCCGCCACAATCATGGCGAGCGTCAGCAATGTCTGCTTTAAAAAATATCTCATCAATGAAAATAACGCTCAAACGAGTGTTTTATTATGTGCGCAGCCCAGCAGTTATTCATTTTTCCAGCGTTTTTCTTGCCAGTTTGAAAAAATATCCGTAATTTTGCAACCCAAATAAAAACAAACACCAAAATTCAAGATGAAATTCCACAAACTGATAGTTGCCGCTGCCGTGGCCTTGATGCTGGGCAGCTGCGGAAGCACCAAGGACGTGCCTTATTTCCAGAATGCCGAGACCGTTGACCTGTCGAAGTCGTCGTTCCTCTACGATGCCCGCATCATGCCGAAGGACCAGCTCACCATCACCGTGAGCACCATCAACGACGAGGCTGCCGCACCGTTCAACATGACCGTGCCCACACCCTATAGCGTGAACACGCGCAGCACCTACTCGCAGCCCATGCTGCAGTCGTATCTGGTTGACAACAACGGCATGATTAACTTCCCCATCGTGGGCGAGTTGAAGGTGGGCGGTCTGACGAAGGCCGAGGCCGAGCACATGATTGCCGGCAAGATTCAGCCCTACATCAACGAGTCGGAGAAGCCCATCGTCACCGTGCGCATCCCTGGCTATCAGATTTCGGTCATCGGCGAAGTGGCTCGTCCGGGCACCTTCACTGTGAGCCGCGAGAAGATCACCGTGCTCGAAGCACTGGCACAAGCTGGCGACCTCACCATCTATGGCCAGCGCAAGAACGTGCAGCTCATCCGCGAGGATGCCACGGGTCGCAAGTCGATTCACATCCTCGACCTCACCGACGCCAACCTGGTGAACTCGCCCTACTACTACATGCAGCAGAACGACGTGATCAACGTGACGCCCAACAAGGTGAAGGCTCAGAACAGCAGCGTGGGTAGCATGACCACCCTCTGGTTCTCGGCTACCTCCATCCTCATCTCGCTCACCTCGCTGCTCTACAACATCTTGAAGTAATCCTCTTCTTAAATATTCCATCGATGGCCGCATTGACTACGTTTTTTAGTCAATGCGGTTTTTTTAGTGAAATGATTATCCGCATATAAGTGAATAATTTAGGACGATTATAATGAATGTATAAGCCCTCCGGGGCTTCTGCAGCATCCTAAAGTGGAAAAATCGTCATTCAGCGTCCCTTGTCACCTGATTGTGGATAATCATTTTTAGTGATTTCTGTCTTTCAGCTTTTACCACCTTCCACCATCAAGGGATGCCTATGGCATCCATTATTCTTGTGTTTTTGGGCGAATTGGTTATCTGCAATCAGGTGACAAGGACGCTGAAAAAGCGTCGGTCGCACTTCTTTGCGGATGACCTTCTCGGCTGGATAGCAAATCGTCAAAAAAAGAGGCGCACCGCAGGGATACGCCTCATGAGATTTAAGTTGAATACTCTAATGGTGATTAGAAGTTGAAGTAGAGTCCGAAGGTGATGTTGTTAGCATCGAAATCGAATCCTACGGTGTCGGTGGATTTTGCTCCATCGTAGTCGGGCTTAGAGGTCTTGTAGCCCAGGAATCCGCAGTGTGCCACAAAGCTGATCTTCTCGTTGAGGTTCACGGCCACGCCGGGCTTCACGCCGATGCCGAAAGTGTTGGTCTTATGGCCGGCTGACTTGGAGTCGACGTTGGTGAAGTCGAAACCACCATCGAGGAAGAGGTTCACATGGTCGAACTTGGCGAAGGTGAAACGAGCATAGGGATTCACCGAGAGGGTCTTCACCTTGGTGGCGTCCTTGCCACTCTCACTGTAGCCAAATGCCAAGCCCAGGGCCCAGTTGTCGTCGAGGACATAGCCTACCTCAGGCTTCAGGGTGAAAGCTGTTGTGCTGTTACCGTCGTGAGAAACCGAGTTGAAGCCAACTTCGCCACCCACATACACTTGTGCGCTCATAGTCATGGTCACCAGCATGGCGGCCATAGTCATCAGAATCTTTTTCATGTTTTCTAATTTTTTTAAATAGTTAATAATTTATCCTGAATAACTTAAATCGGGTGCAAAGGTATGGCTTCTGTGCTTACCCGACAAGTTTTTCAGGTTCTTCTTTCAGCTTGATGGTCGTTTCGATGACAAAAATCAATTTACTTGGTCGTTTGGATGGTTGGTCGTTTGGCCGTTTGGTGGTTTGGGTGGTTTGGTCGTTTGGTGGTTTGGGTGGTTGGTGGTTTGGTCGTTTGGGGATGTTACCGCCGCCGTTTGTTACTTTCCTAAACGACTAATTCCCTAATCTCCTAAACGACCAATCTCCTAAACGACCAATCTCCTAAACGACCAAACGACTAATAACTCAATCCTGCAGGGCCAGCTCGATGTTGTGCTGCTTGGCCATGCGTCGCATGTTGATGAGTGCGTAGCGCATGCGTCCGAGCGACGTGTTGATGCTGACGCCTGTGATTTCGGAGATCTCCTTGAACGACAGCTGCTGATAGTAGCGCATATATACAACTTCGCGCTGTGGTGCGGGCAGGGCTTCCATGATTCGCCTTACATCGCACAGCACCTGCTCGTTGACCAATTCCGACTCGCGGAAGGTGTCCATCACCGATGCCGTGCTCAGGTTCTGCAGGTCGTTGTTGGCGTTGGGCTCCACGATGTGGCGCCCCTCTTGCTGGCGATACCAGTCCATGATGCAGTTGTGGGCGATGCGTGTGAGCCAGAAGATGAACTTGCCCGAATCGGTGTATTGCCCGCTCTGCAGCCGCGTAATGACCTTCACAAAGGTTTCTTGGAAGATGTCGTCGGCCACATCGTGGTCGTGCACCACGAACATGATGTAGGTGAACAACTTTGTTTGAGTGCGCTCAAGAAGCTCGTCGAAAGCACTATTGTTGCCTTTAACGTATAGTATGGCCAACGCTTCGTCGGTCATCCCTTCAAATTTCTTCATATCATTAAATGTATTTGTTATGAAGTAAATTTTTTCGTATAGGCAATAAAAGTTTTAAAAATGAGTTATTAATGGTTTGTTGGGTGCAAAAGTATTGAAAAAAAACGAAACGCCCAAATTTTTCGACAATTTTTTTTCAGATATGCAGCGATTTTGTCTTTTTTGCCGAAGTGACCTGAAAATTTGGACCATTCTTACAGTCTTACAGCTGACAATTTGGAAATGAGGTGCCAAAGGGTAAAGAGAATAATTGAAAAATTGCAAAATTGCAAATTGCATTCATTTTTTTTCTAAGAGAGAAGAAAAGAGTTAAAATATGTATATAATTTAATATATATAATTAATAATCAATAAGTTATATATAAAATATACTATTTTTTCCTTTTCCTGTTCCGTCTGAAAGTAAATGCAATTTGCAATTTTGCAATCTTTGCTATCTGAAGTAGTGCCACTGAGGCTGAGGACGTCTTAGTAGCCTGATTGCGGATGATTATAGTAAACTGTCAGCTGTCAGAACTGTAAGACATGGCCCTCTCGCATTCTTATTGATGCTGTGTCGATGCGGGCGGAAAACAAGATGGCGTGGAAACGACGCTGTTTAAGCAAATAAACGACGGTGTTTCCGCGGCCAAGCGATACGTTTTCTTCCGGCAGGCTGACGATGCTGCTGATGATGGGCTGGCAGGCGGCCGAAGACCATTAATAGCACAGCTGGCGGTAGGGGCATTTGCGGCAGCGCTCCACGTCGGTGGTGGGTTCCAGGGGTTGGCTGTGGTCGAACATGCGAGCGATGACCTGCTTCAGCTGGCTGGCGAAAGGCTCGGCATGAAGCGCCACATTGCTGATGGGGTCTTTGCCAAAGAACAGCACGGGGTTGTAGTTGTCGCCCTGGGCATGCTGTATGAACAGCAGGGCTGGTGCCACGGCCGTGTCAGGATGCTGCTGCGCCACGATGATGGAGTAGAGCATGGTCTGCAGGTAATAGTCGGAGTGGTTCTTCAGATTTGCCTGTTCGAAGATGGCGTCTACGTCGTTGAGCGGTTTCAGTCGGTGTGCCCCCGTCTTGTAGTCGATGACGCGTATCAGCTGTTGCCCGTTGCCGTCGGCAATCATGTCGAGGCGGTCTATGCGGCCCCCGATGTTGACGTTGGTGCCACCGTTGAGGTCGGGTACGGCGAGCTGCATGCTCACCTCGCCTTCGAGGTCGAGGATGATGAAGGGGGCCAGCTGGCG
>JAEEGG010027513.1_pt1 | contig 10768 bp, 6 predicted proteins | sample 9134161 | NCBI WGS metagenome assembly JAEEGG01 (sample SAMN16246543, study PRJNA631951) | gut metagenome | biome: gut microbiome; feature: rumen; material: CR-attached | host: Bos | place: Iran: Karaj | collected 2018-10
AGCTATTGAAGCAGCGATTGCTGACCGACGACGAGCAAATCGACCTCGTCGCAAAGCGCCTCCTCGAAGAATACCGCTCGGCCTTCCTCAAGTTGGCGAACGACGATTCCAGTAATGATAGCTACTGTTCGTGAATAATCTCACTATCTGATTAATCCTGAGAACGCAATTGATATTTGCTTTCCCACTTTTTCAATTGTTCTTGTACAGCAGATTGCGTGATAAGATCGTCATTAGCTTTGCCTGAAGATTTCCACACTTCGTAAGCAGCCATTTTATATTGCAGATCTAAATCAAGATTGAAGAACGATCGGTTCATTAGCATATTATCTAACGTATTAGAGATCTTTTCATCGCTGATAAATTCATTATATTCATTTGAAATCCGCCAAGTTAGTTCTTTAGGCCCAATGATTACTAACGGATTTGTTGTATACATTGCAACATAACGACAAATGTTTTGAGGACTATCAAAGAGTTTGTCAAGTTTCTGTACATAACTATTTTTATCAAGGCATGACCAAAGATAACACAGCATTCTGGAACACGGATTATTTAGCATATTCGCTTCATCACTAACAAACAACTCCGTAATTCTATGCAAAAAGTCAGTTTCAATCTGCTTAAGTTCGTCTATAGAGATAATGGTTTTCCCTTGCTGTTTGCCATTAGCCGCTAAGCGACCATGAGAAAGTTCTATTTTATTCAGTATATCCGCAAAGCTATATAGACAATCTGCAGAACAGTCTAAAAGAAGATTTCGCAAAAGATCTACTCTATCCGCTTCTTCGTTAAACGCAGCAATAAGTAGTTCTGCGTCCAACACAGCAAGATTATCTGCTTGACGAAGCATTATAGAAGGATTATCACGATTATCTTTCAAACTGCATGCATTTTGAAGCAGCGATCTCACAAGAATTGGTATCCGCTCGCGTGGAATCTGCGAAATTCGACTTTTTAGTTCCATGAGGAAATCAGCAGCTTTATCCTCATTATTCAGTTTCATCAGCAAAGACGAGAAGTCCTCTTCCGAATAATCATTTATTGCTGAATGCAATAACGATGATGATACTGATATTTTTTCCAGTGATAGTGTCGTATACAGGTCAAATTTACCTACATGCGCAATTCTCTTATCGCGACGGAGTTCATCGTCTGAAGCACGAGGATAGAAAGAATATGTTTCTCCCATTTTTTGAAAGAGCGTAACAAGAGCATTAAATACCGTTTCTGCCTCTTTCTCGCTCTTTTCTGAGAATTCACGAATGAAACTGTCTTTACTTCTTTTCCGTTCATCGTCATTCCAGGAGATCATTTCAGCGAAATCTGTTGAACCAACAAGGATCTCTTTATTCTTTTGTATCCATTCAAAGATCCACGGGCGCATGGTCTGAAACACCGTAATTGCCGTCAAATCAGCAAAATTGACTTCATCCTTAACCAATGCAAGCTTAAGTGAAAGAGCATTGATTACACGATTGACATCTCTCAATGTAGAAATGAAAGGATATATGCACTCGTAAAAAACAGCAGAATAATACTCATTATTCAATTGTATTGCCGGATACAGCTTCAACAATTCATTCAATCTGAAATTTAATACATTTATGATTTTTTCTTTTTCCACCTCGGGCAATTCAAATGGTACTTGAATAACCTTTTCTAGATAATCAAGTCCATTATCCATTTGAACCGTTTGGAGAGCACGAGCAACTATTTCTTTGTCAAAAGATAGTACATATACCACATTCGGAAATCCAGCAACAGAAGAAACCAACTGGAATATAAGCCGGATTTGTTCATTACTAAGGCGGTCTATATCGTCAATTGTGACAACGATTCTACAACTTTGTGCTTTTAAAGCATCAACAACTGCTTGCTTTCTGCTTGACAAATTTTTAATGTCCGCTTCTGCAGCTTCTTTCATTTTCTTCCCTACAGACTTTACAAGTCCCGGTATTATCTTTAGAAACGGACCAACTGTCGGTATCAGTTCAAGCAATTCGAATCCAGAAGAATACTGCTCAAGTGCTGCGCCAACTTTTTGTAACGATTCATTCTTCTTTTCCGAAGAGACAATTGCTGTCATCTGCGCAAAAAATTGGGTAAGCAATTGATCACATGTTGAAAAGTTCCAAGGTTCAAAGCGCATGATGATCGCCTTTTTGGGGCCATTGTCGTTTTGCGCTTTCTTTTCTATTTCCTTTTGCATCATGTTTAATACGGATGTTTTTCCCGTACCCCATTTCCCATATATACCGATGGCAAAGGAATCCTTCAAGTCAATAGAAAGGATAGAATCAGCAAGTTGTTGCGCAAAGGATGCCCTTCCCAGCAAATCCTCTTCAAACATTTCAATAGGCTTATCTGAATGATACATGTTCTTCTCCAATCATCGCTTTCATTATGCTATCTCTTTATAGCGCGTAAAGACATATTCATAGATCCGTTGGCGATACTCAGAAATGCTGATCTCGTCATAGCTGTCCGGCAATTCCGACCACAAGGTATCACGAATAAGATTGTCTATTGCTGCCTTTGTTTCCTGCTTATCCGTCCAGTGGTCGAGTTCTGCGATTTTTGCTTTCACTTTTTGAAGAAGCGTGGCCGCGACGCTTTTGATCTTTTTAATGTCAGCTTTGGAAAGATCCTCACGAAAGAGCATATCATAAAGCGAAAGCTCCTCGTCGCTCGAGAATCCCTCGCGAACGTATCGCTGCTCCTCTCGCGTCATACTGTTTGCCAAATCCATCAGCTCTGCAAACGTTTTTTCAATTGTTGCACGATCCTGCTCGCTGTTATAATCCGCGATAATCTCTTGATACCGCTCATAATAGTTTACACGGTCCGGATTATTGAAAAGCATCTTTGCAATACGCTCTTGGATCAGTTCCTCCAGATCCTTCAAGATAAGGTTCTTTCTCTTTGCTTTGGCAAATTCACGGCGCAACAGGTCAAAATCAATCGCGCTGATATCGAATCGCTTTGCTTCTGATCCGGCAGCATCCGGCTGATCTTCGATTCTTACATAATCCCCGATAATCGAATTGATCTGCACCATCAGGTCGGTATTATCGGTATGCCGACGTTTCCTTTGTAAGAAGGCATATATCTCGGCGATCGCATCGTACTCTTTTCTGGTCTGTACGTTCACATCGTTGCGATCCAAGTATTTCATCAACCGCACCAATTCTGCTGCATAGGATGAAAAAGTCTTCTTTTCCTCCAATGTAGCACATACAGCATTTGCGGCAGTTTTAACCAATTCCAGTTTTGTAAAGTATTCCGCGTCGATGATCATCTGCACATCCGATCCGCGCTCTTTCAAAAATGCCTTTGCTTTTTCAAGCGTATCCATAATGCGCGCAATCAGTTCATCTTTATCGACGGTCGGATCCCCTCCGTTTCCACCGCCTACGTTTGCGGTATAATCCGCAAGTGCTTTGCGCAGCGCTTTAACGATGCCGACATAATCAATAATCAAGCCGTTGCTCTTACCTTCGTTGACACGATTCGCCCGCGCAATCGTCTGCATCAAAGTGTGCGCATGAAGCGGTTTATCGAGATACAGGCACGACAGGCATTTGACATCAAAGCCCGTCAGCCACATCGCGCAGACAAAGACAACGCGGAACGGATTGTTTTCATCCTTGAACTCTTTATCCAGCTCCCGGCTTTCCATCTTCTTACGATGCGGTTTGATATCCAATCCCCATTTGGAAAACGTCTGTATTTCATTCTGATCCTGACTGATGACAACCGCCATCTCGGTTTCTTTCATCCAGTCCAGCTTGCGGGAAAGCTCCTGCGCTTCCTGCTGTGTGGCATGAACAATTTTCGCTTCAAGCGCAGCAATTTCCTGTTGCCAATACTCCTGCACGTAGTTATACATGCGCACACAAGTAACCTTGTTCAGGCAGACAAACATCGCTTTGCCGCTTGTCCACAGGTCGGAATAGTGTTTGGCAAAATCTTTGGCAATCGACCGCAGACGCGGTTCAGCGGTCAGTAGATGTATCTCCTTTGCGAATTCCGTTTCGAGCTTGTCCTGCTGATCCACATCGAGATCGGCATTGTCGATTGCATCCAGAATGCGGTCCGTGATTTCCGGATTTTTGAGATTCAGAATCTTTTCACCGCGGTTCTCGTAATACAACGGTACCGTCGCGCCGTCCTCAACCGCGCGCTTGAAGTCATAAACAGATATATACCCGCCGAATGTACGGGCAGTAATGTTATCATTCGACAGCAGCGGCGTCCCGGTGAACCCAATGCGCGCGGCGGTCGGAAGCAGTTTCATCATGTTATCGGCAAAAATGCCGTTCTGGGTGCGATGCGCTTCATCTGACATCAAAATGATGTCGTGATCCGGATAAATCGGTACTGCATTCGGATTGTTGAACTTATGGATCAGCGTAAAGATAAAGCTCGGATTTCCTTTCAGCTTTTGAATCAGATCCTCGCCGCTGGTCGCGATAAACTTCGACGCCTTTGTTTTTCCGAGCAGCCCGCAATTCTCGAACGTATCGCTGATCTGTTTGTTCAGTTCTTCGCGGTCGGTCAGTACAACGATCGTCGGAGATCCCGCGTATTTGCGCCGGATCTTCTGCGCAAAGAACACCATCGAATAGCTCTTGCCGCTGCCCTGCGTATGCCAGAAGACACCGAGCTTGCCGTCGTTCAGCTTCCGAGCTTCGTACGCACGCATGGCTTCATTGACGCCGAGATACTGGTGGTTGCGTGCAAGGATCTTGACCGTTTTACCGCCCGAATGATCGAACAGAATAAAGTTTTCCAGTAGATCGAGGAAGTTCCCCTTTTTGCAGATGCCGCGCAGCATGGTTGCGAGGGAAACGGTCCCGCTGTCCTTTTCCTCCAGACGTTTCCATTCGTGGAAGAACTCATACTTACTGCCGAGCGTGCCCACCTTTGCGTCCAGACCGTTGGAGAGCATCAAAAACGCATTGTAATAGAACAACTGCGGGATCGTGTCCTGATAATCCCGGTAATTGTCGGTGTATGCGTTATATACGTCAACCGTCGGCTTTTTCAGTTCGACGAACAGCAGCGGGATCCCGTTCACAAAGCCGACGATGTCCGTCCGGCGTCGATACAGGTCTCCGTGGATTTTCAGTTCCTTGATCGCCAGAAACTCGTTCGCGTCCGGGTTCTGGAAATCGATCACGGCAGCGCGTTTTGTTTCGGTCTTGCCGTCGGGACGTTTGACCGTGACGGGTACGCCGTCGCGGATATACCCGTATTTCTCCTCGTTGATCTGCAAAAGCGACGCCGTGGACAGGCGGCTTGTCATCAGCCGCTCCGCCTCTGTAATCTGCAGATCATTGATCCATGGATTCAGGTGTTGCAACGCATTCCGAAAATAGCGTGATAACAGGATCTCCTGATAGGATCGCCGCCCGAACGTGCCGTTTTCGCCGAGCACCTCGGTATTATAAGCAAAGGCGACACGCCACCCAAGCTCGGTCTCCAAAAGATGTCCCGCGCTCTCCTGTACCAATATGTTTTCGGAATAATCGTAGCTCATGATTACTCTCCTTCAATAATCTCTACAAATCTGTTGCCACTCTGTGTTCGTTTATAAATTCTTTCGTGATTCACGGTTCGCTCCATGGAACCTTTATGCATGAATAGGCATTGGTTTTCGCCGGTTCCAACAACATCATATGGGGAATTATTCTCATGTTCGTAAACCATTCCAACTGCCGATAGGCGCAAAATAGACTCCCCATTTATCCCATTTAGGACTGAAACGCTGTCTTTTAACGATCGGAGGGTTTCATAATCTCCCGGCAAAAGCCGATCAGTCACTTCCGAATAGACTGAAAACTCTTCCCATGAAATCTCTTTTCGAAGATAGGAAAGATATAGTTTTGCTAGCATATCTACTTTTGAAAACTGAATATACCGATCAATTAAAACCAATATGTATTCCAGCTCTTTATTCGCCCGATCTCTATCCTCTAGAACCCGACTAATATAATACTGCCTTTGTTCCTCGGTTTCAACGCCATAGTTCAATGCGAACACAAACTGAGCCAGCTTTTTTATATAGTGCAATTCCTTAATGCTATGTCCGATTTTATAAACGCTGGCAACATTTGCAACGATAGGAATCCCTTGAAATGCGCCATCCTTGAGGATCGCATCAATCCCCATTTGAGCAATATTAGCTGCAATATCTTTTGTTCCTTCTGTTAAGGACTGCTCTAGTGCTAACACCAAATCGTCTTTCATAAGTCAACCTCTTTTTAAAACAACAGTATTTCCTGTTACCCCGCAAGTTTCATCTGCAGTATCGCCTGCAGAACGACCAGAGCGGCGTCTGCACCGAATTTCAAAACACCTGCAATGATCGGTTTAACCTTTTCCCATTTTGCGCGACGGGAAGACTGCTCTTTTGAAATCGCTTCCAGTTCATTGATTCTGTTTTTCAGTTCATTTGCTTGATCGTTGTCCAGTGCCGTCATATCGTCAATCCGCTGCCGCGCTTCTTCAAGTGTAATGCCTATATGAACTTGATTGGTATTTGTAACACTGATATTCGTTTGTGGAAGCTGTGGAACGGCAACAGCATTCATTTGATACTTGTATGTTTCAAGCTTAGCCTTTGCAAATTTTAGATTCTCCTTAACCTCATTTGGTCTTTCTTGCAATCTTCCATAAAATATCCTTGTGCCATCAGCAGAAGATTCCCACATGCTATTATACCAGTTCATAATGCAAGACTGATACCTGCCGTCAATTTCTCTAAAAAGATTCCAGCATTCTGTTGGCAAACCATTTTTAACAGCTTGATCAATCCGCGCTATATCGTTTTCGACCATTTCAAGAAACTCTTTCGGTACTTCGTTCATGGATATCCCTCCCGTTCTACATTCATTCATCATAGAAACAGCCGCCCGGCACACTCCTGCACCAATATGTTTTCAAAATAAACGTAGTTCATGATTCTGCCTTGTTCTTACTTGCTTCTCTTTTTATTTCCACGATAACATCATATATTTTCTTGAAGTTCGAAAAATCGAATTTTTCAGGGTGTTTAGCAACATAATCAGCAAAAGTATCCTTAGATGCGATTCTTGCATTATCACAGGCTTGTTGCAAATGCTTATACTGACTATCAATAATAGTTATCGGCGTAATACTATTATTCTTTTGATAGTTTTGGATAATCCATTTTTTATCAGCCGAAACACCGTATTTATTGAAATCTTTTGCTAAATAAAGGTGTCCCCTCCCCGTATTTTTAGTAATCTCTGCATTTGAATAATAGTGTTCTATGCATATTCTATCAGTTTCGTCTCGCTCTTCATTTGACAGAGGCGGAATGTTGAATCGGTAAACATTATTGCCAAGATACAAATAATCCTTTCCGTCTGTGATTGGCTCAACGTGCTTATCCCTATCAAAAACACCTATAATTATATTTGTGTTAGGAATATTAGACAATTTGTCTAGAAGCGGCTTCAGTTCGTCTCCTAAAGTACTATTTGTGTAATCGTAATACTCGATTCCATCTATAACGCTTTGATCCAGTGATAAGTTAGCAAACGCTGTTTTTATATGTTTTACGTCAGTTTTTCCTTCTGTGATTATTATTATTCTTCCAGTTATACTCTCATACTGTTCTTTTAATTTGCATAATTTCGCGTTCAGTTGTTCTTCCCGCTTTAGGTATTTTTCTCTTTCTTGCTGGATATAGGGAGCGACCAAAGGCAAGAATCCTATCTTCTCGCTAATCTCGCTTGTATTTAACCCTGTTTCATAGTCAGAAGCGCCGATGTCGTTTTTTGATACATAATAGCACTTAACATCTTTTTCGCCGTGTTTCATATAAATCGCGGGAGAATGCGTGGTAACCAACAATTGACAGTCTTTTCTATACGAATACAATTCATCCGCAAGTTCAAAACAAGATAAGTATTCGACGCCATTTTCCGGTTCTTCAAACCCCCAAATAAAGGACTTGCTAACCGAATTTGGAATCTTATTCTTTTCCGCCTTCTTTTGCATATACAACAGTATCGCCGGAATATGTCTTGCCTTAATTCCATCACCTCTATGGTTCAAGTCAATCCCAGATACAAATTGATCACTGGTTGAAAAGGATAAGTCTCGGAACAAAACAATTAAATCACGAGGCATTTGTAAAACAGATTCTATATGTAATACATTCCTCAATTGATCACTTAATACACTTGTTAGTGTCTTTAACTGATCTGAATAAGTGTCTTTCAGTTCGCTTAGCGAACTATCAGCTGTATTAACCATAGATGAATACACTTGTGATAATAAGTATCTAAAATACTCATTGCTTTTTACTGCAGGAATATAGAAGTATGCAATACGTCGCAATAAAACTAGTACTTTCGACCCGCCATCGAATATCTCTGCCAGATTGTCATAATGGAGACCATCAGTTCTCCACGTCTTCTTCCACTCTTTAATGCCTTTTTCTTTAAATGAAGAAGGGATTTCGACATCAATCGAAATCTGAATTTCTTTCGCCTGTTTCCTTCCCCTTTTTGCGAATTTACAGTAATCGTCTTCAAAATTGAAATCGGTATTGAAATCTGTCTCTCCGTTAAAAAACAGATTCAATGCTTTCAATACATTTGATTTCCCGGAATCGTTTTTACCAACGAACAGATTGAACTTTGTAAGATCAATTGTTTCATCTACAATTGAACGAAAGTTCTTAATATGAATACTCCGAATAATAACCATAATCCTTATGCCCCTAACCGTTAACTATCAACTTTCCATCAATAGTGATAATGCAATATTCCTTGCATGCTCAGCTTGTTGATTCTGCACTTGTAAAGTCCTGATCAATTCGAAAAGCGGAGAAACCATCTTCTCAAAATGACTGCGAACACAATCATCTGGCAAAAGCAGATATATTCCATTTAGTATTTGTACCGTCATGCTAGGTACTGCTGCACCTATATTATAAGCATACATATCCAGTTCGGAAAGATATAGGTAACATAATTTGACAATATTATCACATTTCGGGATTGTATAAAACATTGTATCGATTGTCCAAAAATCGCCTGTCACATACATAATATTGTTCAAAGACCCTTTTCGAGGGATCAGTACGGATTCACCAGAATACAAAACCGGTTCAACTTTACGTACAATACCCCCCGAACCAAAAACCGGAGTGCCCCCATCTTTAAGTGCCTTATGGTCTTTACCGTACTTAACAGTCAACAGATCTGTCACGGATACTCTTTTCCACCCTTCTGGTACACCGTCAACAATCTGAGTGTTCTCATATCCGGGGAAGCGGAGATCGACAAACCATTCCTTATACAGCCGCTGTGCCGCTTCTTCGAGCAGTTTGATTTGCTTCTGGTTGTTTTCGATGAGCTCGTCGTAGGCCGAAAGGATATCTACAACTCGCTCCTGTATCTCTACAGGAGGTAACGGGCATTCAATTTGCTTTAATGAGGCGATAGTTAATGCTTTTTGAGATGAACCAATCGTTGTATTGTTTAGGACACCATACCCTTCTTTTGATCCTATCCAGTAGTAAAGGAATTGTGAAAGGAGAGAACCATCAAAGTTGCGGAACCATGTCAAATTACCATCTTTAAAATAGAAATGGTCTTCTTGTCTAACAATGTATGGAATACCAATGGTTCCAACAGAGGTCAGCAACATATCACCCGGCATAGGAACGCCAAATTTGGATTTTATATTATTGTATTTTTCTGTACTTATGTAGAGTGGTTCGCTTATTGGCTGTCCCTGACTCGATTCAATAATTTCTTTGGAACGAAAGAACGGGACGCCAGAATCAACATAGTCCGAGTAAAAAATCCTTTTACTGGATGTAATCTCACAATGATCGCCTATTTTTCCTTTCGCCCAACTCATATTCCCATCTCCTTCAAGTTCTGCGAGATGGTGTCCATCAAAGCATTGGATTCCGCTTGGAGGGACAGCAGCTCAGCGTGGATCTCCCGCATCCGCGTTGCAAAATCAACTCCGTCATCACTTTGCGGGGCAACGCCGACATACGCACCGGGTGTCAACGACCAACCCTTTTCTTCGACTTCGGCAAGCGAGGCAATCTTGCACAGCCCGGGCACATCCGTATAAACGCCCTCACCGAACTTGTCCGTCAGCCAAAGCGCATCGTTCAATACGGTCAAATGGCTTTGCAGCATTTCAATATAACTGTCGGAGAATGCCTGAATATGCTTCCGATCCTTCTTGTCCGCCTGCTGCAGTTTTTCCTTGCAATCCTGTTTTTCGGCTTCGATCTCGGAAAGCAGGGCTTTCTTCATATCCCCGAAATCTTCGATCCCGTTGATTGCGGAGAAGACGCGCTTTGCGTCCTTTCCGATCAATCCATCTGCAAGCCCTCTGAAATAGCGCAGGTACTCCCCGATCAGCGCCCGATACTTTTCGGTCTCGCCGCGATAGAGCCATACGATAGCGTTGAGGTTCTTCAACTGCCACTCACTCCACTCATTCAGCGTGCGATCGACAACGGTATAATAATTGCGTGCGTCAATGAACAGAACCTTATCCTTATTTTCCTCACGCTTGGCACGGTCAAAGAACCACAGCGAACACGGTAGGGATTTGGTATAGAAGAAGTTGTTGCCGACGGAGATCATCACGTCCACGTTGCCCGTCTTGATGAGCTTTTCACGGATATCCTTATCCTTGCCCTGACTATCCGTTGCGGAGGACGCCATAACGAAACCAGCGCGGCCACGCTCGTTTA
>JAEEGG010027515.1_pt1 | contig 10767 bp, 15 predicted proteins | sample 9134161 | NCBI WGS metagenome assembly JAEEGG01 (sample SAMN16246543, study PRJNA631951) | gut metagenome | biome: gut microbiome; feature: rumen; material: CR-attached | host: Bos | place: Iran: Karaj | collected 2018-10
CGTATTGTCTTCGATGCAGAGCGTGCCCGGGAACTGGCCGATGACTACCAAAAGGCACAGAGAGAGCAGCGCGAAACCCAATAACTCTCCCGGCTATGACCAGCACAGAATGTGAATTCTATCGGGTCAACCGGAAGATGATTACGGTACTGGGACTGCGGGGAGATACCCTGGCGGTCTACGCCTTGATTGCTTCTTTCTCCAAAGGAGCCCGGGGCGGTTTCTATGGAAACTACAAGCATCTGGCAGAATGGCTGAGTATCAATGAGCGTACCGTAAAGGACATCATCCCGAAGCTGATGAAAGCGCGGTACATCGTCAAGGGCGAAAAGCCCAATTGTCAGGGCACATGTTCTTACTACTTCACAAATTATGAGCAGCTGCTGAAGGATGTGGAAGCCGGGTACCTGCCGATAATCCCGTGCCCCAAAAGAAGAGGTGTCTGTCTGCCGGTGGCGAAAGACCACCAGCCTGGTGGTCAAATACCACTTCCCGTGGTGGTGAAAGACCACCAACCCGGTGGTCAAATACCACTTGCCGCGGTGGTCAAATACCACCAAACCGGTGGTCAAATACCACCGCATAATAAGTATAATAAGGATATATTAAGGATATTTATTGATTGTTGTAGTAATGAGGAGTCTGACTACAACGAGGACAACGATTTTTATTTTTATGTTGTATTCTTTATCCTGGATGTATCTAATCCGGAAAAGGAGGTTCAAAGTTTTGTCAATTACAATTACCAACACAATTGGCAGAACTCCAAGGGACGGAGATATCGGTCTCTAAAAAGCCGCGTAGCCCTGGCGTATTCTTATGCAAATAAAGAGGCGACTGCAAAGGGACGCTTGAAAGAGAATGCCCGCGAACACGGGTTTCATCTCTCCAATGAGCCTCTCAACCGAAAGTTTCTCTTCTGCCTGTTGGATTTGTACCTCTATGCTTCCGAGAACCACTTGGAGGGGCTTAATCCACGACTTATCCTGAACCCCAATTCCTTTTGCTTTTATCAACTCGTTCAGGACTCAAAGTATGACTTGATTTGGTATGTTGGAACAAATACTAAAAGATGGATGGAGGGCCACTTTGATGAACTCATCATGAATGTAATCAAGGTCTACTTCCCGGACATGGTCGGCCTTCGTTTCGAGATTGCCACATCACGTCTAAAGATGATCTGATGTTACGGTGTTTCCAACTTTACGGTGTTACGGTGTTACGGTGTTACGGTGTTACGGTGTTACGGTTTTACGGATTTACGGATTTACGGATTTACGGATTTACGGTATCTTCCTGTACCGCTTGTCTACTTATCCGCGAGCGACAGACTAGAAGAAAAAGGCAGATTTGGGAAAGTGCAAGGAGTGCAGATGTAATACATATTACCCCTGCCGTTCCTTGCGCGCCCATAATGGGCGAACAAGGGTGCTGCCGAAGTTGCACCCATATCAACGAGACCAAAACGTGTAATTAAAATGAAAAAAAAGGTTCGTAAATACGTTTGTTTTGTGCAAGCAAGACTTACCCAAGAACAGATGGAAAGAGTGAAAACTCTCATGAATATCGCCGGCTATAGATCCATTTCCAATTACCTCAGAGATCTCTTACAACAAAAAAGACTTCCTTATCGTTCGGACATTTCACGCGTCACCGACAGGGAGTTGCGAGACCAAATCAATAGGCTTATTTTTCAAGTCAACAAGATAGGCGTCAACTACAACCAGGTTGCAGCAACATATCAAAAGCAGGCACAACGGTTTCGACCTGATGGAACACCTTATTTGAATACATCTCTTTCGGACCAAACGATGACTGAACTCATGAGGTATACTTCTGAGCTTCGTGACGAATTCGCCGTCATCCTTCACTTCATAAAAAAATATCTTACAGCCAATGGATACGATGGCAAAATATAGCGGGCAGTCGTTTCGCATACCCTTTTACCTCTACTGCCCGCGGCAGCGGAGCGAAGTGGCTTTGACCGCACTCCATACCACCGGCAAGGGCATATTGGCAAAAATGCTTACCTTTGTCTTCGATAAATCGGAATTCGAATGGACGCAGATCGAAAAGATTTTTTACTTTACCCGGCGATTACAGCGGCCATAATATCTGGCCTTAACGCATTTTCTGATTGGAGGCGTGGCACTCTTGAATCCATTTGGTAGTATGTTATAGCCGCGTTAATTCTATATGCGATTCTAGCTATCAGCAGATATCTTGTCTATAGAAAACGAAATAAATAAATTCCAATTCGTATTAATCCAATGACTGAAAAGGAACTGATGCAATCCGGACTCCCTTATTCTGCGGTTGATTTACAGCTTTTAAGAGAGTTGAATGCTACAAAGGATGTGATTCACAGATACAACTCCGTGATGCCTTCGCAGACAGAGGAATTGCTTTCCATTCTAAGAAATCTGCTGGGCCATATCGGAGACGATCATATCTGTATCAATCAGCCGTTCTACTGCGATTATGGCAAACAAATCAGTGTCGGCAAGCGTTTCTTCGCCAATTTCAATTTCACGGTGTTGGACGAGGCTCCTGTGACCATCGGGGACGACTGCTTTATCGGCCCCAATGTCAGCATTTACACGGCTTGCCACAGCACGGATCCGGTTGAACGTAACAGTCGTAGGGAATGGGCCGAGCCCGTGACCATCGGTAACAATGTATGGATTGGCGGCAGCGTGACCATCCTTCCTGGAGTGACCATCGGAAATAATACCACAATCGGAGCCGGTTCCGTCGTAACCAAGGATATCCCGGCAAACGTTGTTGCAGTCGGCAACCCGTGCAAGGTTATCAGACAATTGTGAAACAAATTCCCATTTATCGGTCTTCCGGTTCTTTGGTCAGGAAGAAAATAGTGACCAAATGCGACCGAAGAATTGATGCAATTTAAAAAACAGAAACCGGGGCTGAATACAACACTTGTGTTGTACAATACAAATATTGTTTTTATCTTTGCAAAAAGACTGTTATGACGTTTGATAAGATACTTGACGATAAGCGGCTGTGGGCTGTGAAATATGATGGGGAAAAGGCTAATTGTTTTGACCAACTGTTCTCCACTTGGTATGACATGAATTGGCTTCGGTCTTTCTTTCAGGAGAACCTTGCAGACCTGTCATCATACTTCCATATCACGGACGTTTATGAAGCAGTAATGGAAACTATCGATGAGGCAAAGAGGTTGGAGTGTGTGATGATGGATATAACTCCAGATGCGAATCTTGACCTTCTGTTCAAACATCTAGAAAACAGCCGATTCTCGGAGATGACGCTTGGTAGAGAGAAGGCATATGGAGCAGGTGGGTATCGACACCAATCTTGGCTTAGAATCTATGCCATCAAGATAGAACCAGGTGTGTATCTTGTCACGGGTGGCGCTATTAAACTAACGGCTACAATGGAAGAGCGCCGTCACACCATGGAAGAACTAGCAAAGTTGGAGCGTGTAAGAAACAATTTGCTGGATAACGGCGTATATGATTTGGATGGTTTTAACGACTATATAGACAATGAGCAAGGTAATTGAATTCCTGGAGGCACATCAGTCTCCAACACCATCACGTTGGCGTGAGGATGCGCAGTGGCGCAGAGACAATGAATATTGGCTCCAGTATTCTCGATATATTACGCTCCAGGTATTGCGTGCCATGGATGAGCAGTCTGTTACTCAAGTGGAGCTTGCCAAACGCATGGGCTGTACGCAGCAGTATGTTTCAAACCTGTTAAAAGGCTGTTCCAACATGACGCTTGAAACGATCGCGCGTTTGGAGAATGCCTTGAGTATCGACCTAATCAAATCGGCCCTTACATATGTTCACGGATACGGCTCACCTGTATCTTCCCGTCCCCAATACCTTAATGATTCTGCAGGGGAAGAACTTGATCCCGATATCAAAACAAGTGATTACGTTGACGGTTACAACCTCCGGAAAAAACGCAAATGATTCATCCGGAAAACCGGATTGCTCAAGTTGTTTTGTGCGACCAAAAACAGTATATTGTTTTTGATAAACCATTCACAATCATAAACTCAGTATGAGACACCTAATTGTTTCAATCCTTCTTGTATTGAATTCATATCTACTGTTCGCTCAAACAGTAGATATCCACGGAATCGTATATGGCGAAAATGATAGTCCCAGAAACAATTGTGAGGTATTTACTTCTCAACATAAGTATACCCGTACTGATTCTTTAGGGCGTTACTCGGTTACTGTGCCAGTTAAGGGGAAAACCGAGATTACATTCAAATCCCCTGGATACAAAGACAATGTCTATGCATGGTCACAGGACCTAGGAGAAGATCGTGTTGATATCCGGATGGTAATAGATTCCTCTGCAGTATTAGATCCGGATGCAATAGTTGTTCGGGCAATTTGCGTGAACCCGGTATTAAGCCCTTATGATAATGGCTATTATCTGTTACATAAGTGTGCAATACCGGAGGAGTGTGATGAAATTGTGATTTATACCCAATATAGACGTGCAAAAAAGCAAAAAGAAAAAGAGAAAGAGCTTTTCGGCAATGATCCATATCTCAGTACTTATGTCATCCGGTTTCAGGATTCAAGCACAAGTAGCGTTGTAAAGAATAAGATATTCAAAGGGAAGTTTTTAAGACTCTTTAAAAGGATTCCTATAGAAAACCTTTCAATCGAAGGATTCCATCTTTTGTATACCGATATCGAGAAGAATGACCCTGTAGCACAGCAGGCGCTGAGAACGGTAAATGAGTATGGTCTGCACTACTATGGAAAACAAGATACACCAGTGTTCTATTTCAAGAGAGATGGGAAGTAGCTTGGAATTAATCGCGACCAAATTTGGGGGATAAAACAAACAAGACCTTGTAAAGTGCTTAAATATTAGCAAGTTACAAGGTCTTTTCGTGCCTCGGGCGGTGGTTAAGATATCGGTGGCTATCGTGAGTTAAGTCACAGAATCGTGAGGTGAAATAATTGCCGGATAAGGTGACCGAAAGTGACCGGGAATCTATTACAAAGATGGCCAATCAGGTCGGTCATAACGAAGACAGGAGAACTTGAAGTCGTTCGTATCCTCGGCGCCGGAGCAATCCGTGTATCTTCTTCAGTGATAAAACAAGAAGCCGATATAAACGCGGGGGCCATCCGGAAGGAGTTTTGACTTGTCGACGGCGCAGAGGTAATCCACCTTGAGCGTCAAGTGCATGGGGCCAGCCACAATGAAATCGCAGCCCACGAACGGGTCTATGGCCATAAAGCCCTGCTTGTGGTAACGGGTTCCATCGATAGGCGCCAATGCAGAGGCGGGTTCTTCAAACATAAGGAGCGTGGTCATCGCACCACCGCCCAGGGTAACGCCGGCATAAGGCTGGATCCTTCCCAGAACCGTGTAGAAATCGGCCAACAAGCCTCCCCAGCCATACTTCAGATAGCTTCCATTTCCACGCTGGCTTAACGTCGATACATAACCTTCGCTGCCAATCCTGAAATGATTCCCTAAGTGCAGGCGAATGACACCGCCAATGCCCATAGGAGCGCCTTGTGCCTTATATCCGATTGCATCCAAATTGCCGGAAAGATAGCCTGTGTGGACCATCATACCTCCATCAAAGCCTCGCAGCAGCCTCTTCTCCTGCGCCGATACTGCCATTGTAATCAGCAGGCAGAGTGTTACCCAGACGATTCGCTTCATAGTTTTCCCTCCATTTCTTTACGGCGCTTTTCGTAATAATCGTGCCGCGCGGGGTTTTCCGGGAACCAGCCTCGGAGCACTCGCTTCTCCTGCAAGAACATTTCGTGGATGGCCCACAGGCAGGAAAAGGCGAAGCCTCCGATGATGGTGGATAGAGTATCGTTTTCCACGAACATGGACAGGGCCGAGAATCCCAGCCCGGCAACAAGCCAGATCCACCAGCTTTGTTTCCCAAGGTAATACTCCATCTTGATGACCGCCGGATGGCAGATGCCGATGCTCAGGAACACTGCTGCCCCGACTATGATTCCATTGAAGTTCATATGTCTTTTCTGTTATGGATGAAACGGCATGCTGCAACAACCAGCATAGGCCCCAGGCCGCTGTAGAATGATGCCGTGAAAGACATCGGAACTCCGGGAATGAATTTTAGCGCGATTCCAAGGCATGTCATACAGATTATCAGAATCCACCCCCGAAGCGGGAAGGTCTGCCAGACATTTGTTTTCTGGGGCAAGGAAGCTATACGCGCTGAATACCTGTCCACGATGCGAGAAAACATCACATAGAATCCTGCGATGACGGCCATAGTGATGAGTAACAGCCACCAGAGATCTCCCGGCGCCATGGTCAGATAGGCACGAAATCCCTTGACACTGATAATGATGCCTGGGATGCCCCAGATCAGGGCAGCAATCAGATATAGAGTGTTTTTGTTCATATCGACCTTAATGCACTGCAAAGTTCGCTATAAGCAGCGTGATATTTTAGGCCGATAATGGATGGAATTAGGATTATCCTTGCATCTTTTTTCGGAAGGCAGATGGCGTTATACCCGTCTCTTTCTTGAAAAGACGTGAAAAATAGGACTGATCTTCCACGCCCACGGACGCGGCAATGTCGATGATGGAAAGGTCTGTTGATGAGAGCAGGCGCTTGGCGCGCTGTATGCGGACTATGTCTATCCAGGCGCCCACGCTGCGACCGGTGGACTGCTTCACAAGACGGCTCAGATAATTCTCGCTGATTCCGGCCTCCTCAGCATATATGGCAATAGTCCCTGGTATGCGGTAAGGATTGAAAACGGATTCCAGAAAAGAACTGACAGCCGTGGGAAGGGCTGCGGGATGATTAGGCGTAATTCTCGAAAGGAGCAGGTCCAGGCCCTTCTCAACAAATACGTTATCTCCTTTCTCAAAAGAGGTTGCAAGCATATTGAAGAGTTCCGCCATAAATGCACCTTCATCAAACCAGAAGCCCTGATGCAGCGGTGATGAAAGAAAGCGCAGCGGCTTGGAATCCGGCAGGAAAGACGGCGCAAACCCTCCGGTATAACCAATGGCGCTTCGGTAATATCGAATGGCAAACGGATGCTGCTGAGGAATCAGAAGAATCTGTCCCGGTTGGCACAAAAAAGGCGTGCCGTCCACATCCAACAGCACTTCGCCAGATGTGACATAGATAAAACCAACAAGCGGGAGTCGCGCCACGGGAGCCTCCGCCGGCTTTATAAAGCCAACAGTTTCCATCCTCCTGATGAAAAAAGAGCACGCTGAAAAATCTGCATCCGGGCTCCAGTGAGACTTGGTTTCCATTATGTGAATATAACAATCAAGGCCGGCAAGTTACGGAAAAAGTTTGAGATTATACTATTTAGTAGCGGAGGCTTGCGATTTGGTTTCCCATTCTGAATCAGAACTTTATATTGCGCTCCCTTTCCTATAAACCCTTGGATAATTGTAAAAAAATAAATACCTTTGATTATTTATAACAGTAATCATCATATGAAAAAAGTAGTTATCGCCGGAGGTGGCGTGCTTGGAAGCCAGATTGCCTTTCAGGCGGCATATTGCGGTTTCGACGTTACAATCTGGCTTCGCAGCCAAGGTAGTATAGGCCGCACTCAGCCCAAGATTGACGGCCTTCGCAATTCTTACATTGAAGCAATAAACCTGATGGATTCCCCGCAGGGTGCTTCCAACTGGTGCCGCGGCATTGCTGACGCCAGCAGTTTCGATCCAAAGAAGTGCCTGGAGCAGGTCGATAAAGCATATTCCGGAATCAAACTCGAGCTGGATATGGCCAAGGCTGCCGCCGATGCGGACATCATTATCGAGTCCGTCGCAGAAAACGTAAAGGACAAGATTGCATTTTATGAGGCTCTTGCCCCCCTTATGCCAGCCAAGACCATACTCTGCACCAATTCCTCGACCCTTCTGCCCTCCACATTCGCCAAGTACACGGGGCGCCCCGACAAATACCTCTCCCTGCATTTTGCCAATTCTATCTGGAAGAACAATACGGCGGAGGTGATGGCCCAGGACCAGACATCCAAAGAATCCTTCGATGCGGTGATCTCCTTTGCCAATGACATCAGGATGGTTGCACTGCCCGTGAACAAGGAGAAGAATGGCTATCTTCTCAACTCTATGCTCGTTCCTTTCCTGCTCTCTGGCCTGGACCTGTACGTCAACGGAGTCAGCGACCCTGCAAGTATCGACAAAGCCTGGAAATATGGCACAGGAGCTCCCCGTGGGCCGTTTGAGATCTTCGATGTGGTAGGAATCAACACCGCCCGCAACATTGTCCTCCAGTACCAGAAAGTCCCCGGACTGTTTAGCCCGCTCCTTAAGAAGATGCTGATGCCCTACAATTTCAAGGGTATGCTCAGCATCCTCCAGAAGATGATTGACGAGGGTAAACTCGGCAGAAGTTCCGGCGAAGGGTTCTACAAGTATTCCGCATAACCGATCAGCCCCGACAGAAATCAAATTCTACCGGGGCTGATTTGTATTATTGTTTCGGGAGGACTATGGTTTACTCCAACCAGTTGGCATACTACAACGCCATCAACAAGAGTTCATCTCTGGCCGACAGCGGTCCGTTCATCGACTTCATGCTGGAGGAGATTCTGAACGCCCTTATCGACCATCAGGGAAAGTCCAATACCGAGATCGCTGACGAGAAAGGCCTCAACTACCAACAGGTGCGCGTCCTTGGATATTTACGGGCAGATAGGCACATAACTGCAGCCAAGATTGCTAATGACTTGGATATGAGCGCCCGGCAGATCGAAAGGATGCTTGCCGACTTGAAAGCAAAAGGGATCATCCGTCGGGAAGGAGCCAACCGGAATGGTCACTGGATTATCGTAGACTAATATTCAATTCATCCTCAATACTTTCTGCAAACTTGTTCAGTTTCAGAAGATCCTCAAAAAAGTTCGAGTATTTATATGAAAATAGAGAATAAAAACTCCAAGAAGATTATCTGGTATAGCCTTGCCGCTTTGATTACGACGATTTCCGGCATCAGTCTTTTAGTGAGTGGTTTACATGATAGCCACAAACCGACAGTCATCGTTGCCGGTTTCATCCTCCTTCTTGATCTCATAATGATAGTGGCATTCCTCGTTGATTATCTCAGAAAGAGCTAAATTCCAATTTATCGGTCTCTTTGGTTCTTTTGGTTATTTCCGTGTTGTGGTCAAAATGTGGTCAAATTTGGTGAATACAAAAAACCGAACCTTGTTAAGTACTTAAAAATAAATAGCTTACAAGGTCGGTTTTGTGCCTCGGGCGGGAATCGAACCCGCACGGCCTTTTCGGGCCAAGGGATTTTCGTACCACTATGGCTTTCGCCACCAATCTCTGTTTGTGGTCTGGACTATTCCTTCACCATGGAGCCAGGCTCTTTAGGCGTGCCGTGTCTAGTCTCTGCACCTTCCTCCTTTTGGAGGCTTGGCTCAAGATTGCCTTCAGCATTACCCGTTAAGGTTTCCTTGAATTTACGGCATTCTACATCTCTCTTTTCAGAGAGTGCACTCAAATGTGTCTAAGTCCCTCGTGTCTACCATTCCACCACCAAGGCTTATTGCGGCTGCAAATATAGCAATTTCTTCTAAATGTAGAGATGAAGGTTTTGGAGTATTATACTCTCTGTGGCATACAAAGGCCTGATAATCAGTAAGTTAATACAAACGCCTCTGATCTGGAAACGACAGAGGCACTTGCGATAAGTTACTATCAGTCAATATATTAGACGCCACGACCCGTCACGCTGGTGCCACGACCAAAGAACCTCTACAACTCCTCGGCAAATTCCGGCAGGGGCTTCCGCTCGAAGTGGCGGGGCGAGGGGGAGGCTGCGGGCCAGCCGACGGGGAATAGGGCCACAGGCTCCCATCCGGCCAGTTCGGGGAATGATGCCTTGAGCACGGCGGGGTCGAAAGACCCCACCCAGGTGCATCCCAGGCCCAGGTCTGCAACTTCCATCATTATGTGCGTTCCCACGATGGCGGCATCTACTTCCGCTCCGTTCTTGCCATCATACTTGCGCACCCACGCATCGGCGGGCTTGCAGCCCACAATGAATACCACCGGCGCGCCGTAACGATACTGTGTCGCGCCATCCAGGGCCAGCAACCTGTCCGCAGACCGCACCACCCACACCTTAACCGGTTGCTTGTTCACGGCGGTAGGCGCAAGACGCGCAGCCTCCAAAACAGACTCGATCATCTCTTCCGGAACAGCCTTATCGGCGAAGCCCCTGCACGAATACCGCGCCGAAGCCAAATTCAAAAAATCTTTCATATCCTAAAAATACTTATTCTCCTGCCGATACAGAGCAATGAAGATAAACAGCATCACGGTGAACGCCCATAGCGACGACCCCCCGTAGCTCAGGAACGGCAGCGGGATGCCGATCACAGGCATAATGCCAATCGTCATGCCCACATTTATAAACAGATGCATGAACAGGCACGCCGCCACGCAATATCCGTAAATCCGGGTAAAGCCCTCCCGGGAGCGTTCCGCGTCATGCAGAATCCGTGTAATCAAGAAGCCATACAGCGCCAGCACTACCAGGCATCCCAGAAAGCCCCATTCCTCGCCGACCGTACAGAAAATGAAGTCCGTACTCTGCTCCGGCACGAAACCGCCGGTATTCTGCGTGCCGTTCGTGAAGCCCTTGCCGGCAAAGCCGCCGGAGCCTATCGCAATCATCGACTGCCGCACGTTGTATCCCACCCCGTGCGGATCATCCTTCATGCCCAGCAGCACCTCGATG
>JAEEGG010027516.1_pt1 | contig 10767 bp, 7 predicted proteins | sample 9134161 | NCBI WGS metagenome assembly JAEEGG01 (sample SAMN16246543, study PRJNA631951) | gut metagenome | biome: gut microbiome; feature: rumen; material: CR-attached | host: Bos | place: Iran: Karaj | collected 2018-10
CCGCCCTCGCCATTCGTTGGGTTCGTGTTCGAACCGCCACTCTCCGTTCCGGCATTGCCACCCTTGGCAGCTGCGATCTCGGACTTGGTCTTGTCCGTCCACGCGAGCTTCACGTCCTTCTTCAGCTCGTCGCGGGTGAAGTCGCCGGTGCTCTGGGCGAGCAGCTTCACGGTCTTCACGGCTGCTCCGGTCTTCTGACCCTCTGCCAGCGTGCCGATGGATGCCAATGCCACCTTGTCCTGCTCCGCGTCGTAGAGCACCTCAAGGGCGTTGGCCTCGACAGTCGCCTTGAAGATGGCGAGGTTCTCAATCTTCACCGTGTTGCCCATCAGCACCATCTCGCGCACGCACTTCACGAAGTCCGTCAGCACACCCAGGATGCTGCCCTCGGAGAACACCGTGTTGTGCTCTGCCATGTGGCGCGCCATGTCCTGAATGGTCATCGCCTGTTTGTAACTCACGCGGGCGTACAGCTTGCCCGCCTGTTCAGTTTCCGAATTCTCGGTCACTTTCGAAAGATAAAGTTCAATCATGTTTTTTTTGTTTTTTATGGTATGAGTTTCATTTTAAGGCCAGCTGCATCGGGTGGCCTCCTCCCGCCTTTTTTGTAAAGTCCAGAGTTGAGAGTTTGGGGGTTAGAGCACTGGCGCCTCGGCTCTCCCGCCGCATCTTCCGACCCTTAACTTTTACGCTACAAAGTTACGAAAAATATTTCATATATGCAAATAATAATCGAATTATTTTCAATAAAAAAGCACTTTTTATCATAGTGATGGTTGAGGTCTGTGCAATAAGCGTTCCTTATTGGAAAATAAGCGTTGGTTATTGGGGAATAACCCTCCCTTATGGTGTGTCGGGAGGGCTTTTCCGTTGGGTGGTCAGGTAGTACTCTGAGAAGTCCTTGCAGCCTTGTGGCAGCTGGTGATGCACGAGATTGGGCAACACTTTCCGGAGCTGAAGGAAGAGCCGTTCGCCAGGCTCGTCGCGGTCGGGGTACATGTGGAATTCAGTTGACAGTTGAGCGTTGAGAGTTGACAGTTGTTCGATGTCCTTCTGTGTGAGCAGGGTGGCTGAGGGGATGGCGATGGCCTTATGTCCAGCGGAGAGCATCGCCCAGCAGTCGGAGCAGCCTTCGGTGATGTAGAGCGGTTCGTTGGGTCGGAGCAGATTCAGCACAGGCAGGTTGTAGATGCCGCATTGTGAGCCGCTTGGGAATCGGAAACGGGGTAAGGCGCCACGCTTCAGGTTGCGGTTCTGAATGCCGGTCAGCTTGCCCTCCTGATTATAATAAGGTATCTGCAGCCAGTTCACGCCCTCGCGGTCTTGCCACGATGTCAGCCGGCACCAGCGCACCACCCTTGGGTCAATCCTGCGCTCATCAAAAAGGAACTTTCGTGCCTCAGGAGAAAGATAAGGATGCTCGAAGAAGCGTTCATAGCGAGCAGCGTTGAAAGTTGACAGTTGAGAGTTGACAGTTGAAAGTTGTGGTTTCCACTCGTCAATAATGACGTTGTGCTCATCCGCCAGCCATCGGCAAGCCTCCTTGAAGTCCTTATTCAGATGCTTCATCACGAGGTCGATGGTGTTGCCGCTTGCGCCGCACACGAAGCAGCGGAACGTGTTTCTGCGCACGCTGAACGACAGGCTCGGGTGGTTGTCTGCATGGAACGGGCAGAGTGCCTTGTGCATTTTCACTTGGAGTCCAAGTCGCTCTGCGACCCCCTCAATGGGGAGGTCGCGGAGCTTTTGAAGTTCAAACTTGTTCATGATGGTTCAGGGTTTAACGTTTGGAACTGAGAGACCCAGGTACTCGTCGGTCTTGGTGTAGAGGCCTGTCTGGTTGCTGTAGGTGATGAACCCACGGTTCTTCCAGACGTTGAGCTGATGCTTGGTGCCCTCCTTGCTCTTGCCGAGGTTCAGGCGCAAAGCCTCCAATTGCTGTTCGTTGAAGGACGTCGAGAGGCTGTCGAGCATATTCTTGGGGCCGCTCTTCTGCGTTTCTTCCGACTGTGCATCGCCACCTTTGAACATGTCGCCAAACACTTTCACCTTTGACCAAAGGTCATAATAACAGAACCACACGACGTACTCACCGATGGAACGTGACCATGTCTGGTCGTTCAGAATCCAAAGGATGGCGCCTTTCTTCCATGCGGCGAAAATGCTGCGATGGGAGAGTTCAAAGAGCATGTCGTCATCGGCAAGGTCGGCCAGTTTCGCCATCTCTTCTGCCAGCTGGTCGGCAATCTTGTTCAAAGGCTTGACCACAAACTTGCCCTTGCAGTTGTCCAGACGCAACAGGTATTCGTCGAGCTTGGCCAGAAACGCTTCGTCATACGAGCCTTGACGCGGAATCTTTCCTTTACGCTCCCCACGAGCCTTGTAGGCAAAAGGAATGCGGCCGAAGAAACCGTTGGTCAAATCCTTGCGATAGAACGAGCGCGCGGCTTCAGGCGTGGAGCTGAACGTGATGTTGGCACGAAGGGTGGGATTGCCCGTCACTCCATCGGCTGTGGCACGAAGGGCTCCGGCACGCTGGCGGTCGTAAATGTTGCGCACCATGTGGCTCACCTGACTATGCCCGCCACAGATACGGTTGGCCATCTCCACCTCGGGCAGGTTCAGGTATTGTGTACGCCCTCCCATCTTCTCCAGCGCCATCGCATTCTGAATGAATGCCGCATTGGTCAGGTCGGCAGGTGGAAACCAGAAACTGACATCAGGCCGTTCGGGCTTCTCCTTATTGGCGCCCTTGGTCTTCATCTGGCGTTGCCAATCGACAAGTTTCTTGTACTCAGTCTCATCATGGTCTCGAAATGGTCTCATGATGGCCTCCACAAGGTGGGTCAACTGAGCCTTTCCGATGCCTGAAGGGCCAATCAAATGCCCCATCTGGCCACAAAGTTCATAGTATTTGTTGTCGCAATACATGAACTCCACATCTGCCAAGTGGGCTGCAAGTGCAGGAATTGCCATAGGAACAAGCGGTTCACGCATGTCACGAGAGGCCTGAGAGAGGAGTAATTTGCATACTTCTGTGCCTTTTGCAGGCTTTGGCATCGCAGGAGCGGTGCAGTCAAATATATTGTAATTCATTGCTTTATAGGAAGTTAAATTGTTATTTGATTCGAATTGGATAGCTCTTCCAGTCTCAGTCTCAGAGTCTCAGTTGTTTTTTATGCCACCCCCGATTCCCACTCTTCTATATCTATATATATGATTATTAATAAGTTATAAAGACTTTAAAAGAGGGTTTGGAGTTAAATTGTGACATTTTTTCGAACTGAGACTGAGATTTGAGACTGCTGTTAACACTCACTTTCTTCTACAAGGCCACTCATTCCATGTGGGTTGCTCTTGCCTGCAGTCGAGGGTCGTGTCTCCACGAAAGTGTAATGGTCTCCACCATCGCGTGTGAGCACACCCGTGTATTCCTTACCAAGTTTCGTTACTCTGTCTGTGCGAAGGATTGTTTTCACATCCACACACAGGTCGGTGTTGCGGTTCCAGCCGCCGAGGCGAGGTTCGCTTACTTCCTCAAAACCAGCCTCAATCTTGCAATTAAAAAATTTACGCATAATTGAAATGTTATTAGTTTTTTTAATTGCCTTCTCGCACTTGACACGATGATATAGAAAGGCGTTATTCATCTCGTGCTCGGAGCCGTGCTTAGTTTTTGACTGCCGCTGATCTCTGAAAAAAGAAAGCAGCAGAAACTCCGATTTGGAATTCCTGCTGCAAAGGTACGCACTATTGAAAGACTAAACTATAGTGCATAAATGTACATAAATGTAAAGCCCAAAAAGCTTATTTCGAACCATCTTGCTCATGGTGTCAGCCCTTCTCAAAGAGGTCATCGATAAGCGAACCCCATATCGTTCCGCTAAATGAGGCGCATCGTCATTTTAAGATTCTCAACCAGATAGACTTCCCTCTTGTTTTGTGGCGCAGGCTGGAAGACTTTGTGAGGGAGCTGGAGTAAGAACATAAACAAAGAACCACCCGTGGGCAGAGCGCTCACGGGTGGATTTATTATATATGTGTTCCCTTATTCTTCCACTATGTTCTTAAAATCACTCCAAGGTTTATCTTTTTCATAGTGCTCTAAGTGCTGCCACGGCCTCTTCTTGAGTCATGCTTGGCTCAGATTCCACCTGTTTCATGCTTCGCTTGATGATGCGTGCCAACTTGTATGCCTCTTCCAGTTGCAGCATCCTGTTCCACCGACGCACGCTCATGCTGACGGTGATTCGTCTGGGTGTCCTCTCGATAATTGCTTCCATTATTTCTTTTTTATTATTTTCGTTTGCAAAGATATATCCTTTTCCTTTATTCACCAGAAGAATCCACCACTTTTTCACGCTCACTGGACAATTGGGACAAAGGACACCCCGTTTTTTGTGCGCTCACTCTTTGTGGTCAACTATCTTCACACAGGCGGTGACGGCGAAGGTGACGAGGCAGAAGGCCATGACGAGCCAGAAGAAGTTTTGGTAGCCGATGTTCTCGGAGATGAGACCAGAGACCATGCCTGGGAGCATCACACCACCAAGGTACTGACCTGCCGTGCAGATGGAGAAGACGGCTGTGGAGCGTTCGCCACGAGAGAAGGTGACGAGGTAGAGGGTGTAGGCAGCAAAGCCGAGACCATAGCCTATCTGTTCGATGCAGACGCAGGAGCCGATGAGCCAAAGGTTGTCGGTGGGGAAATAGCTGAGATAGACATACACGATGTCGGGCAATGTGATGCAGAGCACGAGTGGCCAGAGGCATTTCTTCAAACCCCACTTAGACACAGCCCATCCACCGACGATGCCACCCAGCAGCAAGCCAATGACACCAAGGGTGCCGTAGATGAGTCCGAAATCCACGTCGCTCATGGAAAGACCACCCTCAGCCGTGCTGCGAGTGAGAAAAAGCGGCACAATCTTGGTCAGCAATCCCTCGGGAAGACGGAACAGGAGGATGAAGCAGAGGGCAGAAATGAGGTGTGGCTTGGTGATGAACACCTTCAAGGTACGTCCAAACTCACGCAACTGCTCCATGAAATTGAAGCGGTCATGCACCACCGTTTCCACCTTGGGCAGGATGAATGCATGATACAAGCCCAAGAGGAACATGAGGATGCCAAGAATGATGAATACGGTCATCCAAGATGCTGACACCGACTGCATCGCTTCCCCGAAATGCCCATCCTGCATATAGCCTGCCAAGAGCACGAGTCCTCCCTGCCCTATCACCATACCGATGCGGTAGAACGTATTACGCACACCCACATAAAGTTCCTGCTCTTTGTCGGGCAATCCGATGATGTAGAAACCATCGGCAGAAATGTCGTGGGTAGCACTGGCAAAGGCAATAAGCATGAAGACCGCCAAGGAGCCTTGTAGCCAGAAATCAGTAGGCAAAGTGAATGCCACCAATGCCAACGCTATGCCCATGAGGAACTGCATGGACACAATCCACCAGCGTTTGGTCTTGAGGTTGTCGATGATAGGACTCCAAATGGGCTTGATGACCCAAGGCAGTCCGAGCCAACCCGTATAAACCGTGATTTGACCGTCGGAAAGTCCGAGTTCCTTGAACATGATGACGGAGATGAGCATCACTGCCGAGAAAGGCAAGGCTTCGCCCAGATAGAGAGAGGGCACCCAAGCATAGGGCTTGGATGTTGAAAGTTTAGCGTTATTCATTGAACAATATTGATTTTGTTTTACATACAACTAATAATATCCATGCCACAGGGGCGATGGCGGCACATGCGAGGAAGAAGGTCTGGTAGCCCAACTCCGTGCAGATCCATCCCGACAGGGTCATCGGCACCACCATCAGGCTTGCCACCAGAGGCACGTAGAGGAAATTGGTGGTGTTACGATAGCGCTGTTCGGATATATAGATAATGAAAGGGCGGCACACGTTGAGTCCGAATCCGAAGCAAAGCTGGGCAAAGAACGTCATGCAGCAAATCAGCAGCAGACTGTCGGGCTGAGGATTGCGTGCCATCAGCCAATAGGACAAGGGCGAGAGGGTCAGCACAACGGCTGTGTCCCAGAACATGGCACTCTGACCATTTTTCTTCATCATGGCACGACCGATGATCACACCCAAGAAGAATGCCACCACACCGATGGTTCCCTGTGCAAAGCCCACATCCTGCACGGAACAGCCCAAACCACCTTCCTCAGACGATGCCAAGAGGAAGAACACGCGGGTGTTGAAAAGCAATGCCTGTGGCAGCAAGAGGACAAAGAGGCTGATGAACATCGTCAGCACATGAGGCTTCTGCTTGAATCGGGCAAGGGAATGCAGCTCTGTCTTCACTGAATCCTTGAGACTCTCATGCCTATGACGGTTATACACATGAGGGTTTTGCAGCACCACGAAATTAAGTACAAAGACCACCAGAAAGCCACCTGCCACCAAAGAACTCTCCATCGCCCACGCTTTCTGATAGCTGCGGAAGAACACCTCGAAGCCACCTGCCACAATCAGCAGGATTCCGTATGTGACCACCAGTGTCAACTGCGACGAAACCATCTTCGTGTTGCCATACAATTGCTGTTCGAGCGGATAGAGCATCCGGCTGTAATACATCCGCGACAAGAGCTCGTGCCAAGCACACAGGAAGGAAAGCACAAACAAGAAAATGAACAGGAGCCAGTCCTGCACTTTTGTCTCCGATATATAGACCGCTATGCCCATCAGACAGATGAACATCAGCAGTTCCACCCAATGAAGGTTCCGCTTGTAATTCCCAGCGTTGCGAACCTTGCTGTGGAAATAACTTTTCATCACCCAAGGCAGGAAGAGCAAGCCGCTGTAGAGTGCCGCCATCGTCTCGTCGGCACCAAACTGCACAAACATCAGCAAAGCCACAAACATCACCACAGCCGAGGGAATCTCCTCAGCAATACAAAGACTTGGAATCCAAATCCACGGGCTATATTTGCGTCTTACCATTTCTTCGTCAGTTCTGCATGGGGATAATAAAAGGTCAATATCTCATCATAAGGAATGCCCTGATCGCCCATCACGGCAGCACCTATCTGGCAGAGTCCGACACCATGTCCCCACCCTTTTCCATGCAGGATGAAGCCATCGGCAGTCTTCTCCACCTCGAAGGCAGAGGAATAGAGGTGCGACTCGCTGAGCCATTTGCGGATTTCCAGTTCCTTACCCACCGTCAGCGTACGTTTCTCCCCCACTACCTTCAGGGAGATGATACGTCCAGAAGCACCACGCTGCATCGGCACAAGGTCGAGGATGCGTCCGAAATCAATGCCCGACTTCCTGCCGACCAGTTCAGAGAGTTCGTCTGTCGTATAGTGAACATCCCAGCGGTAGAAATCCACCGTCTCCTGGTCATAGTTGTTCAGCACCTGCGAGAGGATGCGCTTGTCCTTCGTGTTGCAATAAGGGTCGGGCTTCGCCACGAGATACGGGTGACGGATATTCTCCCAACACGACTCAAACACCTCCGTCATTCCACCGCAGCACTTCGAGAAACGGGCATCACAAATCTTTCCCTCATATGTCAGCACCAATCCACGTGTCGCCTCAATCGCTTCCACCACCTGCGGATTCGACTGACGCGTAATACCCTGATAGCGCTGGCAATGGTCGTCGGCACACACATCAAAACCTGTATGCGCCTCGCTGTCGTACCAACGGATGATGTGATCAGTTGACAGTTGACAGTTGATAGTTGACAGTTGAGAGTTGACAGGTGACAGTTGACAGGTGACAGTTGACAGGATGTTCATCAGCCAACTGCGAGAGATTACTGCATGGGCTTTCAGGAGTTCGAGGGAGGCATTGGCACTCATCTCACTGCTGATGACGCTGGTCAGATACGTCTCCACCGGCACAACATTGATGGCTCTCACCTGCCCCTCTTCCATCTTCAGCAACAAAGCCCCACAGAAGGTCTGCTCCTCCTTACGTTCCCAATGGAAACCTATGCCGATGACCACATCTTTCAAGGTGAAAGACGCTCCCTGTTCGGCAGGCACAAAGAGACGTTCCTCCGCCGATGGTGTGAAGCAATGTTCACCCACAAAAGGATTTCCATCCAGCAGATATGCCGAATGGAAAACAACACGCACCTCACGTGCTTTCAGTATGCCGACTTTCACGTCACGCTCTTGTCCCATATCGATTGTTTTCAAGCACTATTCATCATTTACCACTCTTGAACTTCATCACCATACCGAGCTCAGCATCAAGGCTCATGCCGCACTCCTGAATGATGGATTTCGCCAGCTCTGCATTCATCTGGTCGAAGTCCTCCTTGCGAGGTGTGATGATCATGCCACCCATATCGAGAGAGCCAGGACTGACCATCACCTGCTCTTTTCCCTCCTTGAAATAGCAATCAGGACGATGCTTCGTACGGGGAAGGATGACGCTGACGATACGCTCGTAACCATCGGCAGCATTCGACTGCGACCACGCCATAATGTTCATCATCGGCTCGTATTCATCCTCGTTGATGGGGAGGGAACGATACACCTTCTCGAACAGCACCTTGTTGGCATGTGGGGTGCGGGTAATGATGACAATGCCCGGACAGAGATAGTTGCGAAGACTGAACACACCCGTGCTGTCTGCCACCATATCCATCTTCACAGCCTCCAGATATTCCTCCTCGCTGATAGGCCAGATGCGAGAGAGGTTGGGCTTGTAGAGTTTGTTCCAATCGCGCTCCAAAGGCACCACACCACGACTGCCAGCCTGGAAATGCATATGATCGGGCGCGCTGGCACCACACTTCGGACCATTGTAAAAGACAAACATCTCCTTCAACTGCGAGGTGATCTCCATCATGTCCTCATAGTAGTCGAAAATCTGCTGTTTGCGATGATGACGCAACGGAATGGTGAAGTGCTTGGGGAGAATCGGGTTAGGATTCAGCAGCAGGTAATACTTTTTCAGCAACGGACTACTGATCTGTTCCGCAGGGCGATTCACTTCGCAGAGGAAACAGGGGCGTTGCTTGATGCTCTCTGCATCCACTTTCGCACCAGTCGAAACAATGCGGGCAGGGTTGTATTGAGCCACTAACTTACAGCCATTGGTCTCCATCTCCGCCGTCACCACATTGGCCAGTTTCTCATACCGTTCCTGGGCTTCCTTCCACATCGGCAGCTGCTCATCATACAGCTTGTTGGCAAGACCATCCGTCACAGCACTCTGCCAATAGTCATTCAGACGGCGACGGTTGATGATCTCCATCGTGCGGAGACTATCCTTATAGACGTTGTTGCGATTCACCTGTTCGGGTGTCAGCGACGCATCACTGTTTCCCTCCCAACGGCGACATAGATACAATTCGTCGTAGATTCTTCCAATCTTATATTTACGGCAGAATGCCAAGCCTACAGCATAGTCTTCGCCATAGGAAGTGTTGGGCATTCCAATCTTTCTGAGCAATGGAGTGAAGAATGCACGTGGAGCACCCAAACCATTGATGCGCAAAGCGTTATTGTGTCCGTTCTCAGGTGTCCACTCGCGATGGTCAATAAGTCCCGGAGGCAGGGTTTCCAACTGGAAGTTGCACATCCGGTACGAACCAATCACCATCGCGCAATGCTCCTCATAGAACTTGTCCACGATACGCTGGAGGGTGTCTGTGCCGCTGTAGAGGTCGTCGCTGTCCAGCTGGATGGCAAAGCGTCCGCATCGGGTGTCGTTGAAGGCAAGACTCCAGCAACCGCCAATGCCCAAGTCCTTACGGGTCGGGATGATATGCACCACACGGGAATCCTCTGCCGCCACCTTCTGGATGACTTCTGTCGTGCCGTCGGTCGAGAGATTATCCACCACCATCACGTTGAACTGGAACGTGGTGCGCTGTGCCAACGCACTCCTGATGGCATCCTCTATCGTCTTCACACGGTTCCTCACAGGAATGATGACCGATGCCTCACGGTCGAAGTCGTACCGTTCCACCGCCACATCCACGATGCTCTCTGGCTCGATGTAGGAACCAATCAGCTTCAGGTGTTTCGTGCAGACGATTTCACGCTCCTTCTGCACCTCACGGTTACGGGGATTCACATAGTCAAACTGCTTCTCGCCGCTCGTGCGCAAGTCCTTCTCCTCCTCCGTGTAGAGAAATTCGCGGATGTGGAACAAGGCTGCCTGACGCTTTCTGCGCAAAGAGAAGAGCTGCAGGTCGTACAAGCCCGAGTAGGTATAGTCGGCGTCTGGGAACTCCTCCACATATTTCTGCAACGTGGGAGCGCTGAACAACATGACGGGTCCGAAGTCGAAATCATCGCGCACACTACCATAGTAGAAGTCCATCGTAGGACTCTTCACCGTCTCGCCATTCTTCACCACATGGCGGTCGGCATACACCAGCGCTGGATCTACGCTGTTCGCTACCGAACACATGCGGGAGATGGCCTGATAGCCGAACGTGATGGGGGTCTGAGCCGTACACAGCAAGGCGAACGAGGCCTTCAACTTCTCCGCAATCTTCCTGACGGTGGACGAACTGCGGAAATCATCCACGCGAATCACCTCACATCCCATATACGGGCAAGACTCCTTCCCTTGCATCATCACATATATTTCTCCGATGAGCGGTTCTTCCTTCAATTGTTTCAGCGTCACCAACGTCGTCTTTTCGTCCGAATAAAGGACAAACGCGTCTATCGCCACATTTGTAATGCCATTCATGATAGTAATAGTTTATAGTGTTTCTGATATGCTGGCAAAGGTACGATTTTTTCAGCACAAACAAGCTTTATTCACAGAAAA
>JAEEGG010027518.1_pt1 | contig 10767 bp, 9 predicted proteins | sample 9134161 | NCBI WGS metagenome assembly JAEEGG01 (sample SAMN16246543, study PRJNA631951) | gut metagenome | biome: gut microbiome; feature: rumen; material: CR-attached | host: Bos | place: Iran: Karaj | collected 2018-10
GTGCCCGCAGGGCGTGGCTAAGCCGCATAGCGGCGAAAGGAACCCAGCTGTGGATGAAGTGCGCAAAGCGCACGTAACCCACGGAAAATACGATATTAACGATAGAACCGCGTGGTGGTGGCAGGATCACAGCCGTCGTACAACCCATGGTATTTTCGTTCAAAAGGCGTTGCATCGTCGCGAAGCAATACCGCGCGGAGCGCCGTCGGCCTGTCATCCGATAAGGCGGAATGCGACGAATGAATGCCGCCGTCAGGCGGCTGATTTTTTTTGTGTTTTTAAGGCCGGCCAAATCGCCAGAATGATTGCCGTTTCGATAGATAGGCTATTTTTTCTTCTGCTTTGATTGATGGATTGATGAATACTTGTCCAGAGTTTTGTCGAGCAGTTTCTCCATATCGGAGAAAAACTTCATTTGCAGTTTATAATCATCGACAAGTAGCCTGAAGAGGGATTTCTGGCGATTGATGAGTTTTTCCAAAGCTGCCATGTCGGCTACATTGTCATGAACAGGCAGATCACCATTCAGATAAGATTTTATTCTTTGCTCCATCAATCCCGAGTAGTGTGTCGTTTCTTGGAGTTCCCATTTGCGATATGTACTCCAATGGACTCCAAGAAGTTCTGCGACATCATTGTACGAGTAATGCATCTTTTCGCGTTTTGCTTTCAATGCCTCCAGAATCTCATTGGTTATTGGCACTCTGCTATGCAAATTCTCTTTCTTCATCTTGGCTTTCATAAATGATAATCCTATTCATTTGATTACAAACATACAAGACAATCATCAATTTACGTCATGAAAATGATAATTCAAATGATTTTCTTGTATAAATCAAATGATTGTAGTGAAAATTGCGTTTGGGCGATGATTCCCTGGCATATAACACCGTAATGGGAAGACATGAAATGTTGATTCCATCTACAAAGATAATAAAGACACCTATTAGGCTGATCATAATTTCCATAATTACTGAATCTACGAAAATAGAAAATTATGCCAGATATTTTGTTGTCGTTTCGCTCTCGGTAGATTACGATCTACGAAAGTAGAAATTAATGCCACCTGTTAGGCAGCTATTCTTACGAAAATGTACTTAATATATAAGGATTTTTTCAGATTACCAATACTGTCAGGGAGTATAAATGGAGAAATTAAGATGGAGGTTTCAGTTTATGTGTCCCATCTATAGGATGAGCAGGTCACCTTCTTCGTTTTTGGCGTGTCCGAAACGGTCGATGATGGCGTTGTCTGGAACATTAATAATCATGACGCTGTCGCTTTGTTCAAATTTTTTCTGGAATTCCCCCATAATACCCTCTCTGACAATATCGAGAAGGCGTGGACTGTTTTTGATTTCAAAGACAGAGTATTGGATCCTTTCTCCGAATCGTTCCAGAAATTTTGAAAAACGGGTTCTAAGTTTTGTATCTGAAATATCATAAATAATTAAAAACATAAGCATCTCTTGGACAGGCTAGTTTGCAATGGAGAAGACAGGGAAATCAGTGATCGGCTTGTTTTGCATGAACCAACGGTAATATTGCTGGCAGAAATGAAAGATATGTTCTTTTTGCTCAAGGATATCCTTAAGGAAAAGAGAGGTGTATTTGGCCTGTTTGTCATAGGCGAGATGGAACTGGTTGTCTTTAAAAAAGAAATCGTCTTCATTGATTTGCCGCAACATATGAGCCTTGCGGAGACGTCTGTCAATAATGCAACGAAAAGGTTCCACCAGATCACAGACTAGTGATTTTCTCTGGTAGAAGCAGGTGTGGTAAACTCCGCAGTATTTATCAAAACCATATAGACCAAGCATTGAATCTATAAAATTGAATACATAAGTATATCCTATATCAAGCAACAGATTATTGATGTCATGTTTACATCGCGGTTCACGACGTGTCCATTTCAGTGTTCTAAAGTATGCAGGGAAGAATGTCCTGCTAGCGAATCCTTCCATGCCAAGTAATTCCTGAGTATTTTTGACTGAGTCTGTTTGAATGTTTTTCAGTACATGTATTGCATTGGAATCCTCTTCACTTTTATATCGAAGCATCTCCAGCAAATTAATTTGATTATCGATTTTCTGTTTTATAATGCATCTGGCGATTTCCAATTCCCGTGAATTCGAGTATTGCTTATTTCTTAATACGGTATTCCCTTCTGCTGCACAATTGATGGCAGTCACGAATTTCATGTTTGCGTTCATCAATATGATTGGAAATGCGAACGAAATGGATTTCCTGATAGCGACACTCGTGATTGTGGTGTCACCGATAATGAAAAGGGCAAACAATTTGTGGCAAGAATGTTGGAGGATGACCTTTCCTGCCGCGTCTTCAATGATAATATTATCCGCACGATAGCGAATGCGTTCACCACTTCCGCCAGATATATGTACGATAATCTGTTTATAGTTGAAATCCGGCCATGACATCATTGTTGAAGCTCCTCTTCCATGTAGCCATAGTCGCACAACGGGGCATAGATGCAATGGTGGCACTTGTTGGGATTTGGTTTAAAATCATTGAAAAGAGAGAAACATCGGATATCATCCAAGACCTTTTCAAACTGCTTCGTTGTATTGGCATCCGGCAATTCAATATCATAGTTTTTATTGTCTTTTGATGAATGCAGGCGCATTTGATTTACAGTATATCCCATTTCCGTCAAGGCGAAGTATTGTGCAAATAGTTGGTATCGGAAACCATCATAGACGGCGGTTATTGAATATTTCCGTTCTGTAAGAAGTCCTGATGCTACATCAAAAATGTCAATACATCCAAGAAGATTATACCGTTCGGAATAAACGGTCATACCAGTGATGATTGACTTGCGTGTCGAATACCGATGCTCATCAACTGCCGCATGTGCCGATTGTCCGACCGTCTGTGGCAGTTGATGAAACATATCGGTGTTGACTGTATTGCGATAGATGCCGCTAAAGTACATGGAGCGAGGACAGAACAGAAAGTCATTGATTTGTGTCATCATCAAATAGGATTCCATCCGCCGCTCGCTCCGATACGATTACGTTACATATTTCTTTTCTGCATGAATTCGAACCAAGCCTGATGCTCGATTTTCAAATCTTTTTTTCCTTGGTTGAATACATTCAAAAGCAGGAAGAGACCTTTCATGGCGATATGATAAGCCCCGTTGGCATCCGCGTCGATTGGCAGGGCGGGATTGTCTTCCGATGAATGGAAGAACTCGCCCGATTTGTTCAGAACCGGTGATTCGATATAGTCTTCACCGCTTGCGGTGTTGCTGTTGCGCATTTGCAACGTATATTCCAACGCCGTGAAGATTGTCTTGAAGAATTCCGCATTGGCTTTGATGGCTTCAGTATTCTGCAAATACGCCTTTAGGTCAAATCCATCAGAAAGAGACACGCCATGTTTATTAAGAGCATCCACAATCATCTGGGTTGGATTGACTGTCGTATCTTGTCTTGTCAGCGGATTGAAGACTAGCCGTTTTTGTGCCGTATACACCGTCCATTTGTTCTGGAACGATTTTGCGGAGGTCTGGAATTTTGCATAGTCAAATGTGAAGGCAAAAGAGTTGCGCATGGCGTCATAGTTGATGGCGTCAAAAGTCATAAGAAAGACTTTTCTGCTTTCGACATTCGTGCATTTGCGAGTGTTGAAGAGATTGGCAAATCCCGTCGTGGGATCGATTTTGGATGTATATGCTGCCGGAACATAGAATAGGGCGCCAGTCTGCTTGCCCATCTTGTCAAAACTGACGAATTTGTCTGTCAACTGATATCCGTTCAAAACGGAGCCAGCCGCGTTGTAGTCTTGTATTTCCTTGAATACAAGATAATTGAGTTTAGTGATGAGTGCCTTCTCAAAGTTCTGATAGACTTGTTTTTCAATGGCGAAACGGCCACGTTTAAAACCAAAATTCAAATCTTCAAGAATGACGATGGCATTGTTTTCAATCATCAGACGGGCGATTTGATGGATGACCTGTGATAGGTATCCGGCTTTCAGATCTTTGATTTTCCCGATGCTGTTCCAACTCTTTCGGGCTTCGTCGCGTTCTTTTTCCTTTTGATTCAGAAGCGCATGGTAATCAACCTGTTCGATTCGTGCTTCCGTTCGTGGATTGACAGCATTCAGGCTTCCTTGTTTGATGATATTGCCTTGCTGGTCGATAAGGGAGTAATAGATGAGATTGCGTTCACCACGGTCGATGCCGATGATTTTGACATCCGGATTGTTCTTCAGGAAGGCGATGATGGAATCATTGAATTTGGACGGTTTATCCGGAGCCGTGAAATTGATCGTGATCGGAACATGGAACGAGAAGGATTCCTGTGTATAACGACGATCTTTGATGATGGGATGCGTCACGTCTTTTACAACGACTTTACCGGAATCATAAAGAGCCAATGCTTCTTGGTTTTCCTTCTTGTGTATGTCATCATTCTTGCCATTGACATAATCAAAAATGACGGCATGGACTTTTTCCGGCATATGCCTGACAATTGGCAGTCCCGTCGAGTCTGTTCCGTCCACATACGTCCTGTTGACCATTTTTTCATTCAGTTTATGCGAGAACGGCTTGGCTATGACCTGTTTACGCCAGAAAAGCTCTGCCTCTCCATTCAGTTTCAGAATGACGTTTGAAAGATTTTCTGGCGAGAAAAGCATCTTCCAGTAAATGGTGAATTTGTCCGGAGTGCCAGTTGCTCCAGGAGCAAAATCCTTATTATAGATTTGGAAGAGCAGCAGTTGTTCATTGTTTACCAAGGTATCGATTTTTTCTTTTGGAATAATCTCAAAAGAAAGACGATATCCTTGATTGGAGATTTCTCGATAGAATTCATCAATGCCTTGATATGAAGCGGTTGGAGAGAATTTGAAGCTGAATTTGCTCCAGTCTGGATGCTTGGCGATGGAGGTTTTGAAAAAGTCAATCAATTCATGAAGGAATGGCAGACTGAAATTGGGCGACGACTTGATATGCATCTTCGCTTCATATTTTTCCAGCAAGGATTTAGGAGGATTGAAGTCTTTTTGTCCCTTTGTGCTGAAAAAGACTTTGGGCAGCATTTTGTTGGGGCCTGGTAGATACTTATACACCATTTTCTGATATACTTCAACCTCTGATTCGGCCTTTTGGACAACCATTTTAGACATGACTGGTTTCTTCGCGGGATTCATGATGCCAAGATAATATTTACCATCTTTCAGCAGAATGATGGCATTATTCGTCTGCTCCTTGTTTTGATCCCAGCCATCCGCCAATGTGGGACTGTCAAACATCAGCTTGACCTTTTTAGTCGTATCCGCTTTTTGAGTCAGATAATTACGGATACGATTGTATAATGGTATCACGATTTGAAGCTGCTCATAAAGGACATCGAAAAGCGAATAGAACTGTTCGTTTCTATCCAGCATGTCTTGGCAATACAAAGGTTTGCCAAGATGCAGGATGTCCATGACGGAATCCAGATAGTCTTTTATGAGGGCGACATCTTCTTTCCTTTCGGCCAATGGAATGTCATTTGCAGGTGCAGACAATAATGAAGCCATATCCTTCAAAAGAGCATCATACCGATCATAACAATCCAGTGCTTTCTTGCCTTTCCAATAATCCAATATGTCGCAGGAGATACGCTTTTCATCCGTTTCCTTTTCCAAATGCAAAGCGTCTAGTTCAGTCAGTGAATAAGTGTTCTTTTTCAACCATTTTTCGCGAAGCGCTTTTGTGGAGAGATTGACAGCAGCCCAATTCTCCATGGCATCAGGAATGGCGTTCCATGAGCCGCTTGCCCGCATGGATATTTCAGTTAAAGATGTGGCAGACACAAAAATGCCCGCGTCAATCGAGAGGTTGTCCAGACAATCACGGAATGAGGGAATAAGAGGACTGTCAATGCCGTCAGCTGTTGTGACATGGTCCAGTTTCTGCATGAATTCCTTCAATGTATTGAATAGATCTTGATCATTCTGGAACATCTGAGGAATGAAAGACAGGCTGGTACGATCACTTAGAATCTGCTTGAAGAGCAATGGCATTGTGGAAAAGTTACGATCCTTACGAGCATCCTCATGCTGCTGTCTGTATAAGTTGATGCATTCGTTGATGCCTTTTATCTTTCGTCCGTCTTTTGTCGTATAACCGCCAAGAATGCTGTTTAATTTATCAATCCCTTTCTGGGACAAGTAGTTGGAATATTTCTGGATGGAAAAGACAGAATCAATGGATTGATCATTTAGAAGCTCTGCAAGTTCCGTCGTCGCCGTGGTAAGGATTTCCGGATAGGCATCTTTGATATGATTGAAAATCTTGATGCAACGTTTTATTTTGGGGAAATTGTCATAGATGGCACGATGAGGAGCCGCCGTTGATTGCGCCTCGTCAGAGTAGATGTTCCTGCGGTTTTCTTGAAATCCTTTAAAATAACAGGCGAAACCTTTGAATTTTTCCAGAAAACGTGTTGTATCATCATCTGAAAGGGCCATCTTCTTCAGTTCATTTTTGAAATACTCATCAGGAGTTGCATTTTTTACAAGACTCTCAAATGCATCGTCATAGGAAAACAACATAGCGAGAAGACGACAGTATTCAAGACGGACGGCATCGGTTGCGTCTTTGCCATTTTCCGCTTCTTTTTCAACTGCTTCATCCAATTGGAGCCAATTGATGTCATCGCCATTGAGAATGGAGGCGAATTTCTTTTTCTCTTTGTCGGAGAGTGAATGGATTCTTTGTGAGATACTTCCCAACGTTCGCTCAATCAATGCCTTATGAGCATTGTCAAGGATTTTCTTGACTTCTGGATAAGCATCGGATCTCGATTGGTCGTGAATTAGGAACGAATCCATGAATTCACGTGTTCGCCCTTGCGGTATCAATGAAAACTGCAAGGTCTGGGACAATTTGTACTGATTGGTGAATCGTGAGAAATCTCTTGACATGGCAAATCTCCTTTTATGGATTGTGTTAAATTGGACGAATGATAATGTGTGCAAATCAACAATATATCATGGATAATTGAAAAAAAATATTATTTTGGGGGATTTATCACAATTGTCTTAGATACAATTATTTTGTGTAAAGTTGACGATGGTCATAACTAATAGCAATGTTGGTTGTAACTCAATGATATATGTCCATGCCAGCAAGTGATAGAACATGTTGGCCACGATGCTGAAGGAGATCGACAATAGGAAAATGGCAATGAAGGCCACGAAGGCGTCGATGGCGAAGTATTCGCGATCCATTAGTTCCTGCATCCAAACGGGAAGTTTTTGGAGGTTGTTTGCATCCCAGCCCACGGTTGGCATGTAGCCAAATCAGAAAAATAATGCCCATGACAGTGAAAAAGGCAACAAAACTAATTTCGATGATATCACCGATTTCGTTTAGGACTTTGAAGTCATTACCTATTGTTACAAACATAGCAATTCTCCATTTCCATTTGAGGAACAATGGAACATCAAATCTTCAATTGTAGTTTTTACTCAACCAATTCGACCAGTCCAACTTTTGCTAGCAAGTGGTAGATGATATCCGTCAGATACATGGCTATGAAAAAATAGACTTGGAAAAATATAACGGCGGCCATGAGATCGATGGCGAAATAGTCGCGATCCATTAACTGTTGTAGCCAAACAGGATGGTTTGGATACCGTCTGCAACCAGGGCCACGGCATATCAGCAGCCAGATGACGTAATACAGGACGGTGATGCCGCCGATCACCAAAATCCATGCAAATACTGTGTCCCCAATCGTATCTGGAACTTTTGGATCTGTCATGATTGGATGGAGCATGATTACTTCCTTTTATAATGCATGATGTAGTTCCATTCTGGTGAAATGTGGCGCCCTTCGGGCGCTATGATGGGGGGCATTTGACCGCCAGCTTTGCTCTCTGTGTTCGCTTGCAAGCGGTTACGATTGTCATGCCCTACGGGTGGGTAGGCGCCTATGGCGGCTATAAATGCTCCCCCCCCTTCATGCGATGCCAATTTGTGGATTCGTGAAACATGGCCAGCGGGCGGTGCTTCTGTGACAATCTTACTTCCGGCTGCGGTTGCGAACGCGTTGGACATTGGCGTTGATACTGCTGCACGCGTAAACCATGCCGGAGGCGCTGGCATCGTAGTTGACGCAGTTGTCTTTCGCGATGCCCAAGGTCTCACCGACGGCAAACGCATCTTGGTTGGCCCCAAGATATTGGAAATCCCATGAATACTTTGTTGACTGCAGTTCGATGCGATACTTCACATCAATTGCGGAATGTTGGCGGCTGGCGTTTTCATAGCCATCGGTGATGATGACGAAGACGACGTTCTGCGGTCGATCCTCTTCCCGCATGGCGGCGAGTTCCATGCCAAGCGTGTCGATGGCCGTGCAGACGGCGTCGTTCAGGGCGGTGCAACCGCTGCAACGGTAATTGGCCATCAGATCTTCCTTGATATCAGCCAGATCGGCATGTTTGACGAGACGTCTGCAATCGTCGGAGAACTGATAGAGGTCCAATACGGTTTTGCCTTCGTTTTCCTTCTGTGTCTTGATGAGCGAACGGAAACTGCCTTTGATGTCGTCTTCGATGACGCCCATGGATCCGGAAGCGTCCAGAACGATGCAGATGTGCGTGTAGTCTTTCATGTGTTGCGGCTCCTTTTGTTATAGTGTGGAACGGGATGATGGCCTCTTATTTTGAACATACCGATAATATCGCTCCGAGACAGTATCAAATAATGATACGGAAGTTTTTTGTGTAAAGCGTGGGGAAGGCCGTTGCGATCTTGCCAAAGGCGCGGACGCCCTTGCTACCTCTGGATTGTTGCCAAGGGCGCGGACGCCCTTGCTACCTCTGGATGAAATTTTCCCAGAAGCAATTTGCATAATGTGATGAATATGATATTTTTGAAACAGATTAAGAGGGGTGTTCTCCTCAATCTGCCAATGAAAGATAGCTCCAAAGCATTGGCAAGTGCATTGAACGATTCATTACAATTACAATGGGAGGCTGGAAAAATGGAAGAAAACAAGCTGGAGGATATGAAAAAGCCACGATGGCGTCAGGCTGAGCGTCTTAAGCATATTGTGTCTGTATTGAAGCAGAACCGCAGGGTTACAGTCGATTCTTTGGTGCAATATTTTGTCGAAAGGAGCAGATTGCCTAATGGCGGGGGATGGGATTGTTCATCTGTCACCATCAAGCGCGATATTGAGGTTCTGAAGAAAAAATACCACTGTCCGATTTTCTATGAACGTTCTGAGAAAACCTACAAAATCAAAGACTTGGAATGGTGTTTCCCGATGCCGTCCGTTGTTGGCGAACATGCCATGATGGCGGCGATTCTCGGAGCGAAAATGGCGGAAGATTTGTTTCCGACATCGGTAAGTTCCATGATTACGGGAGCGGTCGATGAACTCCTGAAGAACAATTCGGCGGATTTGGACGACAGAAGCATTGTGCAGTCGTTGAAAATATTCGCCCGCATGGGAGTGGACGGTGAAATCAAGGTGTTTCCAATCGTTTTCGATGCATGGAAACGTCATCGTGCTTTAAGAATATGGTATGAGAAGCCAGGCGAAGCGGTGAAAGAGCGTGTCGTCAAGCCGATGTCGTTGGTGTTTGCAGACCGCAAATGGCATATCGTTTGTTATTGCGAAGATGTCCATGAATATCGGACTTTTGTCATCTCCCGTATTCAACAGGCGGAAAAAATGCCGGAAGTGTTTGATGTGGATATGGATGAGATAGAACGTCTGAAGCCCGAGACTTTCCTGAAATACACAATGCTGGAGGATGTCCAGATTCTTGTCACAGCCAAGGCGAAGGCATATGTGGAGGGCAATTTTATCAGTTCGAAGCCAGTATTGACGGAGCAGGCAGACGGTCGATTCATGTTGTTGCTGCCGTCTGTTCCGTTGGAGGCCGTGGTTCCATGGGTATTGGCTCAAGGCGGCGAGGCGGTCGTATTAGAGCCTCAAGTGGCTGTGGAGGAGGTAAAGAAAGCGGCAAAAGCGGTGTTGGAGGCTACGGAAAATACAACTGGGGAAGAATAGGGTAGCTTATACAATTAACAATTAATAATTAACAATTAACAGCCATATACCACCGCTTTTGGGTGGTGGTATATGACAAAATGGTTGTTCAATCCGCCAGCAGGAGATAGCCGAAATCGAATTGGTGGCCTGTGCTTTGCGGATGCTTTTCAGAGAGGACGCGGAGGGAGAGCGTGTGCGTTCCGGCGGGAAGATTCCGTCCAAGTTCCTGCAGGACGGTGTGGCCGCCTTTCCACGCTAACTCGTTGGGAACAGGGAAGTAGCTGTCGAGGATGATTGGCGACTGGTCGTCCAATTGCACTTCGGCCATGCCGAAATCGCCCGCGTATTTCTTGAAGCCAATCGTCACGATGGAGCCAGTGAAGGCGACTTTCAAAAAGGCTCCGGGCTTGTCCGCCTTGAAGGCCGTGTAGCCGCCGCGATGGGGGCCGGTCGTCCATCCGTCGTTCTGGAGGACGGTGAGCGATGTGGCGTCCACGATGCGTCCCGTCGCGTAGCGGAGCGAATCCGCAAATAGCGGTTCTGGAAGCGGTTGCTCATGAAGCGTCGGGGCGGCGGTGTCAAGAAAATGGCAGACAAGCTCCGCGACGAGGCGATGTCCGTCTTGATTCGGATGGACTTCGTCCGGCGAGAGGTCGCGCCATGTGAGACGGCCGGCGGTGACTTCCGGATAAAGCGCGTCGCGATAGGAGATCATCGGCAACTGGTAGTGGTTGCC
>JAEEGG010027524.1_pt1 | contig 10765 bp, 8 predicted proteins | sample 9134161 | NCBI WGS metagenome assembly JAEEGG01 (sample SAMN16246543, study PRJNA631951) | gut metagenome | biome: gut microbiome; feature: rumen; material: CR-attached | host: Bos | place: Iran: Karaj | collected 2018-10
CATATAGACACTGAACCACACCTGCACCGTCAGGGGTTCAAAGTTCATGCGCTGCAATATGAATTTGTCATAAATGCCGCTGCAGCTGGCAAGAATCGTGCCCAGGAGCATCGAAATCACCCAGCCGTTGCTGAAAAAGTGCCCCATCTCCTTCCTGCCCGCGAGACTCAGCCCGATGTACGAGCACACGCAGACGGCAATCCCCACCCACTGGAGCGGGAAGGGGCGTTCCCCCATAAACCCGACTGCAATCATGATGGTAAAGAGCGGGGCGAGCGCGCGTATCGTGGTCGAAATACTGAGCGGCATGTGCGCGATGGCATTGTAGGTAAACAGCCAGCTGAGCCCCACGATGACGGCCTTCGCCATCAGCAACAGGTGGTCGTGGAACGACAGGGGTTCGCAGTGCCCCAGGAACAGGACCGGGAGCATAAAGAGGGCATAGAAGGCGCTGCACAGGCAAAGGACCGGACGTACAGCATTATCCTGCACCGACTTTTTCTTGGCCAAATCGTAAAAACCAAGAAACACGGCAGACGCAAAAGCCAACAGTAACCATGACATAGCGCACACAATTTAGAAAATGGCTTGCCAAACTGCACGACAATACTATTTTTTTCAAAAACAACACTCAACAAAGGAGCCCACATGGGTATCAAAGGTAAAGCATCGTCCCTTCTCGAAGAGTTCAAGGCCTTCGCGTTCAAGGGCAACATCGTCGACATGGCCATCGGTGTTATCATCGGCGGCGCATTCGGTAAAATCGTCACCTCCTTCGTGAACGACATCGTGATGCCGAGCGTCACTGCCATCATCGCTATGGCCGGTGGCAAGGACGCGGGCGAAGGCCTCAAGGCTCTCGCCTACACCACCGCTAACGGCGTGACCATCCCGTACGGCAACTTCATCGGCGGCATCGTCGACTTCCTCATCGTTGCCATCGTGGTGTTCATCGTGATGAAGAAGTTCCTCGGATTCATGCAGAACATGCGCAAGAAGGAAGAAGCCCCGGCCGCTCCTCCGGCTCCTCCTGAGCCGAGCGCCGAAGAAAAGCTCCTCACCGAAATCCGCGACCTGCTGAAGAAGTAAGGCTAAAAAATTTCAGAGTAAAGACCGCCCCGGCGGTCTTTATTTTTTATACTAGCCCCGCCCTAGTCGTCAAAGCACACCTCCGGTGTGCGCATGCACTTAATTGCCAATACCCTCAATATTTTTCCAGAATCATGGCAATTATGTGCGTGTCGGGAGGGTCTTAGGGAGGGGCCGTCATACGAGCCCCGCCCTAGTCGCTTAGGCTTATTTCAGCATCCGCCTTAAACGGCAGTTCCTCGACCTGCGGGGTCGCAATCAGCACCTGACAGTCCTTCTCGCGGATAAGCGATGCGACTGCACCGCGGCGATCCACGTCAAGTTCGGCGAATATATCGTCGAGCAGGAGCACCGGTTTCGTGAGGTACCTGGCAGCCACATCCACCGCAGCAAAGCGCATGGCGATCGCCGCGGAACGGCACTGCCCCTGCGAGCCCACGGAACGCATCTCGTAGCCCGATGCACAGAGCGCAAGGTCATCCTTGTGCGGGCCCGCCATTGTAATCCCCTGCAACTTTTCTATAAACTCGAGGCCTGCAAGTTTTTCCGCGAAGGCGTTCCGGAGCATTTCCTCGCTCACGGGAGCATCGTTCGTATTGCTGCCACCCGCGCCGTTTTCACACGCATCGCCACCTTCCGGAGCATACTGCGGGCTCCCTTCGGCAGCAACCGCTTCCAGTTCGTCCTCGTCCATAAATACTGCTGCATCCAGCGCGTCCAAATCCTTCATGATGGAACTCTTGTAATTGCAGGTAATGGTATCCACGCCACCCGAGAGCCGCCTGTAGTATCCCGTGATAATCGGGGAAATCTCGTTCGAGAGGTTCATGCGCACGGCCCAGAGTTTCGCGCCAAGTTCTACCAGCTGGTGCGTGAGGACCTCGAAAATTTCCTGCCCACCGGGAGCCGAGCCTTCCTTCTTGTACTGCTTGAGCCAGGCATTCCGCTGCTGCAATACGCGCTTGTAGTCCCGCAATACCTTCGCGTTCGCCGCCGACCTAAAACACAGAATCTCGTCGAGCCAGCGACGGCGGATTTCGGGTGCACCGCGCAGCAGTTCTATATCGGAGGGCTGCATAATGACCGCAGGCGCCTTCCCGAAAAACTGCGAAACCGCACGCAATGGCGCGCCGTTCTCCTTCACGACACTTTTATAACGCCCTACCTGCACCGCACGCGCAAGTTCACGTCCGTCATACTCAAACGAACCACGCAGAATCATCTCGTTCTGGTTCCAGGCAATGACTTCCTTCAAGTCGTGCGCCCGGAACGAGAACCCCTGCGCCAGCAGGTGAACTGCCTCCAGCACCGTAGTCTTGCCGCACCCATTCTTACCGTGAATCACGTTGATACCGGGTACAAAGCGGAACTCCCGCCCGTCAAGACTGCGGACATGCGCAAGCGACAGGGAACCTATCACGGGATAAAGCCCCTCACGCCAAGGCTCAGCGGGTTCCATAGCCCCGCACTAGATTCATACGTTAGAGCGTAGTTCACGTCGAACAGATAACGCTTCTTGCCTATGCGTACGTTGAACTTGTATCCCAGGCCAATCATCGCATCCAGGTCATCCATACCTATACGGACTGTGCCATCGGGAATGACCTCGCACTCGAAGCCTACACGGCCCGTCCATACGTGATGTTGCGGGTCAAATACGAGCAAGGTATCTGCCACCTGGTAGTCGAGCGCTTCCATCCAGGCATAGACCGGCTTGCCCAATACTTTCGAGCGGTAGCCGAGCCCCACCTGCAATACCTTCGGGCGTACGCCTTCCGTCGAGGCGATGGTGTTATCCGTACTCGGGCTGCGCGACCAGCGTGCAGAAAGATTCCTGCCAAAGCTGATATTCCTGATAACCACCGACGAAGACCACTTCTCGTTCCACTGCCTGAGCCAGCCCAAGTTTATCGCCACCGGGCTCGTAAAGCCGTCCACCACTTCCATGCCATCGTAGTATTCCGCGACATCCATGTTGTCGTAGCCCAGCGAAAGCGATATGCCGAAGGCGTCGCGACGGGTCGCGCGGTAAGAGAACCCGAGGTACATCATCGAGAAGAACGGTGTCGCCGTCCCGAGCGTCTGGTCATCCTCGTCAATCACGTCGAAGTCGATATCGCCGCGGTAGAGCATCGCGAAGCCCACGCCCATGCGGTTGCCTACGGGAGTCTCGAGCCCGAGCGATCCACCCATGCGGTCGAGGCTCCGGCGTTCGGCATTGAGTGTGTAGTTAAAGTTCTGGCGGAACCCGAGAATGGCGGGGTTCCAGTAGGCACCGGGCATCGAGGCGGTATCCGCGGAACCCGTGTTGCCGCGCCCGAGTTCGCGGGTGCCGGCACCCATGCGTTCCACAAATCCGTCAAAGCCACCGAGAGCAGCTTTCTTGTCAACGACACCCGCCGATGCAACGCCGGCCAGGAGCAGGAGGGTCACTAGCAATCTTTTCATCGCGTACCCCCCATCGTCATGACCTTGCCCCAGCCCACGTGACCATGGTTATCCTTCACACGCACATAGTACACGCCCATCGCACAGGGGTTGCCGTAATCGTCAAGCCCGTCCCAAACGTCTTCCTTCGCGTTCGTGGAGCGCGAGGCATCTGCAAAGCGTGGAGCGGACTTCACAATCTTGCGGACCTTCTTCATGTCGTAACTGAACACCTCGATGGTAATCTTCGAATCCTTGCTTACCTTGTACGAAACAAGCGATTCGTTCGCGATATTCCCACCACCGGCCGATATCACAGAGGGCACCATGCGCACCGTTCCCAGGTCGCCACCCAGTTTTGCGCGGTTCAATATCGGAGTCCAGGTGTGCCCCGTATCCGCCGAAACCGAGATGCCGTTACCGTAGGTCGCAACCGCAAGCCCCATCGTGTTCTTGTCGAGCGGGAATGCGGCAATGTCGCATATCATCGCGTCACGGTCGGTCACGCCCATATCAAAGCCGTAAAGCCACTGGCTTTCCTCGTCATCGCTCTCGTAGCCACGCACCCCGAGGGAATCAACCCGCAGGAACCCGGTCACAGAGCCGCCCACGGCACGCACTGCGACAAACAATTCCTTCCCGACAAAGGCCACATTGCTCACCGTATAGTCAGCATTGTCGTAAACATCCTTCTTCTGGGCTTTTCCCTTCACGTCGACAAACGGCACATTCGCGAAATCGTCCGAACGCCCCAGGTACTTGCGCCAGAGGCCACCCTTCATGGATTCCTTGCCCTGCGCCTGAGTTTCCGCAATTACCACCTGCGGGTTGCCGCCCATCCACACGCCTGTAACGCGCATGGTATCGAGCGCCTTCGATGCGCTTGCGAGCTTGCCATCCGCATCAAGCGTCCAGAGGCCCTTCGCCGTCGCAATCCACAGTTTGCCCGACTCGCCATCGTAGGCCACGTCGAAAACTGCGGTATACTTCTTGAGGTTCTTCGAGGCGTTCAGCTTGAGCGTATCGAGCGCCTTGTTATCGCGGTCAAAGATAAGCCGGTATTCCTTCGGGTCGTTCGCCCCACGCGAGATGTCGTAGCCCGTAAGGCCGAGCATGCCCCGCGCAATCCAGAGCGTCTTCTTCGTGGAATCGTAGGCAAAGCCGCTCACCGCATACGTCATCGCGGAATCAAGGTCTTCCGCCGCACTCGGGAGTTCAAGCGGTGTCTCGAAAATATTTTCTATCCGGTCGGTTCCGCGCACCGAAATAATTCCCTCGGGCTGGAGGAAGTTGCCGGCGTCGTTGAGGCCGTACATCGGGTAAACCATCCCGAGCCTGCCCGCACTTGCCACCGGAATGCGGCGGTGCTCTGCGTTCACATCGGTAAAAATGCCATCCTGCACGGCGGTCATGGAATCAGAAACGGATTCCTGCTTCGGGTCGTGTACCTGCACCTGGCCGGAGCCGGACACTTTGATGTTTAGGAGTGTCACCCCGCTATTCATGTCGCCGCGCGAGAACACCCACAGGTCGCCATAGCCGGCACCCGGAGCGACGGTGAACGCCCAGTTGCTGAACAGCGTCTCGGTAGCCGCAAGGGCAAGCGACGATGCCACCGCACAAGTCGCGGCGACAATCCTCGCAGTCCGTCTCAGGGCTCCCGCATCAATAAAAAACTTCATCGCTACCTCATGTCGATCTCGTCGACATCCTTGCCCGGTTTAAACTTGAAATCGTCCGCCGAAACCTTCTTCACCACATTCAGTTTCAGGATGTTGTACCACGAGGAGTTCCCCGCGGGGTCAACCGTGAACAGGCGCACCGGCGAAAAGTCCTTCTTCGAGAGCCAGACTTCCATCTGGTCGAACTGACCCGCATACTTGGAAGCATCCAGCTTGAGCACCCACAGTTTCTGCTTGTTGAATTCCGCCTCCTTCAGTTCCTTCGCCTTGCACTCGAGGTACTTGAACAGCATCTCGGAGGGGTGGAACGCCGAAGACAGGTCCTCGATAGCCTTGATGAGCACCTGGTTCTGCTCGGGATTGTACTGCCAGAGGCTCTCGCCATCGCTCACGAACTCGATACCCGCAACCTTCAGGCGGAACCGGTCGGCATCGGCCACCAGGAGCGAGCCCTTCTGGCTCACGATATCGGGCGACTCCGCATAGAACACCTGCACCTGGAACTCGAGATTCCAGGCCTTGCCCGACTTGAACCACTCCTTGGAGCCCTTGAGGGCCTCTTCGGCGGTAACCGCGAGGGAATCGATGGCCAAGAGGCACATTGCGCACAAAGCAATAACCAGACTACGAATTTTCATAAATCTCCTGTATATGCACAAAAATACAAAACGTGAACGCCCGTGACGTTGGGTTTTTGAAAGATATATTTCTATCTTTTGTCCAAGAACTTTTTTGGAAGGATTTTATGCGCAAACTCATTTTGCCCATCGCCCTCGCGTCCGCATCTTTTGCCCTCGCCTTGGATGTCGAACTGCACGGTAACGTAAACTTTGACTACGGCAGCTATTTTGACAGCGATTTCGACCCGACTAATGCCGCCAACCAGGATATTGACCTTGCCGCAAAGGCAAATCTCGACGAGAACGTGTCCGTCACGGTGAAGGCGAACACCCACAGCACCTACGTGGACAGTTCCGACGGCCTTACGAAGGCTTCCGAGACCCGCCGTCACTACTTTGCCCACTCCACCGCCATCAACGACGGCGGCAAGTACACCGAGTTCAACTTCGACGGTGTGGAACTCCGCTGGGACGTGACCCACGACATTAGCCTCGTGTTCGGCGACCTTTCCTACAGCGCAGGCGCATTCAACTACTACTACTGGCGCGACCCAGCCCGCTACGCGGTGATTGTCCGTGAACAGTACATGCGCGGTGCCGGTATCGAAGTCGGCAACGAAAAGTACGGCAGCGGTAAGGTCTACATGGGCGCCTCCGAAAACAACGTGCACTCCATGGCCCTCTTCGGCACGTACTCCTACCCCATCCTGAACCACGTGGACGAGCACCTCGTGCTTACCCCGAGCGTGGACTGGCTGTTCGGTGACGAAATCAGCCGTAGCTACACCTACACGTTCGGCCTCGAAGTCGACTACACCAAGAGTTTCGAGAAGATGAACTACGGCATCTACGCCGTCTGGGGCATCCACCCGTACAAGGGCAAGGGCGTCCACTCCTTCCTCCTGGAACCGAGCTTCAACTACGACTTTTTCAACCTGAACATGAACTTCTTCTACGCCATTACCGACGACGAGTATGACGCAGAACCGCAGATCCTGACCGAAGACCAGATGATGTTCGCCGTCGAGCCGAGTTTCAACCTCCACAAGAAGTTCTCCATGGGCGTGAGCTACGAATACCACGACCACGACACGAACAAGGAAAGCAAAAAGTCCGAGAACTTCGACGATTCCTTCCACTATCTCGGCATGAACTTCTACCTGTACCCGACGCTGAAGACCGAACTCGTGTTCTGGTTCGGCTACAACTTCAACGACCAGATCGACACCGATTTCGCGATGGGTATCAGCGCAAAGGCTAGCTTCTAGCCTAGCGACCTCTCCACGGGGAACGCCGTGAGAATCAGGGCTCTAGATTCCATACGGGGGCTTTTGCTGCTGCAGATGACCCTCGACCATTTCGGAAGGCCCATATCGTACTACCTATACCAGTGCTTCGGCTTCTTCAGTGCGGCCGAAGGCTTTTTTTTCCTGTCCGGGTTCGTCGGGATGCTCGCCGCCACGAGCAAGGGCGTGAAGGACCCAAAGCAGTCCTGGATGCGTGCCCGTGCGTTCAAGACATGGCGCTACCACATGGTGACGCTTGCCGCACTCGCGATTGCGGCCTACTTCCTGTTCCCGCAGGTGGCGATGTTCTTCAAGGGGCTGTACCAGCACCCGCTACAGGGGAGCCTCTGGAGTGCTGTTCTCATGAACACGCCCGAATGGCTCGACGTGCTCCCGCTGTACGTGATATTCCTGCTCATCGCCTCCCTCGTCTTCCCGCTGTTCACGAAGGCGACGCGCAAGCGGAACGTGCTGAGCCTCTGGCTCCCCTCCCTCGCGCTCTGGATTGCAGCGCAGTTCGGGCTCCGCGACGCGTGTAACAGTATCTTCCCGCAGTGGATATACCACGGGGACTTCGACCCCTTCGGCTGGCAGTTCGTGTACTTCTCGGGCGCGGCGACTTCTGCCTGGTGGCGCATCGCCCGCAAGAACGAAGCCGCCGGCGACTCACTCGCCGTCCGCTCCGTCAAGAGGCTCACCCCCGCAATCATCGTACTTCTCGTTTTCTGCTTCCTCTGGTCGCACCAGTTTATCGCCCTCGCGCAGCCGGCCGACTTCTGGACCAGCAAGGTGCACGTCGGCCCGCTCCGCTTCGCGAACTTCTTTACCTTCATGCTTTTGATATGTGCAACCGTGCGCCGCTGGCCCGCCCTACTGGACTTCAGGGCGACCAACGTGATGGGCCGGCACAGCCTGGATGTCTATACCGCGCACATCGTGCTCATCTACCTCTGGATGGCGACACCCGGAGCCGTACGCTACCACGGGCCGTGGAACGTACTTGTCCCGGTCGTGGCCTGCGTCTTGCTCTGGGCCCTCGCGAAACTCCGCGAACCCAAATGAGACTAGGAAGGGCGCCCCTTACGGTGCGGCGAGAAAAGCAGTTTAAAGGAAAACCGCAGGGACTAACAGTCACAAGGTTTTCCTCCTGGAACACACATCCCCTATTTGCGACAGAGCAACAAACAGATTTCTACCGGAGCCACCGCCTATCCTTGGCGGAGGACCATGGTTCGCTAAGCGAACACTTGAACGAAGTGATCGTGTGAGCGTGCGAACCATGGCTGAAGCCAACTAAATAGACAAGAAAGGCTCCGGTAAACCGGAGCCTTTTACAAGTTCTGTCGCAATTACAATTACTGACCGAGGAACTTCTTGCCGATGCCGAATTCATCCTTGTACTGGATGTAGTCCGGAACGAAGCCCTTCTCGAAGCTGAACGTGACGTTCAGGCCGCACTGGAATTCGTTCATCAACTTGCCCTTTTCGCCGGCCTTGAGGTTCTGGCGCTTCTTCTCGATCTTTTCGTCACCCTTCTTGCCCACGAGCACTTCGGCTTCGCACCAGCCGGTGCCAGCCTTTGGCTTCACGGACTTGCCTTCGGTGGAGAAGAGTTCGATGTTTTCCGGGTCGAGCACGGTGTTGTTGCCGGTCGATGCCCAGAACTGCAGTTCGCCACTCAGGGAGGTCGGGGTAATCTTGATGGTCGGGAGGGCCATCACGTAGCCCCACTTGTCCACGCGGTTCTTGCCGGACGGGTCAGGAATGTTTTCACCGAAGATGAGGAAGTAGCCACGAGTGCCCTTGCGGCTCTTGTTGAGCGCAGCCTTCACTTCGGCATTTTCCGGAGCGATTTCAGCAATGCGGAGGAGGTTGTATTCGCAAACCACCGGATCCGTTTCGTCGTTCGCTTCGGCGAGTGCAGGCGGAACGTAGAGGTTTTCTGCTTCGGTACGGATGGTCTTCACGGCAGCTTCGCCGATGTTCAGTTTCTTCGCGATGGAGAGAGCAGAGTCGATCTTGGCGAAGGCCTGGAGGATAGAACCGTAGTCCATGCCCTGCTGTGCGGCCTGCTGCTTACCGATGGTAGCGTAGCTGGTCACGAACTCTTCAACAACTTCGGGCTTCTGCACCTTCATGATGTTCGAAGTGGCCTTGTCGAAGTAACCGCTGATGAGGTCGCTGTTGAGGTTGCTCTTCGCTTCGACGTTTGCACCGCGCACGAGGGCGAGAGTGAAGTTGTCGTAGAACTCGTCCGAGACTTTACCCTTCTTTTGGGCATCCACGTACTGGGCGATAGCGTTCCTGTAGCGCTGGTTTTCCAGATGTTCGTCGCCACGCTTTTCGTTGGCGCCCTTGCAGCCGGTAAACACAAAAGCGACCGACACGGCTAAAGTGGCAAGAAAAATTTTCTTCATTGATTTAATCCTCAAGGATAAAGTTCAAAATAAGCCCCAAATCGAGCCAAAAGCGCGTTTTAGGTTTACCATAGGATAATTTAATTAAATAAATTTGTCTTATATCACTCGTATTCGTAAATTTTTCTTTGGAGTGTGTATAGGGAATGAGAATTCTGGTCGTCAGTCCAGAAGCGGGTAACTGGCAAGTGCCCAGTCCGCTCACCACGGCAGTCAATCGACTCGCCGACGCGTTCGCCCAGGCCGGGGTGAATGTGGTCACCTGTTCCCCGTTCTACAAGAATCATTTACAAAATCCGGAAAACTACAAGTGCATTTTCCGCGGGACGGAGCGCCTCCAGGGCAAGGTTTACGAAATCTGGAAATCCGAGACCGACCCGCTACATACATATATATATAACGAGGACTACTTCGGCAGGCCCTACGTCTACGGCCCGCCCAAGGACATCCCCTACGGCGACAACCACCTCCGGTTCGCCTTCCTCGCCTCGGCCTGCCTGAGCTATGCCATCGAGTCCAAGACGGAATTCCAGGCAATTCTCGGCCACGAATGGGGTGGCGCCCTCGCCGGAGCCCTCGCACACAACACCTACAGGGAAGAATTCGGCGACGTGCCGTTCTTCTTTACCGTCCACAACATCACCTACGACTTCCACGTGAGGTCCGAAGAAATCGAGAAGATCGGTCTCCCGCGCGAAAGATACAACATGGACGGTTACGAGTTCTGGGGCAAGGTAAGCCTCCTCAAGGCGGGCATCTGCTTTGCCGAGAAGGTGCTGTTCCCCTCGCCCGGCTACCGCGACGCAATGCTCAACACGAACCTGCCCGGCGGCCTCAGCGGATTTTTAAACCACAACGCCGACAAACTTATCGGCGTGCAGTTCGGCGTAAGTTACAAGGTCTGGGACTTCAACCGCGAAGAACACCTCCCCATCAAGGAGGCCAAGCACAGGGCCAGGCTTGCGTTGCAAGAACAACTCCACGTGGACTTCGGGTCGAAGTTGGTCCTCTATGTGCACCTCGACGAAGAAGCGGGCAACACCTCCGAGACTCTCGCGACAATCCTCGCCGACATTACCAAGCAGGACGTGTTTATCGTGGTAGGCATTTCGCCCGAAGACTCGGAATGGAACTTCTACCAGGACGTGTCGAAGCAGTACCCCGACATCATGCACGTGATGCCCATCGACCGCGAGACCGAGAACGTCCGACCGCTCAAGGAGGTCCTCGCCGGTTCCGACATC
>JAEEGG010027526.1_pt1 | contig 10764 bp, 8 predicted proteins | sample 9134161 | NCBI WGS metagenome assembly JAEEGG01 (sample SAMN16246543, study PRJNA631951) | gut metagenome | biome: gut microbiome; feature: rumen; material: CR-attached | host: Bos | place: Iran: Karaj | collected 2018-10
TCAGGTGTGGACGCCATAAATTCAGCGATACGGAATCTCGGGGAATCGATCTTCTCGAGGATAGAATGCTTCATGGTGGAAGCCGTATACTCGTCAAGATTCTTCTCCACCGGAGCCGAGTCGTTGATCACCGGATATCGCGCCGCCAGCTCGTTGATATGATACTGCAGCGCATCCGAGAAATAGTAAATGACGTTATCTTCCGCAAGCTTGGCACGCTTGTGGTAAGTATCGATAAAAGCACTCTCCACACACATTTCCGCACGGGTCGTGTCACGAAGGTTCTTGTATGCACAGCGATAAGCAAAGGCGGCATACATATCATAGAACTGTTCAATATTTTCACGGGTAAGTTTCTGATTCCATATATCCATACTTACACCTCCCCGTCAGATCTGGGCATTGCCGGGCGATTCGGACGGTTCGCCGGACGCTGCGAAGAAGAATTATCCATGAGCATCAGGAGAGGATACGAAGAAGAGATCACAAACATGATCAGCGCAATGGCGATCATCGGAACTCTTACGCTTCCAAAGGAATTCGCGATACCGAAAGCTATGGCTCCTATCATGGTGCCACAGGTGAATGTACGCATCAGGATGACACGTGCGATCGGATGCTTGTCCTGACGGATCAGGGACTTATAGTAATCGAGGTAACCGAACTGGTGCAGTCCCTGGGAGAAACCTAAGAAGGTAACGCCGATGACCAGGACTTTTGCCGACGGAGAAAGTGCAAAGATAAGATAACCGATCGAGCTTAACATCGCACTCAGAGTTATCCTCGTCTTATGGGAGAAGAAATCTTCAAACCAGATGATAAGAAGCTTCATGATCAGTTCGCCGCAAACGATCGCCAGCATATAGTAGAACGCAACTGTGGCAAGCGAGATGCGGACCTTCTCCAGATAATCCGGAATAAATACCAGGAAGAACGAAAGCTGAACGCCCAGCGGGAAGATCGTGCTCCAGGCAAATGTACCGGACTTGGAGTTCTTAAGCGCATAGAAATAATTCGGCAGACGCACGATCGGCTCATTGGAAGGCGGACAGTGACGTACGAAGTACAGGACCTGAATAGCCACGACGAACAGGAAGAACGAAGAAACCATCAGGACGGTAAATAGACCGAATCTTTCGTAAAGGATGCCGCAGATAACGGCGCCGACAGATACACCCAGAACATTTCCTGTGTACTGGGTCTGATGGACTTTTCTCTCGGAAAACTCCGCCTGACCCGAGCGCGAAGCATGCAGACGATACTCTCTCTGGAACTGGAACAGCATGCCCAGGAGGAAGCCGATCGGAAGCTGCATGAAAACGGTAAGGAACGGAAGATCCGCCAGACCGCAGATCAGCAAAAGGACGAAGGCGATCACAACAGAAACGATCACGGCAAGTCTCGACGTGAGCTTGCGGATCATGAGATCGCGAAGATGTACGAATCGCCAGAAACCGAAAAGATAGAACAGACATGCGATGATGATCCAGATATGAAGAACCGCATCGCTGTCAAAATATCCCTTCATGGAATCCTTAAGATACGCGGAAAGCACGATCAGAGGCATCGAACAGCCGACACTCGAAAAGAAGGAAATGAGACGGAAAGTAGACATACCGTACATGACTGCTCTCGGAACATTTCTGTCCGGCTGCATGAAGATCGTATCGAAGAGTCTTCTCAGTTCTCCGTAGATCAGGGAGATCGCCACAGCAATGGAGATCATAGTAAATACCCAGGAAAGGGACATGCCGTTTTCTGTTGCGACATAATCACTCTGGGGCTGCATCACCTCAACGATACCCGAGGCCGTTCCGTCCATGCGCAGGACCGGTGCGACCGATGTGACATACATTACATTCTTGTCTCTTCTATGGGTAACAATGATCTGCTGCTGCTCAAAGCATTCCATGTACTCCTCACCCGCACCGGAAAGCACATACTGCTTGCCGTCATCATAAGAGCGGTCTGAAGTATAAACACGAAGGAAGGAGTTTCCGGCCTTCACATAGACATTGACGATGTACTTCTTCTGCGTCTCATTCGCCGGAATTTCGAGCGGGACCGCCATCCCCTCGATCAGATCCTGTCCGGAAAGGACTACGGAAGCACTGGCGGTATAGGATGAAAGCGCTGTCTTTCTCTGGGACTGCAGAGCGGAGACATATACATTCGTAACAACGGAAGATACGACGAAAAGAACGACGAGTGCAGTGATCAGACAGAATCCGATCTGACTGGCGATCGCCTTTTTTCCCTTCGGCGCTTTGGTAAAATTCTCGATCAGGAAATCATTCATAGCGTCGCCGCCGTGTTCTTCTTAGATGCAAAACGGATGATCGGCGGGATGATGAACTGCAGAGCGAATCCGAAGAGCGCAACGACAACAGCCGCAATAACAGTCGACAGGATCTTTGTCTCGAGTTTATTTCCCATATCGTTGATCGGACGGTACTGTGCCGAAAGCTCGAGGAGAGCAGACACTTTTCCCGCCTGGTCCTTGATCGGAACCATATAGTGATACACATTCTTATCCTTAATCTCATAAGGAGCCATCTCGGCCGTGAGCCATTCGGAAACCGGGATATCCTTTGCCACAAGAAGGTCGGAAACACTTCCTGTCAGCATATTGAGAGATCCGTTGGTATATTCATAAAGACCGAAGGCCTGAGTGGTATAGTCGTCTTCATTCGTGTCCATGAACATATAACGAAGGACCGCGCTGTACTTAGCAGCAGCCTTTGATGCATCTTCTTCGATCTCATTTCCGGAAATGATCTTGGCGGCATTTCCCGCATCCGTCTGGATCCTCGAAACAAGAGTCTTCTGGAATTCCTTCTCGAATCCAAGGCGCATATGGTGTACGGCAAACGATACCGATACAATAACGAGCACCAGCGCAAACAAAGAAAGGAAGACGATCTTCGCCACTTTCCCCGCTGCATTGGAAGCAGAAGAATTATTATCTGAAACAGGCATCCTGACACCTCTTCGCATAAAAATACACGATAATTATATCGCAATGTCTGATAATTGCAAAACTTCTTCTTAATAAGGGGAAAACATTAAAATGTCCTGAAGGGATTCCTTCAGGACTTTAGGTGGTTGCGGAGGCGGGACTCGAACCTCGCGACCTTCGGGTTATGAGCCCGACAAGCTACCAACTGCTCCACTCCGCGATGTATGTCTAAGATGATGGTGCTCGTGACCGGACTTGAACCGGTACGGGTTTTACCCCGACGGATTTTAAGTCCGTTGCGTCTGCCTATTCCGCCACACGAGCCAGTCATTTCTTAGTGCTAATAAAGAGTATCATTGACAGTTTGATTTGTCAAATCAAAATTTCCAGATTATACCACCCGTTTAAAGAACTCTTCGAGCCGGAAAAATCGCTAACGGGATTAGGTTTCATATGCAGATCAGATCCTTGATCGCCTCATACTTACTTTCCCCGATGCCCGGCACCTTCATCAGTTCATCCACGGAAGTAAATCTCCCATGCTCTTCCCTATAAGCTAAGATCTTCTTTGCTGTCTTTTCCCCGATCCCGGGAAGTGTCATAAGATCGCTCTCCCCGGCGTAATTTATGTTGACCTTTCCGCCTTTTGAGTCATCTTTCATCCCCTCATTATCCGGTCTTGGAACAAAAAGAATCTCCTCTTCCTCCTGTACATTCAAAGAAGGAATGTATATAGACTGACTGCTTTCCACCTTATACACCATGTCGAGGTGATCAAGGTCTGCATTCTCCGTAAGCCCGCCGGCCATATCGATCAATTCATATAAATAGGCAGGAGATTGCAGTTTATAGATCCCCGGCAAGTTCACTTCCCCGCAGATGTAAACGGGAAAGGATTCACTTTTGCTTTCCTCTGTATCTTCCGTGAAAGACTCTTCCGTACTTCTTTCTTCAGATTCGATGGTGATCCCGGATCTTTTCGAAAACAGAGCCGTACCCGCACACACGATTATGCCCAGAATGACCATGGCAACTGTGAAACCGACTCTTCTCTTATCCATAAGAAAATAACCTCGAACAGATCTTTTCGCACAGTATAGAACAATAATCGAAAGCACGGAGCGACAAAAACTCCGAATGTTAGACGTTTTGACGGAAAACGCATCAAATAGGAAGTCTCTTTTTGTTGTTTTTGGTTGCGGATTTTGCATATTTGAAATAAGATATTAAAAGAGTTAGTTCTCAAAAACTACTTCGGAGGGATAGCACATGCTTCGTGATCATGATAATGATGACAAAGAATTAGATCATCTTCTTCACGCACCACAGGAAGAATTTGATGATTCACAAGGACCGTCAGTATTCGGTACTTTTTATCACTCAAAAGGAAAGACAGAACAGAATAATTCGGAGTTTATGATCCGCAATGATTCAGACTCATCTGCCTCGGAAGATGACGCCGTAAAGCGTCCGCTCTTTCTTTCATTTAAGGCGAATGATCCTGCATCTGACGTATCTGAAGCCCTGCGTTCGCAGAACAATTCGGATGATGAACCAGCCGCAGAGTTCTCTGACGATATTGCCGGACTTACTATGGACGAGCCGATCGACGATCCGTTCATTACGGAAAGCCCGAGCGTTCAGGCAGATACCCAGAGCAACGATTATTTCGATGCCTTCCCGGAAGATGATCCGCTGGCCGGATATAATCCGCCGAAATTTGAAGAGCCGAAATGCGCTCCGGCAAAGCCGAACATGATGGAAACGATGTATGCCAAAGAGGATTACCTCAGCAGCATGCCGAAATACGAGATCGACAATTCTCTTGAAGAAGAGATCAATGCAAGTCTCGGAGATGTAAACTTCAACCCCTTCTCCCCGTTCGCAGCTTTTAAGCCGGCAGAACCGGAACCGAAAACACCTGCTCCGGCTGCAGAACCTGAACCGGTCGCTGAACCAGAGCCGGTCGTAGAAGAAGCTCCTGTCGAGCAGATCGAAGAGGCTGTCGAGGAGACTGTTGAAGAGATCGCCGAAGAATCTCCTGTTGAGCAGATCGAGGAAGCTGTCGAGGAGACAGTTGAAGAAATCGCCGAAGAATCTCCTGTTGAACAGATCGAAGAGGCTGCGGAAGAGACAGTTGAAGAAATCGCCGAAGAATCTCCTGTTGAACAGATCGAGGAAGTCGCTGAAGAAACGGCAGATGAGTTACAGGAATCCGTAGAAGAAGTTGTCGAAGAGACTGTTCCGGAAGTACCCGAGACTGGCAAGCGTTCTGCTTTTGCCGCTGTTCTCGCTTCTCAGGCTGCACAGGCTGCTGCTCAGCAAGAGGCTCCTGTCGAGCAGATCGAAGAAACTGTTGAGGAAACAGTCGAAGAGATCGCCGAGGAAGCTCCTGTCGAGCAGGTCGAAGAGGCTGTTGAGGAAACAGTCGAAGAGATCGCCGAGGAAGCTCCTGTCGAGCAGATCGAAGAAGCTGTTGAGGAAACAGTCGAAGAGATCGCCGAGGAAGCTCCTGTTGAGCAGATTGAAGAGGCTGTGGAGGAAACAGTCGAAGAAATCTCTGAAGAAGCTCCAGTCGAGCAGATCGAAGAAGCTGTGGAAGGAACAGTCGAAGAGATCTCTGAAGAAGCTCCTGTCGAGCAGATCGAAGAGGCTGTGGAGGAAACAGTCGAAGAAATCTCTGAAGAAGCTCCTGTTGTTCAGGAAGATGTTGCCATCGATCAGGTATCCCCTGTTATAGACGTGGCATCTATGGAAAAATCTGATTTTGAAGATGATGTCTCAGCGGCATACCAGAGCCCAGCTGATCTCGACACCAATTCCCTGTATGATGATGCTCCGATCGAAGACCCGTCCATGTTCTCCGAAGATAAAGAAGAACCTGCCGAGCAGTCTGAAGACTTCGAGCCTGAGGAATATGCTTCCATCTATCGCGAAAATGAATCTATGGCTCAGGAACCGGCTTCTTATGCGGGCCCTGAAGTCCATCCACATGTATCGATCGCCTCTACCAACTTGGAACCGATCGATAATGTATACAACACTACTGCACCCGAAGAGTCTGAATCAACTGTAGCGCCGGAAGAAGCTCCGGTCGTTAAGAACCATCTCCTCTTCGGCGATGAGAGCGAGAGCGCTTTCCATGAAGCGGCTCTTAAGGATATTGAGAAAGAAAAGCAGGAAAAAGCCGCAGCAGCTGCTGCAGCAGCCGCTATCACAAAGGCAACCGATGTGGAGATCAGAAAATCTTCGGATTCTTCCAATCTCCGTCCGGGTTCCTCCTACTCTTCTTCCGACAAACCGAAGGAAAACGCTACGGAAGCAAAAGATACTTCCCCGAAGACCCAGCGTCCGGGTGCTGCTTCTGCCGCAGCCAACTCCCGTCCGGGAGTCAACAGAAACATCAGTTCGAGTGCACAGGTCGCCAAGACCCAGCACCACACCTATACTGCCGCTTCTCAGCGAGGTTCCATCACTCCTGTCGAACAGCAGGGTCATGTAAACGACAAAAAGCGCAGTGTTGTAAGACCGATCATCCTGATTGCTCTGGGTCTTATCTGCATTGGCGGTCTTGTCTTCTGCTGGAAGTACTTCAATCTCGGTAACGTCTTCTCTTCCGAGACGACAAAGCCGAAGACGACAACTTATGCGCCAAAGGAAACTTCCATTATCGAGATCTCCGAGAATTCTACAGAAGATTCGACCACTACGGAAGAACCTACGACGACCACGACCGAGGAGCCGACCACCACAACAACTGAGGAACCGACGACAACTACTACGGAAGAGCCGACGACGACTACCACTGAGGAGCCGACAACGACTACGACCGAAGAACCGACGACAACAACTACCGAAGCTACGACCACGACGGAAAAGCCGACCACGACCGAAGAGCCGACAGAGACAACAGCAGCTCCTTCCGATTTCCCGAAGACGAGTTTCTCTACGAAGATCACGAACGCGAAGGCTTCCGGCAGCAGCTGTTCATTCGACATCAAGTTCACCAATAACGGTTCGAAGACATCTTCTCTCAATGCTTCCATTGAGTATGTGACGATCCGTTTTGAGACCAGCGCGAAGATCACAGATATCACCTGCACGAACTTCACCGTTGTTCCGAAAGAAGGCAGCAAGAACACCTTCTATCTCTATCCGAACAGCAACGAAGCGCTTGCCAAGAAAGATACGATCGTTGCATCGGTCGAAGCTACCGGTGATTCCAAGATCGGTTCCTTTAAGATCAGAGACTTCTACGTGAAGTACCTCTGATCCAAAGGCAAAAGCCTAAAAGACAAATCAAAAAGGCGCTGTCTCAAAACAAATGAGACAGCGCTGTTTCTTTTCACTAATTATACATGTATCGGATTACTTTTCGATCGTCATACCGGAAAGGAATGCGTTGATAAATCCGTCGAGGTTACCGTTCATAACGTTATCGACATTTACTTCTTCGTATCCTGTACGATGGTCCTTCACCAGCGTATACGGGCAGAATACATAGGAGCGGATCTGGCTGCCCCAGGCAATATCCATCTGAACGCCCTTCAGGTCCTCGATCTTCTCCATATGTGCGGCCATAGCCAGCGCATAGAGTTTTGCTTTCAACATATTCATCGCCGTTTCACGGTTCTGGATCTGAGATCGCTCAGCCTGGCAGGCAACTACACATCCAGTCGGGATATGCGTCAGACGTACGGCCGAGTCGGTTCGGTTAACGTGCTGACCGCCTTTACCGGTAGCACGATAGGTATCTACACGGACATCCGCCATATCGATCTTGATATCGATCGTATCATCAAGTTCCGGCATAACTTCACAGGAAGCAAAGGATGTATGTCTTCTTGCCGAAGAATCAAACGGAGAAATACGGACAAGACGGTGTACACCGATCTCCGAACGGAGGAATCCGTAAGCATTCTCGCCGATGATCATCATGGAAACACTCTTGATACCGGCTTCATCACCATCAAGATACTCGAGTTCCTTGATCTCAAAATCGTGATCCTGCGCCCAGTGGCAGTACATTCTGTAAAGCATGCTGACCCAGTCCTGAGCTTCCGTTCCACCGGCACCAGCATGAAGCGTTAAGATCGCATTATTCTTATCATATTCGCCGGTAAGAAGTGTCTCCAGACGCATCTTCTCATAATCGGTAGTAAACTTCTTGACGCCCTCCTGCGCTTCAGCAAGAACATCCGTGTCCTCCGCTTCATTTCCGAGTTCACAGAGAACCAGAAGATCTTCACGGGAAGCAGCCAGGTCTTCAAAAGACTTAATGCGCTTCTGAAGTCTTTTCATCTTCGTCTGTTCTTTCTGGGCACGCTCGACGTCGTTCCAGTAATCCGGCTCCTGGGATCTGGCCTCAAGCTCCGATACCTGATCGCTTACCTGTTTGATATGCAGAGCATCACGGAGAAGTTCGATCTTCTCTTCATACCCTTCCAGTTCCAGACGCAAATTGTCGAATTCCAGCATTATTCTTTACTCCCATCTTTCAGTTCGGAAACGAACTCTTTCAATCTCTTCATAGCTTCCTGAATATTCTCCAGAGAAGCGGCATAACTGATACGGACGTGACCTTCACCGCATTTACCGAATGCATTTCCGGGAACAATGGCCACCTTCTTCTCCATAAGGAACTTCTCGCAGAACTGTTCAGAAGTCAGTCCCAGACCTTCAATGCTCGGGAAAGCATAAAAAGCTCCGGTAGGTTCAAAACAGGTAAGTCCTGCGTCATTTAGCCCCTTGATGATCACTCTTCTTCTTCTGTTATACTCATCGCGCATTTCTTCGACTTCTTTGTCGCCGTTTCTGCAGGCTTCAATGACTGCATACTGCGCTGTCGTCGGAGAACTCATGATGCAGTACTGATGCACTTTATTCATCGCTGCCAAGAGAGGCGCCGGTCCGGCCATATAGCCGATACGCCAGCCGGTCATGGCAAAGGACTTGGAAAAGCCGTTGACGACGATCGTTCTATCGTACATCTCCGGGAAGTTTGCCATAGAAGCCGGTTTTTCACCGGTATAGCTCAGTTCGGAATAAAGCTCATCGGATACAACAAAGATATTCGGGTGACGCATAAGGACATCTTTGATCTTAGAAAGATCTTCATATGTCATAGTCGCACCTGTCGGATTTCCCGGATAGCCGAGAATGATGTACTTCGTCTTATCAGTAATAGCCGCTTCCAGAGCTTCCGGAGTCAGCTTATAATTGTCTTCTTCTTTCGTTTCAATAACTACAGGAACACCATGAGCCAGAGTTACAGTTGCCTTATAAGCAACAAAACACGGCTCAAGGATAATGACCTCATCACCGGGATCGATCAGCGCGCGGGCGATCAGATCGAGCGCCTCACTGCCACCGACAGTCACCAGTATCTGGGACTTCGGATCGTACTTCAGATCGAATCTTCTCTCCAGATACTCGGAGATCGCCTTACGGACTTCAATATATCCCTGATTCGGGGAATAGTGCGTATAGCCGTCTTCCAGAGAAAAAATGCCGGCCTCACGGATATTCCACGGAGTAACAAAGTCCGGCTCACCGATAGAAAGCGAGATCACCTCACCTTTCATCTCATTGGCCAGATCAAAGAAACGACGGATCGCTGATGGAGCGATATTGTTCACTACTGTAGATATTTTGCTTTGATAATCGATTTCCATTGATGTATATTCCCCTCAGCAGTTATCTTACAGTACGATCGCCTCACGGTCATCAGTCTGTTTCTGTGTAAACAGTGTACCGTTGCTCTTATACTTCTTTAATATGAAGTGTGTCGATGTGGAAAGAACACCCTCAAGCGGTGCAATCTTCTCGGAAACAAAGTTCGCAACCTCACGAAGTGTAGAATCTTCGATGATCAGCATCAGATCAAAACCACCGGACATCAGATAGCAGGATGAAACCTGCGGATAACGGTAGAACTGGCTGGCGATCTTATCAAATCCCTGATTTCTCTGCGGGGTGATACGGACCTCGATCAGAGCCGTTACCTCTTCGCGCTCGGTCTTTTCCCAGTTGATCATGGTATTGTACCCGAGGATCACGTTCTCCTTCTTGCAGGCATCGAGCTCAGAAACGATCTCTTCCTGCGACGCATTAAGCATCACGGCCAGTTCTTCGACCTTGATCCTTGCGTTATGTTCTACGAGCTTCAATAATTCGATGCGGTTTACCATTCGATCCACCTCCGAGCCAAAATCACTTCTGATATTCTACCACAATGGTTTTGAATGTGGGCATTTTCTAAACTAACAGTTTCAGAAAATACAGAAGATGGGTCACCTTAAGGAAAGATGACCCATCTTTGAGTTACAAATTACGTATTCAGATACGAGCTACGCCGCTCTTTCTTGCAGCCTCAGCAACTGCAGCAGCAACAGCCTTACCAACGCGCGGATCGAAAGCATCCGGCAGGATGTACTCAGGATTGAGTTCCTCATCGGAAACAACGCCTGCAATCGCATTAGCAGCAGCGATCTTCATCTCGTCGTTGATGTCAGAAGCACGTACATCAAGAGCACCACGGAAGATACCCGGGAAAGCGAGTACGTTGTTTACCTGGTTCGGGAAGTCGGAACGGCCTGTAGCCATAACAGCAACGCCAGCCTTCTTAGCTTCATCCGGCAGGATCTCCGGTACAGGGTTAGCGCAGGCAAATACGATCGGATCTTTTGCCATGGTTGCTACCATCTCAGCTGTCAGTACGCCCGGAGCGGAAACACCGATGAATACGTCAGCACCAACGATAACATCCTTGAGGGAACCCTTCTTCATCTTCTGGTTGGTGATTG
>JAEEGG010027527.1_pt1 | contig 10764 bp, 7 predicted proteins | sample 9134161 | NCBI WGS metagenome assembly JAEEGG01 (sample SAMN16246543, study PRJNA631951) | gut metagenome | biome: gut microbiome; feature: rumen; material: CR-attached | host: Bos | place: Iran: Karaj | collected 2018-10
TCAACTTTTTTCAGGACGATACATTCCCAGCTTTCCCAGAATTCCCAACTTTCCCAGTTTTCCCACCTTTCCCAACCTTCCACGATTTCCAAAACAACCCATCCTTCCCCAACCACGAAGTGCTCGACGGAGTGAGCAGCATGAGTCGCTCGATAGAGCGGTGTGCGATCAGCAAACCTCCGTCAATTTTCCACGGTTGCAAGCCCCTCAGGGGAGACAGCCTATAGCAAATGAATTGTCATTAATAAATAAATTGTCAACCAATAGTCATCCTTTGTCTGATTAAAAAAACGTTGTCATTGCAAATAAATAAAGATTTGTTCCTGGATTTGTCGGATTTCTGGCCGCAGGCCACTCCTCACCTCCGTAGTAACAATTGTCATTAATTGTCTGACAAAATAGACCCTCACGGATTACTGTCCTTGCCAGAGAAACAGCCCTTGGACGTCAGCCAATTTCTCGAGCAGTTGCAAGATTTCCTGATTTGCGTTATACACGCTGATATGGGTGTCGTCACCACTGAGCATGAGCATGGTTGATTCCTCTGCAATTACAATGACGAGGTGCTGTTTTAGCACTTGCACCTTGTTTACGGCCTCGAGCAGTTGCTCAGGCTCGGTGTTGAAGGTACTCTCATCGTCGTCGTTCATAAACAAGTGAAAATCGTAGTAACAGTTAAGTTGCAACAGGACGGTGGCAAACTTGTCGTAAAGCCGTTCGATGTGGGGCGGTTGAAGCAACAGATTCTCGACCTGGAAGAATTGTCCGCTTTGACTTGCAGGAACCTTGTGGGGCAAGAAATCGATGACCCAACAGGGCTTTTCGAGCAGTTGCTCGATAATATCGTTAGAAATTGGTTGTTTCATATAATAAGGAAAAGGGGATTATCGGTCGAATACGGGTGGCTTGACGGGGTCGGTAAGGCGAATGATGTGGTCGCGTGCTACGTGAGTGACTCCTTTCACCTTGCTGAAGTGGGCAATGGCCTCGTCAAGAGTCATGTTGTCGGGTTTCTTGATAGCCATGCCCGCCATCATCTTATAGTCGTAGATGACTTGTGCTCCACAGGCCTCGATGGCATCGAGCAAGGGTTGCTTGCCCACCTGGGCATCATAGGAAATGATGAGCGTGGTGGGAGAGTACTCCATGCCGGGCATGCTCGCGTGGCTTGCGGGGAGTGTGACTTTCTCGGATTGCTGCTGTGTGCGGCAAGCCCACAAAGGCATGGATAGGGCAATGACCAAAATGATTTGAACTAGTTTCATACTGCAAATATACCACAATAAATGCGATTAAACAAACCATCGGGACATGCAGCTCGCGGCGCATCAAAAAATTGGCACAGAAATTGCTTGAGTGTTAAACCTGGAACCCCGAAAGGGCACATTTCATTAAAAAACGTTTATGGACAGCTATTTTTTGAGCTAAAATCCATGATATGTGGAAAGAAATGTGTAATTTGGTGAGCTAAATTTAAACTTTACACATTATAAGATGTCTAATTGGCAAAAAACAGATAATAATTTTTAAACGTAATAGCATTATGAAGAACAGAAGAATCTTAACCTTTTTAGGCATATTTGCCTTGGGTGGAGCCCTGTATGCAGGCGCTCAGGACTATGATGACATCTACTACGACGCTTCAAAGACCGTGAAGAACGAAACGGTGAAGAAGAGTGGTAGTTCTGTATCGCTCACCGAGCAGACGCAGCCCAGAACTGTGTCGACCCGCGTGGGGCAATCGACTGTTACCCCTGTGACTGGAACCACGAGCAGGGTGAGAGTGGAAAGAGAAGGCGTTCGCGACGATGACGAGTATAACCGCCGTGGCGCTTATGACCCGAGCACTCTCAACGATACTACCTATATCGATGATGAGGGTTCGTTCTCTAACACCCAGCGCATTGAACGCTTCTACAACCCCGACATCATAATCACTTCGAACGACGATGAGCTCATCACCCTCTACTATGAGGATCAGCCCACCGTCAACCTGATCATTGGTTCGAACTGGGGCCCGTCTTGGGGATGGGGCTGGTCGAGCATCTATTATGATCCGTGGTACTCGAGCTATCCTTGGGGTTGGTATCAGTGGAATGGCTGGTATGGTCCTTCGTGGTATTACATGCACTATGGTTGGCATCACGGCCTTTATGGCTGGGGATACTGGAATAGCTGGGCCTATCGTCCTTGGGGCTATGGCTGGGGCTATCATTATGGCTGGAATCACTGGGGATACGGACACTACGGCTATCATAACTGGGACCGTGGATGGCGTCGTAGCCATGGTGGAATTGATCATGCCAATGGACGTCGTCCTTCAAGCATAGGCCGTGGTTATGGTTACAATAGAGGTGGAACTGGCACTTCTGGCGTTCGCTCTAACAGTGGTATAGGTCGTCGTCCATCCAATGGTGGTATTATCAACAGCGACCGTCCTTCGACTCGTCCAGGCGTACGCTATAGCAATGGTACTAACTATGGCGGTATTCGCGGTGGTAGCGGCACTGTTGGAGGACATCGTTCGCCCTCAACCGGCAACGTTGGAACATCGTCGGGTATTGGTCGCAGCACACGTCCCAGCAGCACTCCTTCACGCAGCTACACTGGTGGCTCGTCGTCATCGGGTCGCAGTTACGGTAGTGGCTCCTCTTCGTCGGGCCGTAGCTACAGCGGTGGCTCGTCGTCGGGTCGCAGCTACACTGGCGGCAGCAACATAGGTGGTGGTCGCAGCGGTGGCTATAGCGGTGGCGGTGGTCACAGTGGTGGCTACAGCGGAGGCGGCCGTAGCGGAGGCGGCGGAGGCGGACATCGCCGTTAAAATGCACCTGATTTGTGAGTATTTATCCCTCGATATTAACAAAACTATTTCCTGATATAAAATGAAAAAGTATATATCCTTATTCATGCTCTGCGCCGCTCCGCTGCTCGCTAATGCACAGGCCGCATTCGACGCATTGCAGATGTCGCAAAACGAGTTGCGTGGAACATCCCGATTCCAGTCAATGGCTGGCGCATTCGGTGCCCTGGGTGGCGATGTGTCGGTGATGAACCAGAACCCTGCCGGTATTGGCGTGTATCGCAGTTCAGACGTGAGTGTCACTATTGATTTGGATTTCCAGAATTCGAAAGTCGACGGTATGAGTAGTGCCGCAACACAGACCAAGTTCAACCTGAACAACGTGGGCTATGTGGGCGCCATCAAGCTCAACAGCGAGACGATGCCTAACCTGAACGTGGGCTTCTCGTTCAACCGCAACAAGTCGTTCCATCGTCATTACACTGGTGGGCTCAATGGCATCCAGTCATCAATGACCAACTATGTTGCCGCTCTGACTAATGCAGGCAACTGGAGCGAAGACGACCTCGCCTTCGGTTACGACGGACACCCCAAGGGTAAAGACTACGATCCCTACTACGACAGCTATGCTCCCTGGATGAGTATTCTTGCATACGACTCCTATCTGCTTAATCCTGAAAGTGATGGTTTCTCGGGCATTGCCCGCAATGGCTCATCTGGTTTTGCCGAGTTTGAAGTTGATGAGGCTGGCCATACCGACGAGTACAGCATCAACTTTGGTGGAAACATCAAGAACAAGGTATATTGGGGCCTGGGTGTAGGCATCGTCGACATGAGATACGATTCCTATATGTACTATGGCGAGGGTCTTGACAACGCCTACTATTTCCACCCCGACTTCGATACTAACGGTAACATGCTGGGAACTGGCACCTATGAGACTGGTTATGCTTCCTATGGTTTTGTGAATCACCTCTCTACCCGTGGAACGGGTTACAACTTCAAGTTGGGTGTGATTGTGAAACCCGTGAACGAGTTGCGTTTTGGTTTGGCTTTCCATACACCTACTTACTATGAGCTGAAGGACCTCTACAAGACTATCTCGAGCTTTGAGATGCAAGATGCCTCTGGTACCTTCGAGGGTGAGAAGGAAGCTGGCTCTCCAGGTTACTGGGATGAATATCACTATAACCTGCACACTCCTTGGCGTGTGATTGCCAGTGTGGCTGGCGTGATTGGCCAAAAGGGTATCTTGAGCCTCGACTATGAGTGGAAGGGTGCCAACACCATGCGCCTGTGCGACGACCGCAACAACGAGTTCACCGACATGACTGCCGACATCAAGGACTACTTCCAGGCTACTCACACTGTGAGAATTGGTGGCGAGTATCGCGTCAGCAACAACTTTAGCCTGCGTGCCGGTTACTCCTACCAGACATCGCCCGTGAAGGACGTTGTGAAAGATGGTGTAGTGAGCGTTATAACCACTGGTTCTAATCCTGCTTATCAGTATGATCGCAGTGTGCAGAATATTACCTGTGGCTTCGGTTATCGCTATAAAGCCTTCTCGCTTGATATGGCTTATGTTCACAACTATCGCCAAAGCAACTATCACGCTTATCCGGCTGTGACCTATCAGGTTGGCGGTACCGACTACGGAAACTATGTGGGAGTGAACGACCACAACAACCGCGTGTCGCTCACCCTTGGTTTCAGATTCTAACCGTATAGATTTATTATAATTCAGTAAAGGCTACCTGCCCTGTTGGGCGGGTAGCTTTTTTGGCCTGAATGGTGAATAAAATGGAGGTGATATCTTGTGTGTGGGTGAAAAAAATAGTAACTTTGTGAAATGCCTCGTTTGCAATGGCGAGGCCGATTCAAGAGCCGACAATGAATGTGAATGTGCCTGATAATATTGACCTTGACAATGTCGAGTTCCAGAATGCCTGGAACCTGATCAAGAACACGCACCGCTCGGTTTTCCTGACGGGAAAAGCCGGGACGGGCAAGAGCACATTCTTGCGTTACATCTGTGCTACAACCAAGAAGGTTCATGTGGTGCTTGCTCCTACAGGCATCGCAGCCGTGAATGTGAGTGGCCAGACGCTGCACTCCTTCTTCAAGATTCCCTTCAAGCCGCTGTTGCCCGATGACCCCGAGTTCTCGCCACGTCAAATCAGGAAGACGCTTCGCTACTCAAAAGAGAAAATTAAGCTGATCAGGAAACTGGAGCTGATTATCATCGACGAGATCTCGATGGTGCGTGCCGATATCATCGACTTCATCGACAAGGTGCTGCGCGTCTACTCCAATAATATGCGCGAGCCGTTTGGTGGCAAGCAACTGCTGTTTGTGGGCGATGTTTTTCAGCTGGAGCCTGTTGTAACCCGCGATATGCGCGAGATATTGAGGCGCTACTATAACCAGTTCTTCTTCTTCAATGCTCATGTGTTTTCAAGCCTGGGCCTGATTCCCATTGAGTTGCGAAAGATATACAGGCAGACAGATAACGCCTTTGTGTCGATGCTCGACCGGGTGAGGGTGAACCGTGCCTCACAGGACGATATATGGCAGCTGAATAGTCGTTATGACGCTTCCTATACCGAAAAGGAGGGCTATGTGATGACACTGGCCACCCGTCGCGACACCGTAGATGCTATCAACGAAGAGCACATGAATGCCTTGACAACCCCTGAATATACCTTTGAGGGGGAAGTGGAAGGCAATTTCCCTGATAATGACTTGCCTACTTCAAAAGAGTTGATACTCAAGCAGGGCGCTCAAGTGATTTTCATCAGGAACGACAAGGAAGGACGCTGGGTGAACGGTACCATTGGCATCGTGAGCGAAGTAGGACCAAATCGTGTGTGTGTGGCGCTTGAAGATGGCGACGAATATGAACTGGAGCCTGAAATGTGGGAGAATATCCAGTATTACTACGATGAGAAGGAAAAGAAGGTGATGGAGACACTATTGGGCACCTTCAAGCAATATCCCATCAAGCCAGCGTGGGCACTGACGGTTCACAAGAGCCAGGGATTGACGTTCAACAAGATTGTGATAGACTTTGCGGGTGGTGCTTTCACCAGCGGTCAGACCTATGTGGCACTGTCGCGATGCACGTCGCTCGAGGGGATTACACTGCTCAAGCCGCTATCGGCTCGCGACATTATAGTGAGCAGTTCGGTGGTAGATTTCAGTCGCCAGTTCAACAACCAGATGGCCATTACGGGTGCCCTTGAGCAGGAAAAGGCTGCTCAGCTCTACCGCCGTGCCTTGCACGCACTTGACCACAACGAGTTTAGATTGAGCATCGACTACTTTGCCCAGGCCATGAGCATCATGAATGTAGTGGGGAATAAGGCTGCTCGGCGACTGTTGTCGGTGAAGATGCAGCGATTCAATCGCTTGCAGAAGAAGATTGACAGTCTTGAAGGTGTGATAGATGCACAGAATCAGCTACTCAAGAACCTTGCTCACGAGTATACCGAGATGGGCAATCAGGTGCTGGGTTATGGGACACTGGCCGAAGAACCCGCCGAAGCCTATGGTGCCGATGCTGCATGTCCGCTCGATGAGATTGCCATCAAGTCGGCCATGGCCAATTATAATAAGGCCTTGAAGATATATCCAGCATGCGTTGAGGCCTATGTGGGCAAGGCGCGACTGCTGATGCTCATTGACGAGCCAGACCGTGCCGAAGCCACTTTGAAGGAGGCTCTTGCAGTACAGCCCGATAGCTATGAGGCACACATGTGCCTTGGTGAGCTCTGCCTCAGCCAGAAGGATATGCCCGCTGCCATCAAGTCGTTTAAGCGAGCTGCCCGCACCGACAAGAAGGCGGTAGCACCACTTATGCAACTGGCACGGCTATATGAGCGCATAGGGCTTGACGACCTTGCCGAGGAGTATGCGCTGAAGGCCCGTCAACTGCGTGAACGGCAGATGAAGGCCGAGCGCAAACGTCGAAAATAACTGATAATCAATATTATACAATAATAAACGAGGCCAGTAATTAATACTGGCCTCGCTTGTTTGTATCGTATTATCGATATGATCAATAATTGTTAGGGTGCAGAATCATGTCGATGATGAGTGTCACATCCATCACGCTCACCGTGTCGTCGCCGTTCACGTTAGCATTGTCGTAGTTGAATGGACTAGGATTCTTCTTGAGGATGTAGTTGATCACTGTAGTCACGTCGTTTACATCCACCTTGCCATCTTCGTTAGCATCACCAGCAGTTGCTGTATGTTCGATCTTATTGATAACAAGTGTCATTTCGTTGAGGTTCACGGTAAGGTCATACTCACCAACATCAACGCGGATTGACTGACCATTGTTGACCAGAGGGATAGTGTCACAGGCGTTCTCTACCCAGTAGTTGCCTTCGCTCACAGCACCGAAGCGGTAGTCTGCGATCTCGTCCCAAGTACCGAGCTTCTTGGTGAAGCTGAAGTAAGCATGGCCGTCACCGTTGTCGATAGCGTTGAGATTAGCAGTGTAGATAACACCGTCTTCGGTAGTCATTTCCTGACCAACAGCAGGATTCCATTCGCCAGCCACATTGCCCAGGATGAACACTTGAGCAGTGTCAACGGGAACAACGATTTCGCCACCAATGAAGAGCTTCATGCTTTGCAAGTTCAAATTGAGTGTGTATTCACCAGCGGGAATGCGGATAGTTTGACCGCCGTAAACCAGGTTGATTGTGTCGCTGATGTTCTCGGCAGTTACCCAGTAGTCGTTTTCGCTTACAGCGCCAAAGCGGTAAGCAGCGATTTCGTCCCAAGTACCGAGTTTGTTGGTGAAGGCGAAGTAAGCATTGCCGTCACCATTGTCGATAGCGTTGAGCGTAGCAGTGAAGTTCACACCGTCTTCGGTTGTCATTTCCTGTCCCATAGCGGGATCCCATGCGCCAGCCACATTGCCCAGGATGTAGACCTTGGTCTCTTCAGGTTCAACGGGAGTGACAGTGCCTGAAATAACGAGAGTCTTGTTGTTCAGGTCAACGGTGAGTGTGTAGCTGCCAGCGGGAACAGCAAAAGCGTGTCCAGGTTGGTCGGTCTGGATGAGCGTGAGTGTGCTGTCGAGATAGTTCTCGTTGAACACGAAGTCGTTGCCGTCGGTATCGGCACCCCAACGATAGGCTGCGATAGCATTCCAGTCGTTCTCGTTCTCGGCCAGCTTAGTAGTGAAGCTGAACGAAGTGGGAGCCTCGGGAGTGATCGAAATTGAGTAGGTTTGAGTAGTCTCATTGTAGGTCATGATGTCGCCTGCGGTGGGGTTCCAGCCCTGAGCAGCGGGACCAAAGAGATAGAGGTCGGGAGTGGTTGCAGGTTCGTTGGGGTCAGTGATAGTAACATTTGTGCCGCCAGTGTAGAAGTAAACCTTGCCATCTTCGGGAACGAGGTTAGAAGTCTGAGGACCATCACTTCCTTCATTGAAGATGAGGCCGGGGTAAGATTCATTGTGGCTGTAGGTGAACGAGTAATATTCGGTGCCGTTCACGGTTGCTGTCTCGAGAGTAGAGATCTCCTTGCCGGGCCATGCATTGAAGTAATTACCACCATTGTCCCATGCCCAGATGTTGCCAATTGAAGCCTTGTCGATGTAGATGGTTCCGTTGAAAGTGGGCATCACAACATCTTCCTTGAAGACCACCTTGATTTTTTTGGTCTCGATGTTGAAGGTGAAGGTGTAAACACCAGCTTTACTAAAATTGGTGTAAGGACTTTGGTCGGTACCAGCTACGAGTTCAGTCTCGGTGTCAAGAGCAACTTCCATATTACCGCCGAAGCGATAAGGCTTAATGCCATCCCAGTCATTGGCAGTGGTCGACAACTTAGTAGTCAGGCTATAGTACTGATTACCAGTATTGGTGACATCAAGGTCGAGGGTGTAGTTGACTGAATCAGTGGTTGAGAACTGAGCGCCATCGTTGGTTGACCAGCCTGCGGGAGAGATGGCACCAATGAGCCACAGTTCAGCGTTTGCCTGGAAGCCAAACAGTGTGGCTGCCAATAGACAGAAAAGAGCTAATGATTTTTTCATAAAGTGTTGAATTTTAAGTATGTAGTTATAAAAAATAGATATATGCTGCTATTAGAATTAGTTTTTGTTGTAGCAAAGATACATTATTAAATATAAAAATGAATATTACAACTGCATAAAAAAATAACCAATTGTTATGCAAACGATTACGTGGATGATTGGGTTTATGGCATTAAAACCTATGAATAAATGCGGGATGAATATGTTATATTTCAGGTATTGAGAATAGTCATATATTCATCGTAGGAGATGTGGCGGCCGCCCATGGAGCGCAGGTGCGGGGTCTCGAATTGGCAGTCGATGAGTTTGCCGCCATTCTTTTGCATGGTGTGGGCAAGTGCGATGAGCGCCAATTTTGAGGTATTTGGCTCGAGCGAGAACATGCTCTCACCGAAGAAGCATCGTTTCAGGGTGATGCCGTAGAGTCCGCCCACCAGGAATCTCTTGCTGTCCCACACTTCCACGCTTGTGGCATAGCCTAATCGGCGCATCAGTTTGTATGCCTCCACCATTTGCGGCCCAAGCCATGCTCCCCATTCATCGATGCGCAACTCGCTGCAGTGCTCTATCACTTGGTTGAATGCATGGTTTGAGGTAACTTCGTGAGAACCCTTGTTGATGAAGGTGCGCATGGAGTGGGAGATGTGAATCTCGCTCGGGAAGATGACAAAACGATCTTGTGGACAATACCATTGAATCTCCCGATTTTGCCTGAAGTCGTACCAGGGGAAGATGCCTTGACTGTAAGCGAGAAGGAGGCGTTCGGGACTCAAGTCACCGCCAACCGCCAAAAGTCCGTAGGGTTCACCAAGGTGAGGGTCCGGAAAAACAAGCCTTTCGTCGAGCCTGAAAATCATGCGAGGTAGAGTTTGTCGTCTTTGAGTTTCACATTGGCCTTGCCGCCGTCCTTGAGTCGGCCGAAGAGGATCTCGCGCATGAGCAAAGTCTTGAGCTGCTGCAGGATGACGCGGTCCATCTCGCGGGCACCGAACTCCTTGGAGAAGCCTTGTTGGAGCAGGTGCTCGTGAGCCTCCTTCGAGAGTTTCATGGTCACTTTCTTGGCCTTGAGCATGGAGGAGAGTTCACGAAGCTTCTTGTCGAGAATGAGGCTTGCCATGTCACGGTCCATGTCGTTGAACACCACGATGCCCGAGAGGCGGTTGATGAACTCAGGCTTGAAGGTTTTCTTTACCTGCTTGAGCATGGCGCTGCCGGTGGTAACGGTAGAGGCGAAACCTACCGATGCTTGTGCGGCAAACTGTGCGCCTGCATTGCTCGTCATGATGAGTACCACATTGCGGAAGAAGGCTTTACGTCCTTTGTTGTCGGTGAGAACGCCGTAGTCCATGACCTGGAGCAGGATGTTGAAAATGTCGGAGTGTGCTTTCTCGATTTCGTCAAGCAGCAGCACGCAGTCGGGCGACTTGCGCACAGCATCGGTGAGCAGTCCGCCGTCTTCGTAGCCCACATAGCCTGCAGGAGAACCGATGAGTTTGGCGACGGTGTGCTTCTCGACATACTCGCTCATATCGAAACGGATGAGTTGCACGCCCATCTCCTTGGCGAGCACTTTGGCTACCTCGGTCTTGCCAACACCAGTAGGGCCAACGAAGAGCAAGCTGGCAAGTGGCTTGGTCTCGTCGGTGAGTCCGGCCTTGGATAGTTGGACAGCCTCGACAACGCTGCGCAGGGCCTCGTCTTGGCCATAAATGACGCTATTCAGGCGCTGGTAGAGGTTCTCGAGGGTGGTGTTGTCGTTCTCCTTCATGGCGAGGGCATCAATCTTGCTCACCTTGGCGAGCACATCGGCAATGAGCTGCTTGTCGACAGTCTTGCTGCGACGTCCCTTCATGTTGACAAAGGCGCCAGCCTCGTCGATGAGGTCGATAGCCTTGTCGGGCAAGTA
>JAEEGG010027528.1_pt1 | contig 10763 bp, 8 predicted proteins | sample 9134161 | NCBI WGS metagenome assembly JAEEGG01 (sample SAMN16246543, study PRJNA631951) | gut metagenome | biome: gut microbiome; feature: rumen; material: CR-attached | host: Bos | place: Iran: Karaj | collected 2018-10
CAGCACCCTGGCGATCTCCCGATAGGCTTTGGCCGGATCGTCCAGGTTCCACATGACATTTCGCTGGACCACGGCGTCAAAGCTCGCGTCGTCAAAGCGCAGCGCCTGGGCGTCCATCTGCAGGACATTGGCGGAAAGGCCCCGGGCGCTCAGGTTCTCCCGCGTTTTCTCCACCATGCCGTCGGAGTAATCGATGCCGGTCACCCGGTGACCCAGCTGCGCCAGCAGGATGGTGAAAAAACCGGCCCCCATGCCGTCGTCCAGGATCTCCAGGGGGGCTTCCCCCAGGCTCTCCCGGAAATACGCCTTCCATTTTTCTCCAAGCGTGCTGTCCGCTTCCTCGTTGATGGCGTCGGAAAAGCCGTGGCTGCGCAGATCCCAATAGGCCTGCACTTCTTTCAGATGGTCCATCTCATCTCTCCTTTCTCATACTAGCCCCAAATAGAACTCTTAAATTCGCAGCGGCATAAATCGTGCAATACTTCGTTGTCCTCCTTGACGGGCGACAGCCCGCCTGCGTCCGACGCCTCGACTGGCGTGATTTCTGTTTGCTGCTCGGTTAAAGATTTCCATCAGGACTTAGTATCAATCCCATGCGGCGAGCAGCCGGCGGGCGTTGAGGACCTGTTCGAGTATGTAAAGGGCGCCTGTCGGCCCGATCAGGGTTTTCGGTATGACGTTTATGTAACCCGATCCGGGAGAGGAGATCTCCACTCCGTATGCGTTGCCGCTGTAGGCAAGGATATGGGCGATGGTGTTGGCATTTCCGAAGATGACGACGTCCTTTACCTTCGTGATATCCTTGTCCAGCGCATCTTCCAGGCCGAGAGACGACAGCAGTTCCCTGAGAGCCCCTGTTGCCTCGCTGACTTCCGACTTTTCCGAGCTGTTTTTCTTGCCGTTTTCATCGGAGCCGTAGAGGATATGCAGGCATTCCGGAGCTATGCCCAGATATCCGGACAGATAATCGGTCAGCGCATAAAGAAGAGACGCTTCCCCCTCCGCGGCAAACCGGAACTCTCCGGAAAAACCTCTCCCCCCCGTGCGGCGGGCAACCTGATAGAATATCCTGCTTCTTGCCTTGCCTATATCCTCCAGGGCTTTGCTGCAGTCCGTGCCGAGGAGAGATGAAATGCCCCTCACAAAGCTCTCGCAAAGATCCGGGCCTATGGGCATGCATCCCAGCTCAAAAGACGGCATATCCGATATGGATCTCATGTATTCCGCAGTCTTTCTGCAGCGCTCGGGGGAGAGGTATATATTGGCATCCGCCCTGCAGACGCCTTCAAGCTCACGAACGGCGCAAAACGCGCCGGGAGCGCAATTGACGTCTATCCCGCAAAGATCCAGTATCCTCGTGAGCTCCTCAAGGTCGCCGTCGACGAAATAGTCGCGGCTGCCAAGGCCGAATATATTGACGGAAGGCCTCTCTTTTTCGGCGTGAAGCTTTGTCTGCCTGTCCCTGAGACCGGACGCAGACAATGTTTTCAATACTTTGACTATGGTCTCGTCAAAACCTTTGAGCATGTTTTCGGAAAGGCCCGGCGTCTCCACGTAAACATACGGTATGCGGGTCTCCTCCGATATGGCTCTCAGCTCCGGCTCTATGACCTCCGAGAGAAGCGATGTACCCGGCGCCTGTATCACCGCAAACAGGGACAGATCATATCCCGCCGATATATCATTGAGCGCCTTTTTGAGCTGATCTACAGTCCCGAATATGAAATCCTCATATCTCAGATTTGTCGAGGGCACGTTGGAAGAACTCATATAGTACTGGCTCCGCAGCAGTTCCTCCTCAGGGCTTCCTTTTATGTGCAAAGCGCCTCTTTGCCCCCAGAGCTTTGCAGGGTCGACCACCGACTGACCGGTCTCAAAACCATAATAAGTCACGCAGCCGACGGGCCCGTTTACGAGGACAATGCTGTTTTTGATCCCCTTTAAGGCGGAAATGGCTCCCGTGATATAATCAGCAGTAGTATTTCTCAAATACTGATCTGTCATTTTTCCATCTCCCCCTTATTCCGTTTTTCTGCTCCTTGAGCCATTTCCGGGCTTCTTCTATACCGGATAAAAACCCGACTCCGATATTCCCTCCAACGAGCAAGGCTTTGCCGGCCCCGGCTTTTTCCGCCTCGCTGATGACCGCTTGCTCCGCAGCCAGCACAAGATCCGGTTTGAGCTCGGAGACCTTCGCGCTGAAGGCTTCCACATCTTTCTTCCAGTCACTGGAGAACCTGTGTCTCCACTCAGGATCCTTCCTTTTCGATTCTTCAGGGACAAATGACCATGCCACCTTCACTCCGAGATCCGATACAAGATCCTCCATCCAGGGAAGCGGACTGCTGAGAAAGACCATGACTTTCTTATCTTCGTATTCCTTCTTTAATTCCCTGAGTTCATCTTCGTAAATCGAAGTATATTTCCTGACCAGCTTTTCCGCCTCGGACTCTCTTGAATACAGCTTCCCCAGGGTTTCGATAAAGCTTTTTGTCTCTTTGAAGCCCCTGGGCAAACTCCCCGGAATGAATTTGCATCCGTAGTTCTTTTCAAATATCTCCTTTATCTCAAGACCCAGCTTTTCTTCCCGAGCCATGAGGCAGTAAGGCGCTCTCAAAAAACCGTTGACGTCTCTTATCGAAGTGTCATACAGAAAACGGCAGTTGATCCTGATTCCCAGGGAGGCGAGCAGTTCCTCAAGCACCAGATAATCATCCTGTGTTTTCAGCGACCAACTCTGCTCATACACCAGGTTAATGGAATCCTTGTCCTGCCTGTCTGCAGGCTTTATCGCTTCCCGTGCAAGGGTCTTATAGCAGAGCGCCATGCCATCGTTGTAGCTTCCCTCTTCGACGCCGTCGCTTTTCACGATATACATATCCACGCCCATGCCTTTGAGCTCTTCTTTGAGCGGTTCAAGATCATCTCCCGAAAGTCCCGGTATACAGGCAGTGATTACGATTATATCCTTGATCCCTCTTTTCGCGAGGCCCAAAGCCTTTTCCCTGGCATGCTCGACCCCGCCGAAAATCGCATCATGTATGTTGATGTCCGTATTATCAAAATGCCGGGGTATGAATGCAGGATAGATCACGCCACGTGTATATAGGCCGTTCCTTCCATAAGAAGTGATGCCATTCACAGCGTAGCTGGTACAGCTTTTAGGCGAATGGCCGAGGACTGCGGCATCCTTTATCTGTACGGCCAAATCCACAGCGCCTCTGTATGCGCATCCGAACAGCGGCATCCTGCTGAAGGGATCCGACAAAGCTCTTTTCTTTGGGATCGGCCTGATCCCATTGTCTTCTTTTGCCTGTTCCTCGGCGGCTTCCGGGCAGTTTTCACAGCTTGCGTCAAATACGGGAGCGTTCTTTGCGGCTTTGTTTCTTTTTCCGCCAATGCCTGGTATATCCTTTCCCTGCATGAAAGCTTCCATCTGTTCTTCGTCAAGGGGAAGAGCCGGGTACAGATCCATGCCTTCCTTAATTCGGGATGCAAGGCCGAGGAAAAGCTTTGCCTCTTCCGAATCCCTGTCCATCTCTACCTGAGTAAGGACTAAGACTTCCGCTTTCTGGAAAGCTTCGCTCCTCGGTATGGAAACACACACAGGAAGGCCTACCGCCTCAGCGAATGCAAAAACCTTGTTTTTATCGTCTCCGGCGCCTCTTGAATTATAGATGATACCGGCTATTCTCCTTCCCCCTTCATCCAGGTTCCTTATGCCGCTGAGTATATTGTTTGCGGCATATATGGACATGGCTTCACCGCTGGTCACAAGGAAAACAGCCTGGGCATACTGAGGCCTTACCGGCACGGCAAAGCCCCCGCAAACAACGTCTCCGAGAACGTCGTATAAAATGGTGTCGTAGGGCTTCAGGATGTCGTACTCATTTAAGAAATCAAAACTCGTGAGTATCCCTCTTCCGGCGCAGCCCTTGCCGGGCTTTGGCCCTCCGGCTTCTATACAGCCCGTGCCCAGGTATCCTTCCATCAATATATCGGATGCTTTTTGATCGTCGGGAGGCGTGTTCAGGATATAATCCAGGACAGTGGTCACCTGCCTACCATGATGTAAAAGCCTTGTGGAATCATGCTTTGGGTCGCAGCCGATCTGCAATACCCGGCTGCCCCGCAGGGCCAGTGCGGCGGAGAGATTGGCGCTGACCGTGGATTTTCCGATGCCGCCTTTTCCATAAATCGCGATCTGCATATATACTCCTTACTCCAACAAAAAAACCGCCCCGGATCGGGACGGTCAATGCAACGCAAAGCAAAAAAACGCCTGCCGCATTTCACGGCACACATTTCCTCACCTTATACGTCGACATCGCCATCCATCGTGGCCCATTGTCAACGGACTTGAGAGCAGGTCTCCTGGCTCGCGAGGCTCCATTTCCCACGCCTTCCCAGTCGCCCAGTGGCATACTGTGGGGAATGACTCGCTTACAGTTGCGGGACAGCACAGGACTTTCACCTGTTTCCCTTTTCACGCGGACTATTGCTTACCGCGCACTCTCAGTCTTTTTTTCGCAGATTTTGATTATGATACACCATCCCGCTTTTATTGTCAATCGCTGACGTGGGCATGGACGGTATCGGCTTTGTCAACACGGACTTGATTTTTTCGGCAATGCACTGTCGGGGCCACCGTGATGGGCGTCCGGCGGGAAAACAGGCGAAGGGAAGCAGTCCGGTACCGACCGGCGTGAGCTTCCCCCTGCGGATCCTCACCCACCCTATAGTCTGATACGGATGTGGTCGCATTATGCAGACTGTCACAAAGGATTCTGCATAGAATATGATTTTTCGCAGGCGCCGGATGATCTGCTTCCACTGCCAGTGATCTATACTAACAAGCGGCTTCAGATCCCATGGCGTACTGCTTTTCAATTGAACGATGAAACCAGAGCGGAAGCAAACCGGGTCTTTATGATGGCGCTTCTGACCAAGGATGCTGTGTGGGAATATGAGCGCGAATGGCGTCTGCTGGTTGCTTCAACGATGGGGCAAAAGCAAAAAATGCCGCCGATTTCCTGCATTTATCTCGGTGCGCAATGCACACTGGAAAATGAAACCGTTATTAAGGAGATCGCGGAACGGAAATCGATTCCTGTAAAGAAAATGGTTATTGATCGCGGTGAATTTGCTCTTCATGCAGAATCGATTACTGGAATTGAGTGAGTGTTATTCTATCTCGCCTTTCTCTTTCGTCGGAGGCTGATGCTGTCGTAGCGCTCCCTCAACTCCGCCACCTTGAGCTTTCCGGTCAGCGCCTCCTCCCGGAGATCCTGTACCTGCCGCATCAATTTGTTCCAGTCATCCGTCGAAAGCGTTCCCCGGAACTTCTGCCCCTTGAGCCGGTTGGTGACGCGGGTGTACTCCTTACGAATCTCTGCCGTTCCGTTGAGACGGGTCTCCTTCCTGTGCGCCCCGACCTGACGGCAGGTCTTGTCCGGCTCCTCCGGCGCAGGGTTCTCACAGTATCGGGTGTCATAGCCGTTCTCCAGGAGGAACCACCGCCCGCAGTGCTCGCACCGCCGGGGAAGATGCCCCGCCGCAAAACCACGCATCAAATCCAGAGAGAGAAAGGTATTCAGCTCCCGGAAGAAAACTTCTTCCGCAAGGAGAAAAACTCCCTCCTTTTCCGGGTGCGGAATCGTCCGAAAGGCAACCTCAATGGGATAGAGCGTTGGGAAAAACTCGCGGGCGAAATCCCGCTGGTAGTCCTCCCGCTGCCGCAGGTAGTCTGAATCTTCGGGGTCTGTCTGGTCCAGGGCATCGGAGAGATAACGGGCCTGGATTTCCGCATGAGCGTAATACGCCGAAAGGCACCTTGCATAGCCGCTGGCGTTCCGCTCCGTCACTTTAGTAAAGCCCTGCTCCAGCATCTTCTCTGCCTTCTTCCGAAACACCCGGATAGATGATACAAGCGACCTCAGCCGCTCCAGCCACGCCTGCGTCACCGCATACTCGTCCGTCCCCGGCGTTCGCATCCGCTCCCGTATCTCCGAGTGACTGCGGAGGAAAGAAATACTCGGTCTGTGTTTCTGCTCCAGCTCCCGATAGACGGGATACTCAGACAGCAGAGAGAAAAAAGAGGCCAGCGCCTCATTGGTCAGCCCTGCCTGGGTCGCGTCGTAATCCCCGCTGAGGTAAGCCAGGACGTCAAAGCGCAGTGACAGCGCGGCGGCGTCAAGCCGGGCGAGGTCATCCTCACTCAAGTTCAGGACATCCACGACGCTGGCCCCCAGCGGCAGGCTCCGCTTCGGAAAGACGACTCTCCCGTCACCGAACAATGCCTGAAAACCGTCAAGCCAATCATAGGCGTGGTACATGAGGTCCTCCTCTTTTTTGTAACGGATGGAAAATCCGTTTGTCACCAAACTGTTTCTGAGCGCGCTCCGCCTATTGCAATGGCGGGGCGTTTCTGTTACACTCCGATACTAACCGATTTATTAAAATTTGTCAATCCGTTTTGAAAGGGGCGATGCGAATGAAATACCCCTCTGGCTTCTACCAGATGGACATCCGAATCTTTGACCGGGGGCTCAAGCCGATTGCGTTTGCGGTATATAGCTACCTGGTCTCCTGCGCGGGAAGCCGGGGCAGCTGTTTCCCGGCGGTGCGAACCATCGCGCAGAAGTGTCACTGCTCAGAGAGCGCAGCACGGGACGCGGTGAAGCAGCTGGCTGAGCTGGGTCTCATCCGAAAAGACTACAGCTACCGGGAGAACCGCTACGGCATCCGGCAGCAGACCAGCAACACCTACTCAGTCCTGCCGCTGCCGGACTACTACGAAAACGGGGAGGCGCGGTATGCGCGGGACGAGGAGCTGCCGCTGTGAGGCCCCTGTGCGCCGCTGTGTGGGATTCTTCGAGAGTGCCGAAGCAGCGCGACGACCCTAAGAGATACCGCCGAAGCCCAGCGCAGCAGTTCGGTGGAAGAGGCGGCCCGACATCATACCAGCGGGTCTGCCGGATGGGCACACCTGACTACGGTACGGGCTGGGGGTGCGGTGACTCTGCCCTGCGCGGAAGCTCGGCTTCCGGCGCTGGGGCAAGCATAGCGCGTGGCTGTCCGCCCCGCACTTCCCCGCCCCCGGCGGCGGATTTGCGGGCAGAAGCCCGCACCCACTGCCTCTTCGCAACGTCCGCTCTGTTCGGAATCCCTACGGAAAACGGAAAGGAGATCAGGACAACGAAAGAAAACCGAAAACGGGACGTTACTCTGACGATCCGCGTGACCCAGGCGGAGAAAGACGCCATCATCGTCAACGCGATGCACGCCGGGAAGAACCTCACGGACTACATTCTCTCGGTCAATGACCGGGCGATCATCTCACCGCCGCCGGACCTCTCGCCTCTGCTTCGCGAGCTCAAACGCATCGGCACCAACATCAATCAGGTGGCGGCAAAAGTCAATTCCGGCGTGAGCTACGTCCCCGGTCTGCGGGAGGTAGCAGAGCAGCAGGCGGAGATTATCCGTCGGCTCCGCGCATTGACGGAGGATCGGACATGGCAACCCTGAACAGTATTCCCGAACACCGACAGAGTCCAAGCGCCATGCGCGGCGTCATGGACTATTGCCGACAGCAGGAAAAGGTCCATGATCCGGTGAGCGGGCGGGATCTGGTCAGCGGAATCCACTGCGGCGGAGCGACGGCCTACGACGAGTTCATGCTGACGAAGCAGGTCTACGGCAAGACCGGCGGCGTCCTCTTCTATCAGTTCACCCAGTCCTTCGATTCCCGGTCCACCATCTCCTCTGCCGACGCCCACGCCCTGGCCCTGGAGTTTGCGGAGCGGGCCTGGCCGGGGCATGAGGTGCTGGTCTGCACCCACTGCGATACGGACAACCCCCATTCCCACTTCGTGATCAACTCCGTCAGTTGGCAGGACGGACGCAAGCTCCATCAGACCCCCGCCGGGTTTCGGAAGCTCCGGGAGCTGAGCGACGAGCTTTGCCTCGCCCACGGGTATCCGGTGATCAAGCCGAAGGAAACGCAGACCCAGGGGATGTCCGCGCGGGAGTACCGGTCGGCAGCCAAGGGGGAGAGCTGGAAGCTCCGGCTGATGTACGACATCGACCAATGCATGCGCCGGGCCAGGACCCGGAAGGAGTTCGAGGAGGAGCTGCGCCGGTTGGGTTATGCGGTCCGATGGACGGCGGAGCGGAAGTACATCACCTACACGACGCCCACCGGCATGAAGTGCAGAGACAACAAGCTGCACGAAGAAAAATATCTGAAGGAGGCGATGGAACATGAGTTTCGAATCCGAGAAGCCCTATTCTTTGGAAGAGCTGAAACGGATGAACGCCGGGGACCTCTCGACTGCGCGGCAGGGAGAGCGGTACATCCAGGTGACGGAGAGAAACTGGGCGGCGGTGCTGAAGCTGCTGGAGAGGGTGAGTACACAGCAGCTCAGTCTGCAGGCGGCCTTCGATCTCCTGCTGACGAGGGAGGAAGCGCAGTCGCAGCTGGACGATCTGTATACGGAAGCGGAACTGTTCGCGCAACAGGCTGGGAGTCTGAGCGAGCGGTTTGCTTCCAGCGCGGAGCGCTTAACGGAGAGGTCGCAGACTTCGATCAGCAAGCTGGAGGATTCCGTGAGGCGGTCTACGGAGGAACTGATCCGGGAGACGGATGGGAGGATCAGCGAACTGGCGAAGGTCTCGCGGCGCTGTCTGATCACGCAGGGCGTGGCGGCGGTGGCGCTCACGGTCTTGGCGACAGTCTTATTGACCTTGGCCGCGCTGTGGAAAATGCGGTAACCCCTGCCCCTGTGCATGACGCGACGACCATGCCCGGTCACACGGACCGCAAGCGCCTGCGGCAAGAACAGGAGAAGAAGATCGCCCTGGGGCACAAGGAGGACGATCATGAGGAAGAACAGCAAACCGGGCCTGCGATGAACACGCCCTGGTGAGGCGGGGGTGTTTATCCTGTACTGCCTAACCATATACAGAAGAAAGAAAAAGCCTCCTGACCGGAGGCGGAAAGGAGAATATGAAACTGGAGAAGTACAAATCTTTTGATGACCTACCCCTGATGCTTTCAGTGCCGGAGCTGGCGTCGGTGCTTGGAATCAGCAGAGCAGGGGCTTACGAGCTAGTGAAGGAAAAGGGCTTTCCCTCTCTGACCATTGGCTCCCGCATCCTCGTCCCCAGGGACAAGCTCATCGCCTGGATCGACACGAAGAGCTCTCATGCCGAAGAATAATCTGCTAGACTTCCGGTGCGTGGTGTGGTATTTGTTCGTGCTGAAGAAAAACACAGAGGAGGGACCTGAATGCAGAGGAAGCTGTTGACCAGCGGCAATATCTTCCGGCGGACGGATAAGCGCTGGGGAGGGACGATCTGGTACGCCGACGAGCAGGGAGAGCGGAAACGCAAGAGCTTCTCCGGCACCTCCAAGCAGGAGGTGAAGGAAAAGCTCACGGCCTATATCGCGGACTTCAACGCCGCCATTCTGGACTCCCAGGAGGCAAACAAGCCGCTCCGGGAGGGCCTCCAAAATTGGCTCCGGGTCTTCAAGTTCCCCTCCGTGGAGAACACCACCTATGACCGGCTGGAATGGACCGCCACTCACCTGGTCTTCCCTGTCCTGGGGGACAAGCTCACGGGAGACATCACGGCAGCGGACGTGAAGGCCATGCTGAACCGCTGGATGGCGGAGGGCTATGCCTACACTACGGTGAAAAAGGCGTACCACCTCCTCACCGATTTCTTCCGCTACCTCACGGAGGAAGAACACGTCCCGAAGAACCCCATGCAGAATGTCTCCATGATCAAGAAGGCCAACTTCCTGGCGGCCCAGGACAAGCCGGACCTCCCCACCTGCGAAACGGTGACCACCTTCACCCCGGAGGAGATCCAGCGATTCAAGGACGAGGCGGTCCGCACATGGGGAACCGGCAAGCGCATCTACCGCCAGTCCGCCGCCTACATCCTCATGCTGAACACCGGCCTCCGCACCGGGGAGGCCCTGGCCCTGCTGAACAGCGACGTGGATCTGGAGAACCGGGTGCTCCACGTCCGGCAGGGAGTTAAGCAAGTGCGCAAACGGGAGGGGGCGGAGCCGGTAAAGGGAACGGTCACCCAGGTCGGAAAGCCGAAAACCAAGACCAGCCAGCGGGACATTCCTCTGAACGATGCGGCCATCGCCGCCATCCGGGAGTTGCGGGAGGAAGCCTACTTCGGAGAGGACACGCCCCTGATCCCGGACGAGCACGGCAGCTACACTAATCCGCTGAACTTCCGCAAGCGGTATTACCGTATCCTGACTGCGGCGGGGCTGGAGCAGCGGGGTCTGCATACCCTCCGGCATACCTTTGCCACCAGCCTGGTGAACGGCGTCCGGCAGGAGGACGGGAGCCTCCGCTCCCTGACGCCCCGGCAGGTGGCGGACCTCCTGGGTCACGCCACCTCGGAGATCACGGAACTGTACTATGTGAAGAAGGACACCGCCCGGCTCCGGGGGATCACAGACGGCTTCGCACTGTAGGAGGCGCAGAAAACAAACCGCAGAAGACAAAGAAAATGGCCGCCATCGCTGGAAACAGCGGTGGCGGCGCTCGTCTCTGATGCTTTTTTGATGCTGCAGCGGTTCAAAGCGGTTGGATTGATACGAAAAACATGGATTTGATGCACGAATATCCGCGAATTCTACGGAAATATATGAAACCCCAGAATTGCAACAAGATAACTATTTTTCCCCATAAACGGCCGAAAAGTTCCGAAATCACAAGATTTCAGAACTTTTC
>JAEEGG010027529.1_pt1 | contig 10763 bp, 3 predicted proteins | sample 9134161 | NCBI WGS metagenome assembly JAEEGG01 (sample SAMN16246543, study PRJNA631951) | gut metagenome | biome: gut microbiome; feature: rumen; material: CR-attached | host: Bos | place: Iran: Karaj | collected 2018-10
GGGTTGAAAGCAACATCGTTATCAACTGCGACACCGCGTATGCCCGCGGCAACTACGGCAAGCCGAACAAGTTTCCCTACCTGAAGCCCGGACGCAAGGGCGATCTATTCCGTTCACTCACTTCCAACACGAACTGCCCGATGCCCGTCCTGCTCGCCCATTATCCCGAGATCCGGCAGATTCTCGACATGGAGGATGTGCCGCTCGCGCAGTCCGCGATCTACACCCGCATCGCAGGTAACTGCTATGCGGGATCCGGACATCCCGGCTACCATGCGTGGGCCGTCACCGGTCCGTATACATTCCTTGCCGATAACGAGGAGATAACGGGCGATCCCGGTTTCGTGGACTACTACGGCTTCGACTGGCGGCTCAAGGAAGATTCCCCCATCCGCAAGGTTCAGGGAAACTGCTGCGATTTCGTCCACATGGGACTCTATGACGATCCTCTTCGCTTTTCGCCTGCGGTGAAGTTCTCGCCGGACGTCTCGCCGCCGCGCCCGATAGGCATAGAATACATAAAGCCTGGCATACGCGTGGGCGTGCTGTTCCAGGGCAAGATGCCCAAGGGCGACGCCGCGTTCGCGTACGACTTCCACGAATGCCAGCCGGAAGGGGCGGGACGCATCCTTGCGACCGCCGAGCCGCCGCCTTTCGGCAGGTGGGATGAATATTCCTTTTCCTTCACGCCCGACCGCGACTGCACGGCTACGCTCCAGTTCGAGGGGCGTTGCGGCGAGAAGACGATATACGACGACGTACGGGCCACCGGAACGGAAGTCCCCGACGGATCGTTTGAGACGGGCGAAGGATGGACTTTGCAGGAATGTCCGGTGGCATACTACCCGAAGGAAAAACTTGACGCTTTTCGCGTGCCCCATACCAATTCGGACAAGCCTTACGGCATCCAAGGTTCTGTCGCCGGACTAGAGGGTACGATCTCTCCTGCGGACGGCAGGAAGATGTGCCTTGCCAACAGGCACTGGCGGCTTGACCGTACGATAAGTTTGAAGAAGGACGTTCGCGTGACGATATCGTTCAAGGCGCGAGCCTTCATCCCGCCGGAGAATAAACACTGACAAAAGGAGATACGACCATGAAGCCAGTTATACTATCCATGACATTGGTCTTTTCGGCCTTTTCGCTCGTTGCCGCCGACGCATGGTTTTCCTGGCAGAAGGACGCAGGCGGCAATGCCTCCGGCAATATTGGCGATGTCGCACACTGGAACAAAGATCCTGCCGGTTCGACACAGGCGTCGGATTATCTCCAGTTTGGGTTGGAGAATACCGACTATACTGTGACGATTCCCTCTGGCACGACCCATGAGACGATGATGCGGCCGTTCATCACGGGCAGGGCGGGCTACAAGGTGACGTTCGACGGCGAAAACGCCACATGGCTTCAACCCGTGTCCACCCATGGCAACTACTCTACCCCACGTTTACACTTCCGTCTAGGTACGACGGGGATCAGTAACAGCGATATATTCCGAATTGAAAACACTTCCGCCAACACGGTAGGGGGATTCAGGATGAGCGATGTCCTTTTTACGGTGGATGGTACCGTCGCCCCCGATTTCCATGTCGACTTTTCGCGTGGCACGTACAATTTCTACGATCCCAACGGCACGGCGCTAACGCAGCTCCTTTATGTTTGCGGCGAAAGTGGCGATTCAGCGCGCAACACCACAGTACGTTTTTCCGGGACATCCTCGTTCGCCGTGGCCAAAGTCAGGTTTGGTAACGGAGGATGGCTTCGCACGCTTGAGATAACAGGCGGTGCAACCGGTGAAATCGGCGCCAATGGCGTTGAACTGTACGGTGCCGATACGAAAGGTGGCGTGTCCGTCATTCATGCACACGATGGTGGTACGCTTACGATGGGCGGAAACGTGGAATTGATAAATTCGCATACATTCCGGTTGCTTGCCGAATCAGGCGCGACGCTCTCCATACCTGCGTCCAAGACTTTCAGCTTCGGTTCTGCCGCGGCGCAGGCGGCCTACGACGGATTGCTTGTCGTTTCCAACGCGACGCTTTCCGGTGCTAGCGGATCGACATACAAGCCGTATGGGAAGTCGCGTTTTTACGGTGCTACGGTGTCGGTGCCGACTTTCTCTCCGTATGCCAAGACGGTTCTCGTCGATTCGCAAGTGGACGTACAGACTTTTTCTCCGTATGCCGAAGCAGTTCTTGCCGATTCGCAAGCGGACGTACAGACTTTTTCTCCGTTTGCCGAAGCGGTAGTGAGCAATTCGCAGATAACGGCGACCACACTCTCTACCGCCACCAATGCGTATTTCTACGATTCACAGGTGTCGGTGACGACACTTTCGCCGACAAACGCAAAAGCGTATTTTCGCGGTTCCGACGTGACGGTCGGCACATTTACCCCAAGCGCTGAAACGCATTTCGAGGATGGTAGCGTCATATGGGTCGGGAGAATGCAGCCGAGCGACGCCACTGTCGTGTTCAAGGATTCGGTCGTGACTTCGGCGTTTGATGACGTGCGATACGCCTCCACCGTCGTAATCGATGGCGGCAGCTACGTTTCGACAAATGCTTTCCGGTTCAACTATACGGGTAGCGGCGCGACGCTTGTCCTGACCAACGGCGGCGAATTTGTGTTTACGCCCAATTCCGAGCTGAATTTCATGCAAAGCTCGGGGGCGTCGGGTTCTATTCTAGTCCGTGGCGGAAAGTTGAAGACCACTACAGGTTCAAAGGAATTGAGAATCAGTCCCCAAGGCAGCGCCTGCACGGAATACATCGAACTGTCGTCGGGCGAGATCGCTATTGGCAACCGTTCGCTTCGGGTCGGGAAAGGAGGGGCCTATGCCGGGCCGAATGTCGAGATGCTCGTATCCGGCGGCAAGTATTCTGGAGCGTCGATGTTTTTCACAAGTGCGGCGAACAGCGCGGACAAGGTGTCCTATCTGCGCCAGACCGGCGGCGAGATCATGCTTTCCGGCGGATTTCATGCCGTGACGAACTATCCAGGCCGCACGTTGCTGAAGCTTGAAGGTGGCACGTTCAAGGCTTCGCTCGTGTATGGCGGTCTTGACGCCACGGCGAACGGAGGCGCAGGGTACGCGATGCTTGAGGCGAATGGCGGCACCTTGATTCCTTCAGCCTCGCCTGATGCCGCCGGTTTCATTCGCGGTTTCGATTCCGCGAAGATCGGCGCGAGCGGACTTGTCGTGGATGCGGTTAGCAACATCCTGATTCCGCAGGCGTTTGCCGACATGGATGGCGAAAATGGCGAACTTGTTCTTGCCGGTTCCGCCACGAAGACTATTTCAGGATCGTCCACGGTGTCGAAGATCGTCGCCGCAGGCGGACGCATCGTGTTTGCGGACGGACAATCCACGACATCGTCGCTTCTCGTCACGAACGGCGCGGAAGTGGCGTTCGCATCTTCCGCCGCCGGTTCTTCGATTTCCGGCGTGACGTTCGGCGACGATTCTTCCACCGGTGTCCTTGTGGCCACGCCGGGCGTCACGCCCGCGATCAACGGCACCGTAGATGCGGTGAATCTGCGCGTAACGCTTGCGAACGGGTTCTCCAACTACACGACGAACGCGATAATCTCAGCAGACGCGTTCACGGCGCGCGCGCTTGATGCTATCGCGCGTGCGGTGGCGTCGGCGGGGCTTCCGGCAGGCGCGGCCGCATCGTTTACGGTGGAAGATGTCGCGGGACGCAAGGTCTTGAAGATGGCGCTCACCGATCCCGAGGTGCTTGTCATTCGCGTTGATGAAGGTACGTCCAATATCGCGTCCGCAGTGACGTATCCCGTCTCCGGACAACTCCAGACGCTTGTCGCCGTCGGCGCGACGCTCGACATCTCAGGTAATGTCGGCTACGGCTCGCTGCTCAATTCGGGCGACGGCGTGCTGAGGCTTTCTGGCGACAACGCGTTCTACGGCGACATCGTTTCCGCAGGCGGTACGTTCAGGGCGTCTCCGTTCTCTTCGCTCTCCTGCGGCGATTCGGTGGAGAAGGGCATGTTCACGCTCCAGAGCGGAACGCTCGAGCTTTCCGATACGGCTTCTCCTGCCACGTTCCCGCGTGAGATCCGCACGGATGCCGCAAGCGGAACGGATGCCGTGGTGATAAAGACGGATACGGATGTGGTAATCCCCGATGCAAATGGTTTTGCCGCCAAAGGAGCCGTGATAAAGCGTGGCGCGGGATCGCTCACGGTTACGACCGGAAAGAATGGATTGCCTCTGGCCTCGGGATTGGGACTCGCCGGCAAAAACAAATATGCGTCAACAACGGATACGCTTGAGTTCGGCGCCGACGGCAAACCTGCGGGAACGTACTACGCGGCGCTGTCGGTCGTGGAGGGCGACCTCTCGCTGGTGGGAACGGGCGAGAACGCCTCATTTGTCGTCACCAACATCGTGGCGGTTGGACAACCTTGCCTTACGGGAACGGCCACGCCTTCTTTGACGATTCGCGATACGACATTCCTGCCGACATGGCTTCTGCTTGCGGGCGGACTCTCGTCCGACAACACCTTCATAGCTTCCCCTCCGCAGATATACGCCACAAATTCCACGATCGAGCTCAATACCTACGCGACGGCATATCGTTCGAAGTTCACGGCCGTGAAGCCCAAGATGACGCTTGACGCATCTGTCATGACGCTCGATTTCCTGTTCCGCGCAAATGGCGCCGATCTGAGCGCAGGCGGCGTGGAGGCGGAATATTCGCTGGTGAACGGGTCTGTGTTGACGACGCCTCGTATCGGCGTGTCCCACAAGGCGTCTTTCGACTGCGATGCCAGCACGATCGACGTGAGGCAGCTGTTCTGCAAGAGCACGTCGTACAACTATGAATCAGGCTACGTGTATGTGGACAGCTACGCCATCTTCAAGTTCCGCAACGGGTCGCTGTTCAAGACGGACTATGTCGAGCCGAGCCGCAGCGCCAGCACGACATCGCCGCTCACGTTCGAGTTCGACGATTCGGAGTGGAGACCGATTCCCGGGGAGACGGCGGACTATACATTCGCGTTCACGAACGCGTTCAACTTCCTGGTGAAGGCTGATGCGGGCGGGCTTGTCCTTTCTCCCGGCGAAGGGCGCACATGGTCGGTCGTCCATCCCGTCACGGGCGCGGACGGCAAGATCGTCAAGCGCGGTGCGGGAACGCTTGCGTTCACCGGCGACGGCGCGCTTGCCGTTGGCGGAACGAACGAGGTGGAGGCTGGTGTATTCGCCGTAGCGGCGACATCGACGGTGTATGGGGTGAAGGCGCATGTCGCCGCCGGTGCGACGCTTGATCTCCTCGGCGGGGCACATGCGCACGCCGTGCTTTCCGGCGCCGGCGAAGTCAGGAACGGAACGCTTTCGGATGCGGTCTTGCGGGTTGATGTCATGGACGGTGTCGCGCCTCAGACCCCGGTACTGGCGTTTGACGACGGACTCGCTCTCTCCGGCACCCTCACGTTCGACCTTTGCCGCAACGAGGCGAATCCGATTCCAACAGGTGCCTCCGTCGTCGTCTGCCGTTATACCGGTACACCGTCGGCCGGAGTGGCCTATCGCCTGAGGGGCACGGGAGTGTCCGGGGCGAGAGGCGAGTTCACCGTGGCGGATGGGACGGTCACGCTCGACATAAGACCGCCTCGCGGATGTGCGATTTCATTCCGGTGACAGGTCTGAGTGGAGATTTCCGGCAGGGATGTGTTGAAGAAAAAAACTTTTATTAAAAGAAAGGAAACAAAGATGAAATATCTGGCTATCGTATGTACGGTGTTGGTGTTGCAGGCGGAATCGCAGGGCGGTGACGCGGCACGGGTCGAGCAATGGGAACGCGACGGACGCGCTGCGATGCTCGATTGGTTTACATGCAACTGGTTCGGGAAACGGCCTGTAGAACGTCCGGCGGACGAGGTGATCGGCGACAATTTCGTGTCGTTCGCCGGCGGGCGCAAGAAGATCAACATAAGTGTCTATCTTCCCAAGGATGCAAGCCCGCTCAATCCCGCGCCGGCGATCATGCTTGCGGACCATCTGTGCATTGCGACACGTGCCGAGAAGATCAAGGCTCGCATCGATCTCGCGAAGACCATTCTGCCTGCTCGCGGATACGCCTTCATCTATTTCAACCTGAACGACGTGACTTCCAACACGGTCAAGAGCGTGACGGTGCCCGATTCCGTGAACGTGGTGCTGGGCGGCATGGGCCGCGACGACAGCTGGGGCACGATATCGGCATGGGCGTGGGGATGTTCGCGCGTCATGGACTGGGTGGAGACCCGCCCCGAACTGGACGCGAAGCGTATTGCGGTCGTCGGCCACAGCCGGGGCGGCAAGACGGCTCTCTGGGCGGGCTGCACCGACACGCGCTTCGCGCTCACGATATCCAACTGCTCAGGCACGGGCGGCGCGAGATCGCTGCACGTACCCGTCGAAGGATGCGAGACGGTGGAGTGGATGAGCAAGAACAATACGACGCGTTCGTGGTTCTGCCCGAACTGGTTCAAGTACGCCGGCCGCGAGGCGGAAATCGAACACGATGTCGATGAAATGATGATGCTTGTCGCCCCACGGCTTCTGTACGTGGCGAGCGGATCGCTCGATACCTGGGCGGGACCTCCCGCCGAGTTCGAAGCCGCCAGGAAGGCGTCCGCGCTCTGGCGCGCGTACGGACAGAAGGGGCTTTCGCTCGAGAAGTTTCCGCAGCCCGGCGTGTGGAACCATTCCGGCAAGGTCGGCTACCACCTGCGTCCAGGCAAACATGATCTCGCGCGTTGGGACTGGGAGAAGTACATGGATTTCATGGATCGCCATCTGCCTGGCCCCGCGCTTCACGGCCGTGTAGCCGACCTGTACACGCGCATTTGCGCGGCGAACGCAAAAGGCCCCGAGAACGACCGCACGTGCCGGATGAAGGCATGGCGTGGAGAACGCGTCCATGCGCAGACGGTCACATGGTGCGCGGCTCCGTGCGGAAAGGCGCGCCTCGATTGTTCGGCCCTCAAGTCGAAAGACGGTGCGGAACTGCCGGCCGGGGCGCTGCAGATGCGTCCGGTCAAGGACGTTGTGGGCGTGCCCGATCTGCTCGACTGCCCGGGGAAAGCCGAAATAGGCAAGGATCGTTTCATGGCGGCATGGGTCACGGTCGACGTTCCGCGTGACGCCAGACCGGGCAAATACGCCGGCAAGGTGTCGGTTGCGGTAGTGGGCGGACGCAAGATCGAGTATCCTGTCGAAGTGGAGGTGCTTGCGAATGTCCTTCCCGAAAAGAATCCGTTCTATCTGGATCTCTGGCAGGATGCTTGCGGCGTTGCGTACTACCATCATGTGAAACCGTATTCGAAGGAGCATTACGTCCTTCTGGAGCCGATATTCAGGGAGTTGGCGGCCGCCGGACAGAAGGCCATCACCGTGCCGATATGCAAGTATCCGTGGGGCAAGACGAATGCCGACATGCGCTACGCTCCGATGGTGCGCGACGTACGCTATCCGGACGGACGCTGCGAACTGGACTTCACCGTGTTCGACGAGTATGTTGAGTTCGCCCGCCGCTGCGGGATCGGACCGCACATACACTGCTACACGATACTGAAGTTCGCGCACCGCTTCACGTATTGGTACATCGACGGTGAGACGGGCGAGGAACGTTGCATGGATCTCGACCCGGATACCGCCGAGTGGAAGGCGTTCTGGCGGCCGTTCCTCGTCAAGTTCGAGGCGCACGTCCGCGAAAAAGGATGGCTGGACGATACCTACATCGCGATAGACGAGGGCGACCCGCCGGACCAGTTCTCCACCGTGGCGTTTTTGAAGGAGGCCGCGCCCTCGCTCAAGTACGCGTGCGCGGCGAACAAGGACGGCCGTCTCTTCAAGGGACTCGACGCAGACGTCTATTCCCAGATCCTCTGGAAGGATTACTGTTCGAAGGATTTCCTCGACACCATACCCGCGCGCCGCGCGAAGGGACAGATCACCACGTTCTACGTCTGCACCCAGCCGCAGAAGCCGAACACGTGGTTCAAGAGCCCCTTGATAGAAACGGAATGGATGGGGCTCTATGCGGCGGCGAAAGGCTTTGACGGCTTCCTGCGCTGGGCGATGTTCAACTGGAAGGAAAAGCCGTTCGAGGATGTGATTTCGGATCATTTCCCGGCCGGCGAAATCCATCTGCTCTATCCCGGGCCCAAGGCGTCGACTCGCTGGGAGATACTTCGCGATTCGATAGAGGATTTCCGCAAGATAGAGTCTCTGCGCGGGAAGGACGGCAAGTTGCCGCCCGCGTTGGCGAAGGCGCTCATGGCGATAGATTTCGAGGCCGCGAAGACCGATGACGAAGAGGCGTACCGCACCAAGACCGATGCGGTTCTTCACGCGATAGACATGGCCGGGGAGGCCAATTGAGGCGACACCTCAGATTCTTCGCATGCTTTGGCCTGCTGGCGGTGTGGTTGTCGCTGCCGGCGGCCGACACGGAAGGTCAGGCACCCCGGCGGAGCGTGGCCGAGGTGTTGAAGACGATGCCCAAGACGCAGACGTCGCAGGATGGTTTCATACTTGTGGTTGCCGCCGATGTTCCGGGGGACGAGGTCGGGTTTTGCGGACCGCTGGTCCAGTTTGCCTCGACGCTCGTCCACGATCTCGGCAAGACGTTCTATCTCTCCGAACTGCCGCGTCGCCGCGAGCCGGGGCTGATCATCTATGCGCAGGATGGCCGCACCAACGACACCCGCGTCGTCGCGCGCGCGGCCAGGCGCATGTCCGGACCGTACACGCGCATCTGGTTGCCGTCGCCCGGATTCTCGGATATCGGTCTTTTGCGGTTCGAGATAGCCAAGGCCTATTTTCGCGTGATGGTCGAATCCTATCGCGAACTGCCGGCCCCTAAAGGCGCCCCGCCGCCGCTGGAGATGCCCGAATGGCTTGTGGAAGGCGCTCTGCGTCAGGTTGATATTGAGGATGCACGCGCCGACATCCGCGATGTGCTGGGGGGATGGTCAGATGGATATTTCCCGTTTTTTCCGTCTTTGTGCGCGGAGAAACGCGTTCCGTCGGTGCTGGCCGGTTATCTAGCGGGATGGATAAAGGAAAAGCGGCTTTTCCCCGAGATATTCAGGCGTCTGGCGGCGGCCCAGCCGGTCGAAGGCGACTGGCTGGCGGTGAACCTGACAGGAGAGAAGGATGCCGTGGCGCAGGATCGCGTTTCGGATTACCGGTTGTTGCGACTGCTGCGAAAGGTCATTTCCCCTGGAAGGACGTCCCATAGCGATTTGCGTATTTTTGCGTCTCGCCTCTTGCTTTATCCGCCTTTTTATGACAAAATGTTTGCCGGCAGCCGAAATGGTTGCGCTTTTCGGGAAGCGATAGCGCTTTCTTCCGACCAGAGCGTCCGCCAGGTGGCGGCGTGCAAGGCCAGGGAGATTCCGCTGTACGCGATCGGAAGGGGAGAGGAACTGCAGCAGGCATCGCTCGCGTACATGGAATTTCTCATGGCCCTGGCGCGTGGAGAGGATCGGGCGCGGCTGACGGCGTTGCTTGATGCGGCGGATTTGAAGTTTGAACTGGCCAAAGAGGCCGTAAGGAAAAGAGAAAAAGAAGAAAGATGAGCGCGAAGACGCAGGACACGGTGACCGGCAAGGTCGATCCCGACGTGCTGGAGTATACCGTCGGCGACGATCCCGTGCTGGACCTGGATCTTGTGAAGTGGGACTGCCTGGGTACGGCGGCCCATGTTACGATGCTGTCCGAAATGCCCGTCACGCCGCCGGTGGTCACGAAGGAAGAGGCCGCGCGCGTACGCGAAGAGCTCTCCAAGATAGTGGACGACCCTGCTTTCACCATCAAGCCGTCCGACCAGGACGTCCATATGGCCGTGGAATTGCGGCTCACGGAAATCCTGGGCGATCTCGGCAAGAAGATTCATACGGGCCGCAGCCGCAATGACCAGGTCGCGGTTGACGTTCGTCTGCACATCAAGGACAATCTGCTTGGACTCGAGCGCGAACTCGCCGATCTCGTCGAGGCGCTTGTCGCCTTCGGCAAGGCGCATGACCGCATACCGCTCGTGGGGCGTACCCATCTGCAGCCCGCCATGCCTTCTTCCGTCGGCGTGTGGGCGACGGGCCATGCCGAGATGATTCTCGATCAGGTGGAGAACCTGGAGGCGGCGTATAGGCTCAACGATCTATGTCCGCTCGGCAGCGCGGCGGGATATGGCGTTCCGCTGCCGCTTGACAGGCAGCGCACGAGCGATCTGCTCGGGTTTGCGCGTCCCCTGCACAACGTCTTCGGCGCGTCGATGGCGCGTGGCGAAGACGAGGCCGCGGTCCTGTCCGCCTTGGCGCAGTTGATGGCGGTCCTCTCGCGCCTGGCGGAAGACATGATACTTTTCTCGATGCCGGAGTTCGCCTACTTCAAGCTGCCTCGCGAATATTGCACGGGATCGTCCATCATGCCGCAGAAGTACAACCCCGACGTTCTTGAGCTCGTGCGCTCCAAGACGGCGCAGGTGCTCGGACTTGCCACCGGCGCCCTTTCGATGCTGCACGCCATGCCCGGCGGATACAACCGCGACCTGCAGGATACCAAAGGTCCGTACATGAAGGGGCTTGGGATCGTGCGCACGACGCTGCGCATCCTGGCAAAGGTGGTGCGCGGAATGGATATAGACGAGGATGCCCTGCGCGCCGGGTTCATCCCCGGGGTCTTCGCGACGGACGTGGCGCTTCGCAAGGTCGCAGCCGGCGTTCCGTGGCGCGAAGCCTACCACGAC
>JAEEGG010027530.1_pt1 | contig 10762 bp, 7 predicted proteins | sample 9134161 | NCBI WGS metagenome assembly JAEEGG01 (sample SAMN16246543, study PRJNA631951) | gut metagenome | biome: gut microbiome; feature: rumen; material: CR-attached | host: Bos | place: Iran: Karaj | collected 2018-10
CACGGACGGCGGACTTCAGCCGACCGTCACCGACGTCTCGTTTTCGCTCGAACGCGGCGAAATGCTCGCCCTCGTCGGCGAAAGCGGCTGCGGCAAAAGCGTGACCTGCATGTCGCTCGCCCGGCTCCTGCCCTCGCCGCCCGTCGTGCTGTCCGGCGAAGTCCTGCTTGACCGCGGCCCGGCCCTCGGCGGTGTGGCGGACGTGCTTCAGCTCAACGAACGCAGTCTGCGCCAGGTCCGCGGCGGCTGCATCTCCTACATCTTCCAGGAACCCTCCGTGTCGCTGAACCCGGTCTTCCGCGTGGGCGACCAGATCGCCGAAGCCGTGCGCCTGCACCGGACCGACGTCTCCGACCCGTTCGCCGAGGCTGTCGAACTCCTGCGGCAGGTCGGCATTCCGGACCCCGGCAACCGTGCGAAACAGTATCCGCACGAGATGTCCGGCGGCATGCAGCAGCGCGTGATGATCGCCATGGCGCTCGGCTGCTCGCCGTCCATCCTGGTGGCGGACGAACCGACGACCGCGCTGGACGTGACGATCCAGGCGCAAATCCTCGACCTTCTGCTTTCGCTGAAGCGCGACCGCGGCATGGCAGTGATCCTGGTCACGCACAACCTCGGCATCGTGGCGGAACTCGCCGACCGCGTCGCCGTCATGTACGCGGGGCGCATCATCGAGACCGCGCCCGTCGCCGAGCTCATCGCACATCCGAAGCATCCGTACACCTCCGCGCTCATCCGCGCCGTCCCCGTGCTCGGCGGCGAACACAACCGCCTGAACACCATTCGCGGCACCGTCCCATCCCCCGACAAGTTCGGCCCCGGGTGCCGTTTCTGCGACCGCTGCGACCATGCGGACACGCTGACGGACGAACAGCGCCGCCGCTGTCAGCAGGAGCCACCGCAGCTTCGGGAGCTCGTCCCCGGCCACGCCTGCGCCTGCCACTATCCACCCTGCATGACGGCGGGGAAGGAGGCATGACGTGCCCTCCGCACCCAATTCAAAAAAGGACAGCCCGGCCGGCGACATGGCCCCGTTCATCATCTTCATGGCGTTCGTGATCCTCACGACCGTCATCATCATGTCCATCTACAGGATCAACTCCGAGGAGGACGAATCCTTCGCCGGGCAGTCCGGTTCCGGTTTCACTCTCACGCTGGATGCCCGCGAACCGGTCGTTTTCGACGACGACTTCCTCTTCCCGGGCTTCTTCCCCGTTTCCCGTGAGACCGCCCGGGCCTCCCGCCCCAGCATCCAGCAGAACGTGGTCGAGGTGCGGCGTCTGATGGTCGATGGCGAATACGGCCGCGCCGAGGACCTGCTCCGCACGCTGTTTCTTTTCTATCCCGACGATATCGAGATCATTTATCTGCTTTCAAGCGTCCTGCACGCCTCGGGACGCGACGCCGAGGCGGATTACTACGACGAACGCATGTTCTTCCTGCTGCCGTCGCCCATGCCGGACACGATCCCGCCCGCGCCGGCCGCACCGGAGGAAAGGGCCGCCTCATGAGCAAGATACGCCAGCTGAGCGACGAAGTCTGCAACAAGATCGCGGCGGGCGAAGTCGTGGAACGCCCCGCCTCCATCGTGAAGGAGCTCGTGGAGAACTCCCTCGACGCGGGCGCGATGAAGATCACCGTCACGATCGAGGACGGCGGACGCCGCTCCATCACGGTCGCCGACGACGGCGAGGGCATGGACGCCGACGACGCGCTGCTCTGCCTCGACCCGCACTCCACCAGCAAGATCGCCTCCGAGGCCGATATCTTCGACATCGCCTCCTTCGGGTTCCGAGGCGAAGCGATCCCCAGCATCGCCGCCGTCACGCGCCTCACCATCCGCACCCGCCGCCGGGAAACGCCCGAGGGCGTCGAGGTCTTCATCGCGGGCGGAAAGGCCGTCACGGAGAAGCCCGCCGGATGCCCGCCCGGCACCGAGGTCACGGCCCGCGACCTCTTTTTCAACGTCCCGGCGCGCAAGAACTTCCTGCGGACCGTCGCGACCGAGGAACGCCACATCGTCGAGATCCTTTCGAACATCGCGCTGGCGCATCACGACGTCGCGTTCATCCTGAAGGCCGACGGACGCATCCTGCTCTCCACGCCCGCCGCGCCGTCCATCCTGCCGCGCATCGCCGAGTTCTTCGGCCGCGAATACGCGGGAGCCCTGCTCCCGTTCTCCCGCACCGAACGCGGCATCACGGTCAACGGGTTCATCGCGCGCCGCGGCTTCACGCGCAATTCCCGCGCCGAGCAGCGCATCTTCGTGAACGCACGCCCGGTCGAATCCGCGCCCGTCTACCGCGCCATCAAGGAAGCCTGCGGCCCCATGCTCGAACGCGGCCGATTCCAGCCCGCGCTCATCTTCCTCACCATGCCGCCGGGGTCCGTCGACGTGAACGTCCACCCGACCAAACGCGAGGTCCGGTTCCGCAACGAATTCGACGTGATCGCCGCCGTCCGCACGGCAGTCTCCGCCGCGCTCCGCACCAACGACGCCGTGATCCCGGTCACCGACGAGGGCATGAACGACCCGGCGCAGACCGCGTCGCGGCTGTTCCCCGACTTCGCCCCGGACATGCAGACGAACGGATTTCCGCCGTACTCCGGCGGAACGGAAACGCCCACGAAATATCCCGCACCCGTTCCCGCGTCCGGCATCGTCACCTCCGTCGAATCCCTCCTCGAATCCGCCCGCGTCGGCTACCGCGTCCTCGGCCCCATGCTCCATGCGCCGTTCGATCCCGCACGGCAGACCGCCGCGAATGCGCCGGAAACATCCTCGTGCCCCCCGGACGGCAAACCGGAGGACGTCCCTCTGCCGATCCCGCCGGAAACGGATGGGAAAAAGCCGTCTCCGGACGAGCCCTCTCCCGACTTCCGCCTCGTGGCGGAGGACGCCCCCGCGACCGATTTCGGCGGCACGGGGCTGCGCCTGCTCGGCGTGCTGGAAAACTCCTACATCGTGGCGGCCATCCCCGGCGGACTTGTGCTGATCGACCAGCATGCCGCGCACGAACGCGTGCTCTTCGAACGCATCCTGAACGGCGTCGACGGCACGCTCTCGCAGCGTCTCCTGATGCCGATCACCATCGAGCTCTCGCCCGCCGACATGGCATACGTCGCCCGCAATCTGCACGAATTCGAAAACGTCGGGTTCGAAATCGAGCCGTTCGGACGCAACACGGTCAAGCTGAACGCCATCCCCGCCGCCATCAGACAGGAAAACGTCGGCGGGTTCTTCCAGGACATGCTCGCCCGCATCGGCGAACTCGGCGCCGGACAGCGGCTCGCCACCGACACACTCGCCCGCGCCGCCTGCAAGGCCGCCATCAAGGCGCACGACCGCCTGTCCCTGCAGGAGGCCGCCGCGCTCATCGAACAGATGTCCCACTGCGCCCTGCCCTATTCCTGCCCGCACGGACGCCCCACCATGCTGAACATCTCCATCTCCGAAATCGAACGACGTTTCGGTCGAAAATAACATAGGAAACACCGCATCATGCCCGCCTCGAAAATGAAGAAAACCGCCTCGAAGAAGGCCGTTCCGAAGAGAATCGCGAAAACCGCAAAGACCGCTCCGGCGAAGAAACTCAAGCTCATAAAGGCCGCGGCCGACGTTTCCGGCGCGGGGTTCCGCCTCGCCGACCCGATGTGGAACGCCCACGAGATCCTCGCCGCGCTCGAAATGTACGAGGCGTTCGGCGTCTCCGCCGTCGTCTTCCCCGAGCTCTGCATCACCGGCGCGTCCTGCGGCGACCTCTTCAAGCAGAACATCCTGCTCGAAGCCGCGCAGAAGGCCGTCAAATTCCTGCTGAAGGAAACGGCGAAAAGCCCCGTCGCGTTCGTCGTCGGCATCCCCGAACGCGCCAGGTCTGGCGTCCTCTACGCCGTCACGCTCTGCATCCGCGGCGGAAAGATCGTCGCGCGCAACAAAAAGCCGCTCGACGCCCCGGCCACCGTCTTCGCCCCGATCGAGCTTGTTTCCACGAAGCCGAAACGCAACCCGGCACGCCTCATCCTCTGCCCGTCCGCGGTTCCGTCCGCCCTCATGGGGCCCGCGGATTTCAGCGCATTCGCAATGAAAACGGCGAAAGAACACGGCGCGGACTTCATCCTCGCCGCGCCCGAATCCGGCGAATCCGTGACCGACGGCTTCTACGGCATGCCCGTCTGCTGCAACGTGATGGTCAAGGACGGCGAATCCGTGCTGGCCGAACTCTCCGACCCGTGCCCCGCGCTGGAGTTTCCCGCCGAATTCGAGCCCGCGAAACAGCAGTATCTTCTGCGCTTCGAGGAAGACCCGAAGCGCCTCGCCGCGCTCGGACGCGATCCGCTGCCGTTCCTGCCGAAGGACCGCGCGGGCACGATCTGGATCACCGCCGCGCTCGAATCCGCTCTGGCGCACCGCATGGCCACCGCGCATGCCACCAAGTTCGTGATCGGCGTTTCCGGCGGGCTCGACTCCACGCTGACGCTCCTCGTGGCGCACGAAGCCGCCGCCGCACTGAATCTCCCCGCCAGTTCGGTCATCGCGATCTCCATGCCCGGATTCGGCACCACGTCCCGCACGAAAAACAACGCCGCCCAGCTCGCGAAACTCCTCGGCTGCGACTGCCGCACGGTCGACATCCGCCCGGCCTGCCTTCAGCACTTCGCCGACATCGGGCACGATCCGAAGGTCGCCGACGTGGTGTTCGAGAACGCCCAGGCGCGCGAACGCACCCAGATCCTGATGGACGTGGCGAACGGCTCGAACGCGCTTGTGGTCGGCACCGGCGACCTCTCCGAGATCGCACTCGGCTGGTGCACCTACAACGGCGACCACATGAGCATGTACGCGGTCAATTCCGGCGTGCCGAAGACGCTCGTCCGCCACCTCGTATCGTTCTACGCGGATTCCCACGGCGGAAAGATCGCCTCCGTGCTGAAAGACATCCTCGACACGCCCGTCTCGCCCGAGCTCGTTCCCGCCTCGAAAAACGGCGAATCCGGACACAAGACGGAACAGATCCTCGGCGCGTACGAACTGCACGACTTCTACCTATTCCACCTCGTCCGCCTGAACGAATCCCCGCGCGAGATTCTCCGCAAGGCGAAGAAAGTCTTCGCCGGAAAGTACGCCCCCGAGGAAATCCGCCGCACGCTCGAACTCTTCCTCCGCAGGTTCTTCACCCAGCAGTTCAAGCGGTCCTGTTCGCCCGACGGCCCCGCGGTCTCCCCGCTCTCGCTCTCGCCGCGTTCCGGCTGGCGCGTCCCGTCCGACGCCTCTCCGGCGCTCTGGCTCGACGACCTGAAATAACCGGAAGACCGCCCCGCAATGAACGCTTCATCCGTCAGCTTCCTCGACGTCGTCCGCGACTTGTTCTCGGACGCCCCCGGCATCGCGATCTTCGACCCCGCGGTGTTCTCGGAGGCGATTCACGAATACCCGGTCTTCTTCGCGTTCGTCGCGTTCTGGTTCGGATGCTGCATCGGGTCGTTCCTGAACGTCTGCGTCTACCGGCTCCCGCTCGGCATGAGCCTGGTCACGCCGCCGTCGCACTGTCCGAAATGCGACCACAAGATCACGGTGTGGGAGAACATCCCGATCTTCAGCTACCTGTGCCTGCGCGGCAAATGCCGCTGGTGCGGCGCGCCGATCTCGCCGCGCTACCTCATCGGCGAAATGACTGTCGGCATGATGTATATGGCGGCGTTCGCGCTCGTACTTCGTTATGATCTGCCGCTGCCGACGATGTTCGTGTATTTCCTGACCATTTCCGTGGCGTGGCCCGCCGCGCTCATCGACATGAAAGTCCGCCTGATCCCGAACGAGCTGACCTACTCGCTGCTGGTCCTCGCCCCGCTGTACCACCTGCTTCACGGGATCGGGCTGGAGCCGCATTTGCTCGACTGGCACGGGTTCCTGATCTCCGTCGTGACCGCCGGGCTTTTCGGTACGCTCCTGACGCTCTTCGCGTGGCTCGGTGAAAAGACCATGAAACGCGAGGCGTTCGGGCTCGGCGACGTGAAGCTGATCGCCGGGTTCGCCGCCGCGCTCGGGGCGCTTCCGACCATGTGGATCATGTTCGCGGGCTCGCTCATCGCGCTCGTCTTCATGCCGATTTACACGTTCAAGCATCCGAAATTCCGCCGCCGCGGGTTCGCGTTCGGCCCGTTCCTCGCGGTCGGCCTCGGCCTCTGGCTCATCTTCGGCATCCCGTTCACGGACGCCCTGGTCTACCCGAACATGGACCTCGACATCTCCGCCGTCGCGTTCGTCAACGACCATCACGCCAACCACTACGAGACCTACCGCGAACGCATGCTGGAGCTGGCGTACGAACGCCGCATGCGGGAATTCGAGGCTGGCGACGAAGACGACGCGGATGCGCCGGAGGAACCCCAGCCGGAGGAGTCGGACCGGGCAGCCGAACCGTCGACCGACGATCTTACCATTCCCGCCGGCAACACCGAAGGCTCGCCTGAATCCGCCCCGGATGAAGCCACCCCTGCGGAAGATACCCCGCAATAAAAATACGGCATTTTGCTTGACTTTCCGTTCCCTTTACGGTATATTATCAGAAAACGCGGGCGCGTGTCGCGCTCCGTTCCGTAAAATGAACTGAAAGGACTCCATTGTGAACCGTTATCTCTGGTTGTATGCGGCGGCGTTTGCGGCATCGTTCCTGATCTCGCTGCCCGTCGTGCCGCTGTGCCGGATTCTCGCCCGGCGGACGGGCATCATGGACGTCCCGAAATCCGAGGGGCACAAGCTCCACGGCAAGGCGACCCCGCTGCTGGGCGGCGTGGCGATCCTGATCTCCTGGCTGGTCCCGGTGCTCGCGGGCATCCTCGCGCTGCTCGTCGCCCCCGGACGGTTCCCGGAGGAGATCGCCGGCGGCTTCCGCAACATCTCCGGCGAGCTCGCCATGATCTGCGTCTGCGCGGTCGCGGCGGTCGTGCTGGGGGTGATCGACGACAAACACGCCATGCGCGCGTCGTTCAAGTTCGCCGGGCAGTTCCTCATCGCGTTCGCCATGGTCTTCTTCGGCGGACTCCACATCACGATCTTCATCGACTCGCCGCTGCTGACCGTCCCGATCTCCGTCTTCTGGATCGTCTTCATCATGAACGCCATGAACTTCTTCGACAACATGGACGGCCTGTCCGTCGGCACTGCCGCCATCGCGTTTCTATTCTTCACGTTCGCGGCATGGAGCGGCGGCCAGTTCTTCGTGGCGGCGCTCGCGGCGTGTTCGGCGGGCGCGTGCTGCGGCTTCTGGCTCTTCAACAAGGCTCCGGCGTCGATCTTCATGGGCGACGCGGGCAGCCATCTGGTCGGGTTCCTGCTGGCGGTCGTCAGCGCCCGCGTGACCTACTACAACCCCGAGGTCGCCACCGCGAAATATTCCGTCCTGATCCCGCTCTTCATCCTCGCAGTCCCGATCTTCGACGCCTTCGCGGTCGTGCTCATCCGCTTCCGCAACCACAAGCCGTTCTACATCGGCGACCACAACCACATTTCGCACCGGTTCGTGCGGATGGGCCTTTCCCGTCCGCAGGCCGTCCGGATCATCCACCTGCTGTCCATCGTGGCGGGCCTCGGCGCGATCCCCCTGCTCTGGGGCGACGCCCGGACCTGCTTCCTGCTTCTGGCGCAGGGGCTGGTGATCCTGCTGCTTCTGACTTTGCTTCAATTTCAAACGATACCCAAATCAAACGAAAACCAGGAGAAACCCCACCATGAACGATCCTGAAAAGACAAACGAGTCCTCCATGAAGTTCCGCCGCATCGGCGGGTCCTCGCAGCTCGTCATCGAATCCGCGGACGACTTCCGCAACGCCTACGAGCTCGATCCGGCGCACTGGACGCTCACCAGCATCCCCGCGAAAAACCTGCTCTGCCCGGCAGATTTCCTCGCCCTTATCCCGCAGGACGCCTCCGGCCGCATCCATGTGAAGGACGTCCGCGCCCTCCTGAAGTGGATCATCTCCGCCGTGTCCGACCTCTCCGACTTCATCACCGCCGCGCCCGCGCTCCGTCTCGCCGCCCTGAACACGGCGGACGCCGACGGACAGCGCGCGAAGGAGACCGCCGAGCTCGCGCTGAAGCGCATCGGCGCGGCAAACGCCTCCGCCATCACGATCGAGCAGATCAACGAGTTCAAGACGCTCGTCTCCAACGCACTCCAGAACGGCGACGGCATCATCCCGCCCGGCCCGGTCGAAGACGCGATCACCGCCGAGTGCATCAAGTTCGCCATGGCCGCCGCCGGGTCGCAGAAGGACATCTCCGGCGCGGACGGCGTGGGCGCGGCCGAACTCGACGCCTTCGAAGGCATGCTGAAAGGCTTCCTCGCCTGGACCGACGAAGGCATCGCCCGCGAGAAGGAGCTCTTCCCCTACGGCTCCGCCACCGCCGGGCTCTGGAGCGGGTTCCTCGGCATAGCATCCGACGTCGACGACTACTTCGAGAGCTGCCATGCCCTCGTCTACGCCGGCGCTTCCGAAGCCGGATCCCGCGTTTCGAAGAACACGTTCGACCCGAACGACTCCTCCTCCGTCGAGGACTTCTTCAAGAAGGCCCCGCTCGCGCCCGCCGATCCCGCCTGCATCCTGCACATGAACGAGCGCGTGAACCCGAACCGCGCCGCCGCGCTCGATGCGTTCTTCAAGGCGTTCCGCGCGGCCATCCCCGGCGACGCCGCCTCCATCAGCGAAGCCGAGTGGACCGCGTTCAAGGCCGCCATCGCCCCGTACGGCGACTGGACCGGCCGCAAGAACACGGACAAGCTCGACGGCCTCGACCTGGCGCGCCTCCGCGAAGTCGCCGCATCCAAGGCGTTCGAAAACATCCGCGCCATGATCGCCGAGGACGCCGTGGTCTCGAACAACGTCACCTGCTGCGATCTCGTCCGCAAGGTCATCATCTGCCAGACCAACCTGCGCGAGTTCCTGAACAACTTCATCAACATGGAGGCGCTCTTCTCCCCCGAAAAGCGTTCCTTCATCCTCGCCGGCAAGCTCGTCATGAACGGCTACAACTTCCACATGTGCATGATCGTCCACGACGTCGCCGCGCACAAGAAGATCGCCGCCACCAGCAACGTCTGCGTCATGTACATCACCGTCACGACCGGCACCGCCCCCGCCGTGAAGTCCATGAACCTCGCCGTCGCGGTCACCGCCGGCACCATGCGCCGCCTCTTCGTCGGCAAGTCCGGCGTCTTCTACACCCCGGACGGGCTCATCTGGGACGCCGTCATCACCGACCTCATCCAGCAGCCCGTCTCGCTCAAGGAAGCCATCCTGATGCCGTTCTACCGCATCGGCGACATCATCCAGGCGCAGGCGGAAAAGCACTTCGCCGCGAAGACCAACGCGTTCGAGGCCGACGTCACGAAGGGCGTCGACGCCAAGCTCGCCGGCGGCGACCAGCCGAAGAAGGAAGGCGGACTCAACATGCCCATGCTCATCATGGGCGGCGGCGTCGGCATCGCGGCGTTGGGCAGCAGCTTCGCGTTCATGGCGAAGAGCCTGCAAGGGGTTTCCGTCTGGAGCATCCTCGCCGTCCTCCTCGGCATCTTCATCATCATCTGCGCGCCGTTCGTGATCCTCTCGCTCCTGAAGCTCTTCCGCCGCAGCCTGACCCGCTTCCTCGAAGCCAACGGCTGCGCCCTGAACCGCGAAATGCGCCTCACGCTCGCGCTCGGACGCATCTTCACCTACGTCCCGCGCCTGCCCGGCAAGTTTTCGACCTATGCGCTGAACACTGCCTCCGCGGGCGATGATCCGGACCTCGACGACGCGTCCAAACATCCGATCCTGAACGCATTCTTCAAGCTCCTGATCGTCATCGTAATCATCCAGATCATCCTGCTCATCGTCTTCAAATTCTTCCTCAACTGATCTGTCGGCAAAGCATGATCTCATGGAGACGGCGTCTCCCCTTTTCCAGGGCGCGCCGCCTCCGTTTTTTGCGCCCGGATAATGCAACAAAATATAACTTTCTAAAAGATAATCAAAAAAAGCGGGAAAAAACTGTTTTTTCATCGTATTTTCGCCTTGTTTTTTGTTGGAAAAATGTTATATTAACATAACCCGTGCGCAGGGATCCGTTCCATCGGACGGACCGCCCGTGCATGTTCTCCGAAACAGTCCTCTAAACCTACCACATAACCCCTAACAACATAAAGGTATCACACCATGGCACAAAACTTTGACTTCAACGAGGTCGTCGAACACTTCAAAAAGGTCGTCACCACCCAGTACTTCTGCTTCGAAGGCAGAATGAGCAAGCGCGATTACTGGATGTACATGATCCCGGCCCTCATTCTCGGCTTCGTCCCGGTCGTCGGCCAGCTCATCGCCCTCGCGCTCCTTCTCCCGAACCTCGGCGCGACCGCCCGCAGACTTCACGACCTCGGCAAGACCGGCTGGCTCCAGCTGATCGACCTCGTCTGCCCCCCGATCGGCCCGATCGTGGTCCTCGTCATGTGCGTGCCCGACGGCGAAGCCGGAGCCAACAAATACGGCGAAGCTCCTGCCGCTCCCGCTGCTCCTGCCGAGTAATCAGCAGCCGTACTCGACTGAGTATCTTTCGTCCGCGCCCGCTTTTCGAAGCCGGCGCGGATTTTTTCTTTCCGGATACACCGTTTCTCGCTTGTTATTTCCGGTTCCGCGTGTATATTATCCGCAAGGGGCGTTCCGGCAGACGGACGCCGCCCGCGCCCGACGGCGCGCACCTGCAACCGCAACCAGCACGAAAGGATTT
>JAEEGG010027535.1_pt1 | contig 10762 bp, 10 predicted proteins | sample 9134161 | NCBI WGS metagenome assembly JAEEGG01 (sample SAMN16246543, study PRJNA631951) | gut metagenome | biome: gut microbiome; feature: rumen; material: CR-attached | host: Bos | place: Iran: Karaj | collected 2018-10
TTTACACCGGCAAGCTTCTTTTCAAGCCAGGCCTGTGCCTGTGCCTTATCAAAACCGTAAACAAAAGCAACAAGTTCTTTATCTTTGCAGGAATTAAAATCAAAATCCTTTGTTACAAGCTCAAGCTTTTCATTTTCATCAAGACCGGCAAGATATTTATTTACTGCCTGCATAAGTCTTTCCTGAACAAAAGCAACCTTAAATCTTTGTTTTTCGAGCGGTATCGAAGCAGTTATATCCTTTTCAATTGCAGCAAGTCTTGTTTTATAAAACTCTTCTTTTTCTGAACGCGAAAAATCAAGCTTTGTTTTAACGCTTTCCATAATCTGAACGCATTCTTCATCAGCTTTTTTGAGGATTGCTTCTGCCTTGCGGCGTGCGTCTGCTTCTATTTCTTTATCAAGTATTTCTGTAGAACGTAATTCCTGCATTGTATGCCTCTACACATTTACACCGACAGCTTCGCGGATTGCTTCTGATAATGTCTTTTTTCCAGGAACGTGACCGTTTAATCCCGGAACTTCAACAATAAGAGGAAACCTTCCTGTTTTCTGCCATTCGATTTCTTCTGCTTCTATCAGACTGGCTGCTTCTTCCGTCAATATCAGAACTCGAGGAATCTGCTCGCCCGGTACATTTGCAACACCACCTTTTCCTGTTACACGGTTAAAGGCTTCGAGCACCTGTTCGCGGGTTTCGGCAACAACTCCTTCTATGCCAGTCATTCGAAAAGCAAGAACAATCTCGCGCTGTCCGATTATATAATAATTCATTAAGCTGTTACAAAATCAAAATCAAAACTGCTACGAGCATTCCCCAAAGACAAATACCTTCTGCAAGACCTACAAAAGGAAGTGCCTTACCAGAAAGCTCTGGATTTTCGCTCATTGCACCCATTGCAGATGAACCGATTTTTGCTACGGCAATACCACCGGCAAGACAAGCAAGTCCAACAGCAATAGCAGCTGCAAGATATTTAATTCCTGCAGAAATACCGCCTGCATTAGCAGCAACTTCTTCTGCAGCTTCTGCTTCCTGTGCAAAAAGTGCAGTACATGCGCAAACAAGCACTGTCAAAATAAGAAAAATCTTTTTCTTCATATATTACTCCTTATTTATTCTCAAACTTAAACGGTTTAAACTCTCGACCGGTTTCGTGGAAGAACTTTGAGAAGAACTCGTAGTACTGCAATCTTATTACCTGAATTGCAACAATCATTCCTTCAAGAAGAATTATGATTGCATTACCAACAACAAGAATAAGAATACCAGCAATGCTTCCTTCTCCACCGCACATATTTGTAAGAGTCAGAATCAAAAAGTCAAGAACAGCATGAGAAAGTGCAAATGCTCCAACTCGAACAAAGCTTACAGTATTAGAAAGATATCCCGAAATAACTTCTATAAGTTCAACAAGACCCGAAATCAAATAAGTACCAAAACCGTTTTCAAGCAAAGGCCTTCTGCCCGCAACAAGATTTTCAAACGGTTCAGCAAAAGCCGCAAAGAAAAGTGAAAGGCCAATTACAATCCAGTCATAAACTGCAATTGCATGATGGAATACAAGCATACGGATAACCATTACAATTACATACCAGAAGAATATTGCACCTGCAAGTCCGTTTTTACCAAAGAAAGCTTCATCAAAACGACGGCAGCGCAGGTTATTTACAAAGTTCAGTAAAAGACCAATTGTATTAATTATAAAACCAATTCCAACTGCAACACCAAAAACTCCGAACATTGCAATTATTGATGACGGATCTGAAGAAGGCATCATCTTTAAAATTGGCGCATGAGGAGTTCCAAAAAGTCCTGTCACCCATTCTGCAAATGGCTCAAGCAAAGTTTCGTTAGAAAAGAATTCACCCGTAAGCAAGCCCATGAGCGAGCTTGAAATACCAATAGCCATAAAGATTGGAGCGAACTTGTTCCAGCCTCCAACCTTAATAACCTTGGCAGCCATAAGAATTCCTACAAGAACAAAAACGAGTCCCTGACCAAGATCGCCGAACATTATTCCAAAAAGCAGTGTAAAGAAAACTGCAACAAAAGGAGTCGGGTCAATCATTCCGTAAAGAGGTGAACCATAACTAAAAATCATGCGTTCAAAGCTCTTTACAAATTTTCCATGAGTGAGCTTTACAGGAACCTGTTCTTTTCCCGCTACTACAGAAGGAACTTCAAAAGGAGAATACTCGCGGAATGCAATGCGTCCCGAAGTAATATTATCAAGCTCCTTCATATAAGTTTCTGTTTCTGCAAGAGGAACCCAACCTGTAATTCTGTAAACAAGCTCTGTAGATTCAAGACCTTTTACAATATCAGAAATCTGAACTCCAATTGCAAAAGATTTTATAAGATTGTGAATTGCAGTTTTGTGAGTTTCTGCAAAGTTAGTACGTGTTGCTTCAAGCTCTGCAAGCTCATCTTCAACTTTCTTTTTTTGATTAGCAAGGCCTTCAAGCACATCCTCTGGCACACCCTGAAAATCCTTAGGAATTTCAAGAGCAACAAAACCAAGCTTTTTAAGTTCAACATCAACCTGAGCACTGTTCTTTTTAGAAGAGGCAACAAGCACATGAGATTTATCTTCGCCAAGAGCAATTACAACTGCCATTACAGCAAGACTTGATTTTATATTATCAAAAGCCGCAGCATCAATTTTTCCAACGCGCAAAGTAAGAAAGGAAAGACTATCAAGCTCCGAAAAAGAAACCTTAAGATTTGCAAAAGCAAGTGCTTCTTTATAAGCGTCTGTACATTTTGCAGCTTCTGACGTTTTTTCTTCAAGCTCGGCCTGCAGGTCATTGTAAGTCTTTATAATTCTGGCAGCATCTTCCCTATCTTTAGCAGTTGGAGAAGAACATTCCTTTACATCAAACTCAGAATCAGCAAGAGGGATTCCAAGATTTACAGAAGCATTTCTAAGGCTTGTATAAAAATTATGATCTACATCAAGCTCGTTATCGGACTTTTTATCTTTAGGCTTATCGCGCTCACTGTCCTGAAACTGGAACGATTCTTTTTTACCGATATATTCGATTACAGTCGAAATATCCTGTTTGAGAACCATTAATTCTATCAAACGCATTTCTGCAGTTCTAGCCATTTACTCCCACAGCCTCCATTGCTTCGCGCGAGTTTATATTCAGCCGCAGACTTTCTACAGCTGTTCGTATACAAGTCAATTCATAAGACTTAAGTTTAAACCAGGCGGCAAGTGCAACATCTTCCATAGGATAACGATGAAAAATCTGACTTGCAGTTTTTGCCTGATGTTCAATATATCTGCGTTCAATCCATACAGGGTCAATACACCACATATTTCCCGGTTCATACGGATTAAGATATTTTGCAAACTCCCATTTTTCCCAGTCCGAAAATTTGTTTACATCCCAGGACAAAATCTTTATTGCAGGACCGGCAACAGGATCATTTTTATCCGGCGAATCTGTTACATAAAAAAGATTCTGAATAATCTCTTCGCGTGTCATTTCGTAATAAAGCTTAAGGCGCAGAGCCCAGATGATATTCTTTATTACAAATTCATCAAGAAAAAGCTTTAAGTGCCCTTCTTTGTCGTCGCCGTGACAGCTGTTGATTGCCTTCCAGTTTTCGCGAAGAAGCCTCAAGTCAAGTTCAAACTCAACTTTCTGCTGATCCTTTGCATCCGGAGTTTTTTTAAGCCACTCGTAGTCCGTACCTTCTGTCATCTTTGCAAGGTCGGGCCAGGCTTTCATATTTATTTTACTGAAATCTTTTAAGTCTAGCAAATGCGGAAGCTCTTTTTCTCCCGAGCACAAAGCACCAATTATTTCTTTAACATTTTCAACTTCATAGCGCTTAAGCTTGTCTGTAAGAATTAGAGGAGCTTTATCATATTGATTTAAGAAAAAAAGATATTGAGAAAGGAAATCGGAAAAGGCTTTTTCTTCTATCTGATGTGCAAGGATCGTTTCTGGGACTGAAGGGGCCGGGCCATTAAAAAGGAGTCCCCATAACTGTGTAAGTGATTCTGATTCGAACAAAAGGTGGGTTCTGTCTTTAACAAAAGCCTTGCTCAAAAGTCCGGCGGCCTTTGCGTAACTAAAAGATACTGCTGTGGATTTATCCATCTGCCGCCCCCCGTTCTATACTGATTTTTTTTGTTGAAGCAGATTGTCTAAAAGTTCGTTGAAAGCATTATAATCGCGTGTGCGACTTTCCAAATCTGATTTGAACTGTTCAAGTTCCTCTTCGTGTTCAGCTTTTCTGCGCTGAATAGTATTTTCGTAATCAGCTTCCATTTGAGAAAGGCATTTATCATATTCTGATTTGAATTGAGAATTGGCCTGATTTCTAGCCTGTGTAGTTCTGCTGTCGGCTTCTTTTACTGCATTATCAATTAAGACAGAAGCATTTTTTTCAACAGACAGCAGATGGCTGATTACGTTTATTTCTTCTTGCAATTTTACTCAGTAACTTCTTCGGTAGACTCTGTTGCTTCTGCAGCTTCATCCCACCAGTTTCCTGCATCACTTGTTGCAGGAGCAGCAATTTCTTCTTCTGGAATAGAATCTACAAACTTGTCTGTCTTTGGCTTTTTATTTACAAGAGCAAGAGCGATTGTAAGAGCAAAGAACATGGCAACCAATACAGCAGTTGCTTTTGTAAGAACGCTTGCTGAATGTGCACCAAAAGCAGCAGTTCCTCTTCCTCCTAAAAGACCGCCCATTCCGTTTTCTCCATCATCCTGGATAGAAACCAAAAGAACGAGAAGAACGCAGACAATAATAAAAAATACCAAAAGAACAACACCAATTGTACCCATATATATCTCCAAATTTTTGTATATCTTTAAAAATGTGTTTAGTTATTTTAATGAAAATGTGATGATTTGTCTATAGAAGTAACATGATTACATATAGAAAACCGAGCGCTCCCGTCCTGATTTCTGATTCCAAAACCGCAGGCTAGCCTGCTACACGCTACAGTGCCTTGTAATTATTTACATGGCCGCCTTGCGGCCGCACTGTAGAGTGTTTTTGGAATCCGAAATCCGGACTCCGCGCTCGGTTTTCAAGTGGATTCTGTTAGATATACAAAATCACTTGTTATTACAATATCCCTAGTTATATTTTTAATTACAATACACAAATTGGGATAAATGTCTCTGCCTTGAGAGAAGCGCCACCAATGAGGCCGCCGTCGATATCTGGCTGAGCCAAAAGTTCAGCAGCATTAGAAGCCTTCATTGAACCACCGTACTGGATGATTGTTTCGTCGGCTACTTTCTGGTTGTAGAGCTTTGCGATGTATGCACGGATAAACTTGTGCATTGCCTGAGCATCTTCTGGAGTGGCAGTTTTACCTGTACCAATAGCCCAAACTGGTTCGTAAGCAATTGTTACGTTCTTCATCTGTTCTTCTGTAACGCCGGCAAGACCTGCGCTAAGCTGGAAAGCACAAACCTGTTCTGCTTCACCTGCTTCTCTTTCGCTCAAAAGTTCACCAATACAAAGATCAACTTCAAGACCGCTGTTCAAAGCCTTGCGAACCTTTTTATTGATAAGTTCATCACTTTCACCAATTTCGTGGCGGCGTTCTGAGTGACCAAGAATTACACTCTGACATCCAATATCCTTGAGCATTGCGCAAGAAACTTCACCAGTGTGTGCACCGTTATCTGTAGCAGCACAATCCTGTGCAGCAAGAAGAATGTTTGAACCCTTTACAACCTGTGCAACTGCATCAAGGTATACAAAAGGAACTCCAATCATATATTTGTTTGTTTTACCCTTCAACTGTTCAACAAGGTCCTTTGCCAATGCAACGGCTTCTGCCTTGCTTGTGTTCATCTTCCAGTTTCCGGCAATATAATGTGTACGTGCCATAAAGACTCCTTAAAAATTCAATTTATGATATTTTATTGAATTTAAGAATGTGTTGCAACATGGATATGCCTGCATAAGGAAAACCGAGGACTCCCGCGAAATCGTGCCCGCAAACTACTGCTAGCGCTGTATGGTAAACCATTTATCTCGCTTCGCTCGGCAGCGCTAGATGTAGTTTGCGGTCCCGATTTCGCTACGCCCTCTGTTTTCATATCCATACTAATGACCATGTCGTAATATTCATTACTTCATATTTACGGCGTCGTTTTAATGACACCATGTTCACCTTACATTGCCGGAAACAAAATGATATAATTATCCTATGATAAAAAACACAAAAAAGACTGCATGGATATTTATTGTATACGGGTTAATTGATGCGAGTGCTAACTTTTTGAGTACTATAATTCCAGCTACTAATTCATTGCCGGCGCTGCACAGAGGGTACATGCAGGGGTGGATGAATTTTCTTACAGACCACGAAATTGTTATTAACATAATTACTGTTTTCAGTTTTTTAATTCCAACCCTGCTTTGTTTTTCTTATTCATCAAGGATTCTTCATTACGGAAGCACAAACAAAGCAGGAAAATCCTTTGACCGTGGTTTTATAAATATGCCGCTGGTCTTTTCGCTTTATGGAGTTACCGGCTGGATTTTTTATCTTCTTTTTGAAATTGCTGCACTTTTAATTGCAAAACAAAGCTATGAAATTGATATGCTTCGCATTCTTTCAACATCTGCAATGTATATAATACTTGAAGGTCTTTTTAGTTTTACACTTTCATTTTTTATAATGGAAACCCTTCACCGACAGATATTTTTGCCAAAATTCTATCCCGAAGGTAAGCTTGACCGCTTTAAGCCAAAAAAACCTTCGCTTTCTACTTTGTTTGAAGTCTTCTATATCTCTGTAGGCGTCTTCCCAATCCTTTTTATGGTTACTGTTTACACTACCCTTGTAGATAATTACGACCTTCCATCAGACAAAAGAATTTTTGTAATTCTGGGATTTTTAATAGTATTCAGCATCCTGATTCTTGTGATTTTTACCCACTTTTTTACAACCCCTCTCCTTAAACTTAAAAAGGGAACAGAAAAAATCAAGGAAGGTGATTTTAATTACAAAGTAAATATCGTAAGCAATGATCCTTTTGGAGAACTTGCAGACACCTTCAACGACATGACAGTCTCTCTTGATGAAAAAACAAAACGACTTATTGCTGTACAGAATTCAGTATTAACAGGCATGGCAACTATGGTCGAAAGCCGCGACAATTCTACAGGCGGCCACATCAGACGAACAAGTGACTGTGTACGGGTTTTTGCAGAGGAATTATTAAAGGGACCTTCTACAGGCTCAGGCACCATAAAGTTCTATGAAAATGTTGTAAAAGCAGCCCCTATGCACGACCTTGGAAAAATTGCTGTACCAGATGCTATCCTTCAAAAGCCAGGAAAGTTTACAGACGAAGAATATGAAAAAATGAAGTCACATTCTGCAGAAGGCGCCCGTATTGTAGAAAACGTTCTTTCAGAAGTAGACGACCTTGAGTTCAAAAAAATCGCCATAAACGTAGCACATTATCATCACGAAAAATGGGACGGTTCCGGATATCCTGATAAACTTAAGGGCGAGCAGATTCCTCTTGAAGCTCGTATAATGGCTCTTGCCGATGTATTTGACGCTCTTGTAAGCAAACGCTGTTACAAGGACAGTTTTTCGTATGACAAGGCCTTTCAGATTATTGAAGAATCGCTTGGCACCCACTTTGATCCGGATCTTGGAAAAAAGTTTATTGCCTGCAGAAATCAACTTGAAGAACTGTATAATGGATATAATTGATGTATAAACAAATATATTGTATAATAATAGATTGAGTGAGTTTGATTAGTATCTATGGATCATAACTATACAGTAACTATTATCATCTGTATTCTCAGTATGTTAATGCTGGCTATTGATGTTGGCAAAAACACAATTCTTAACAGAAGCGATATCAAATGGTTCAGAACATCTTTTATTTTTGCGGCAATTGGTGCTATCTGTGAATATTTTGGTGTTCTTTTTGACAAAACAGGCTGTGCTCCACAAAAAATCCATTGGCTTATAACATATATTGAATTCTGTATTTCTCCATTCCTTGCAATTTTCCTTGCACGCAGTTGTGGAATGAAAAGAACAACCAAGCCTATGGTTATCATTATGATTCTTAACGTAATCCTTCAGACAATTTCGCTTACAAACGGAAAGATTTTCTCAATAGATGAAAACAGCCTTTTCCAGCGTGGTGATGAATACTGGCTTTATGTTTTCTTCTGTGCAGTAAGCTTTATTTACATTCTTTTTGTTTTCGTCCTTATAGGAATAAGAGCTAAATTACGAAACCTTATTACAATAATTCTTATTGCATCCATAATGATTATAGGTCAGACTGCAAACATAATCAACGGAAATATCAACTCCGGATACCTGTCTATTTGTGTTACAGCAGTTCTGCTTTATATATTCATTCAGAATATGTTCCGTCAAATAATGATGGAAACAATCAATATTGAAAAAGATATCTCAAGTCATGATGCTCTTACAAAAGTAATGAGCCGTATTTCTTATGACAGCAAGGTTAAAGAATTTGATAAGCTTATACGAGAAGAACCTCTCACTGTAAATTTTGCAATCTGCGAATGTGATTTGAATAACCTCAAGCTTATAAACGACACCTTTGGTCATGATGCCGGCGACAAATACATCATAAACTGCTGTAAAACAATATGTGATATTTTCAAGCATAGTCCGGTATATAGAATTGGAGGAGACGAGTTTGTTGCAATTCTTCAAAGCGATGATTACGAAAACCTTGATAAAATCAAGCAGCTTGTAAAAGAAACAACAGAATCAGAAATCAAAAAATCTGTATCTTTATTTGAAAAAAAATCCTTTGCTGCCGGTTTTGCAGTTTTTGAATACGGAAAAGATCACTGCTTTGGCGATGTAATGAAACGCGCTGATATAGAAATGTATCAGAACAAGAGAATACTTAAATCCCTCTAAAATTCTACTTCTTCATCAAACAGCGGAGTACTAAAATATCGCTCTGCAGTATCAGGCAAAACAGTTACAACAGTCTTACCTTTACCAAGAACACGCGCAAGTTCAAGAGCAGCAGCAACATTTGTACCACTCGAAATACCGCACATAATTCCTTCTTTACGAGCAAGGTCACGGCTAGTTTTGATTGCCTTTGAATCTGAAACAAGGAATATATCGTCGTAAATATCTTTGTTCAAAATTGGAGGAATAAGACCGTCGCCAATTCCCATCTGCAGGTGAGTTCCTACACTACCCCCGCTAAGGATTGCGGCATGCTCAGGTTCAACTGCCCAGATTGTAATATCAGGATTATTTTTTTTAAGAACTTCGCCAATTCCTGTAAGGGTTCCGCCAGTTCCAATGCCCGAACAAAAACCGTGAATAGGACCATCTACATCTTCAAGGATTTCTATTGCAGTCTGTTCCCTCTGAATCTGCGGGTTAGCAGGATTTTCAAACTGCTGAGGAATAAACACATGAGGATCCATGTGCTGCATATAAAATGCTGTATCAATACATTCCTGAATGCACTTTCCAATATCGCCATTGTCATGAACAAGTTTAACTTCGGCACCATAATGTTTTACAAGCTTACGGCGTTCTTCGCTAACGCTGTCAGGCATAATGATTACAGTTTTATAACCGCGAACAGCACCAATAAGGGCAAGACCAATTCCCTGGTTACCGCTTGTTGGTTCAACAATGATTGTATTTTTATCTATAAGGCCTTTTTTCTCGGCATCCAAAATCATATTAAAAGCAGTACGAGTCTTAATAGAACCGCCAACGTTAAGTCCTTCAAACTTAACAAGAATGCGCGCCATATCAGGCGTTACCATTTTCTGTAATTGTATAAGTGGTGTATGACCAATCGATTCAAGAATGTTGTTATAAATCATAGTTAAAAGAAAAACCCCGGGAAGACCCCCGGGGCATAAAATTTATTTTGTAGCAAGAATTGCAATACCAGGAAGTGTCTTACCTTCAAGGAATTCAAGTGATGCACCACCACCAGTAGATACGTGGCTCATCTTGTCTGCAAGGTTGAACTTGTTTACAGCAGCAACAGAGTCACCACCACCAACTACAGTCATAGCACCCTTAGATGTTGCTTCTGCAACGAGGCGAGCTACAGCTTCAGTTCCCTTTGCAAAGTTTTCGAACTCGAATACTCCAACAGGTCCGTTCCATACGATAGACTTTGAAGCAAGAATAGCATCTTTGTAAAGAGCAACAGTCTTAGGACCAACGTCCATACCCATAAGGTTATCTGGAAGATCAACTGCATCAACTGCAACTGGATCTTTATCAGCAAATTCTGCACCACCAACATGGTCAACTGGGAGAAGAATCTTTACGCCAGCTTTTTCAGCCTTTGCAAGAAGATCTTTTGCTGTATCAAGGAAGTCATCTTCAACAAGTGACTTACCGATAGCGTGTCCCTGTGCCTTGAGGAATGTATAAGCCATACCACCACCAACGATGAGTGTAGAAGCATTCTTCATAAGGCTTTCGAGAACTGCGATCTTAGAAGAAACCTTAGCACCACCGATAATAGCTGTCATTGGTTTTTCTGGATTTGTTACCATTGGCTGAATGTATTTAACTTCTTTTTCCATAAGGAAGCCGCCAACGCTTTCTACTGGCATGAACTTTGCGATAGAAGCTGTAGAAGCCTGATCGCGGTGAGCTGTACCGAATGCATCGTTTACGAAGATGTCTCCGTATGTAGCAAGTTCTTTTGCCATTACATCGCGCTCTGCAGCATCCTTAGATGTCTCTTCCTTGTGGAAGC
>JAEEGG010027536.1_pt1 | contig 10762 bp, 8 predicted proteins | sample 9134161 | NCBI WGS metagenome assembly JAEEGG01 (sample SAMN16246543, study PRJNA631951) | gut metagenome | biome: gut microbiome; feature: rumen; material: CR-attached | host: Bos | place: Iran: Karaj | collected 2018-10
AACAACATTCTACCGCCTTCGCCAAGCTATCGAAGACATGTTTGGAATACGCATCGAATGCAATACCGCCGATAACAACCAGTATTACATCAGCAATCCCGAAGTGCTCAAGAACAACTCCACCCAAACCTGGATGCTGCAAACCCTTACCGTCAACAACGTGCTCATCGCCAGCCTTTCCATCAAAGACCGACTTGTGCTTGAAGAGATTCCCGAAGGAATGGAATACCTTCAAACCATCATCAAAGCCATAAAGAACAACCATCTCCTGACCGTTGAATACCATAAATTCGACGATCCCGAAGGCTACACCGCCCTCATCGAACCTTATTGCCTGAAAGTGTTCCGCCAACGCTGGTACCTGCTCGGAAACAACACCACCAACGAAAGAGAACTTCAAGTCTATGCCCTCGACAGAATCGCCCACCTCGAAGAGACCCACAAAACCTTTAAAATGGATCCTGATTTTGATGCCACCGTTTTCTTCAACAATTACTTTGGCGTTTTCATCGGAAGCGACCCCATCAAAATCGTACTTCGCGCTTACGGAAAGATGATTCCACTATTGCGCACCCTCCCCAAGCACCACTCCCAAAAGGAAATCGCCACCCCAAAAGGCCATTCCGACTTCGAGTACTTTATGGCACCGACATTTGATTTCAAACAAGAAATTCTCAAAGAAGGCCATGAATTGGAAGTAATCGAGCCAGAATGGCTACGAAAAGAGATGATAGACTCTTTAAGAAAAACTCTCGCTCATTACAATTCCAAATAATAGTTTGAAAAGTTTTCAACAAAAAACCATTACCACAATATTTTTCATATAAAAAAGGTATCTTTGCACACGCATTTTTATAAAATGACGTTTACAAAGAAATTTACCTTTTTACCATGTCGCTGATACTATTAATACTTATCGTTCCCGCCCTGTTCACCGTGCCGTTCGCCTTCTGCTGGAAACAGTTCAAGGCCGCAGGACAGAAGAGCTGGCTTGCCTTCATCCCCTACGTCAACATCTTCGTGATGCTGAAGATCATCCGCAAACACAAGAAGTTTTGGTGGTGGTTCTTCATCATCTTCCCCTATATCAACATCTTCATGCTCCTGCTGATGCTCATCGAACTGGGCAAATGCTTCGGCAAGTTCAAGGTCTGGGAGGAGTTCATGGCAGCCGTACTGCCCTTCATCTTCTTCCCATTCATTGTGAAAGACACCCCGTATCAGGATCCTGAGAAGACCAAACGTCCCAAGAAATCCACAGCCCGCGAATGGTTCGACGCCATCGTGTTCGCCGTAGTGGCCGCCCTCATCATCCGCACCTACGTCTTCGAGGCCTTCACCATCCCCACCTCCAGCATGGAGAAATCACTCTGCGTGGGCGACTACCTCATCGTCAGCAAGATACATTACGGACCCAAAAGACCAAACACCCCCCTGTCGTTCCCGTTCGTACATAACACCCTGCCCTTCAGCAGCACCAAGAAATCATACCTGGAATGGATCAAACTGCCCTACCACCGCTTTCCCGGCACCTCCACCATCAAACGCTACGACCCCATCGTGTTCAACTACCCCGCGGGCGATACCGTGTGCGACAAGTTCCAAAGCAGCGTGAGCTATTATGACCTCATCCGCGAATATGGACGCCAACGCGTGTGGAACGACCACGAGAGCTTCGGCAACGTCATCGCCCACCCAGTCGACAAGCGCGAGAACTACGTGAAACGTCTCATAGGCATGCCTGGCGACAAACTCCAAATCATCGACGGCATCGTGTACATCAACGGCGAGAAAGGCTTCCAGCCCGAAAACATGCAGTTCAACTACACCGTCACCACCACCGGCAACGGCATCAACAAACGCATCCTCGACAAATATGACATCACCGAAGGCTACCGCGGCGCCAGCCCCAGCGAAGCCATCCTCAACATCAGTGAAAAAGTCGCCGAAGAGCTGAGAGGCCTCTCGTTCATCACCTCGGTGGAACGCAACATCACCCCCGCAGGCGAAGGCACCAACTACGAGCTCTTCCCACACCGCCCCGACCTCTACCCTTGGAACGTCGACAACTATGGTCCCCTCGAAATACCCCACAAAGGCCAAACCATACAACTCACCCTCGAGAACCTCCCAATCTATGAACGTGTCATCCATGCCTATGAGCTGCACGACCTGCAAGTCAAAGGCGACGTCATCTACATCGACGGCCAACCCGCCGACAGCTACACCTTCGCGATGGACTACTACTGGATGATGGGCGACAACCGTCACAACTCAGCCGACTCGCGCTACTGGGGCTTCGTACCCGAAGACCATATCGTGGGCAAGCCCGTTTTCGTTTGGCTCTCGATCGACAAGGAAAAAGGCGGCATCAGATGGAAACGGATGTTTAAGATACCAAAATAAGAACCAACATGGCAGAGAACAAGATACGAGAACCCAAGCCCACGCCGGTTGTGCCCGAAGAGGAGACTCCCATAGCGAGCAGCCCGACGGAACCCAAGAAGAAACCAGTCGCAAAGAAAGAGAAGCAAGTCGAGAAGCCCAAGAAAGAAAAAGCTCCCAAGGAGAAAAAAGGGCCTCGTGAAAAAGACCCGAGATACGGATATGTGGCGGGATTCCTGCTGATATGCCTTTCCTTGTTTCTCTCCCTCGCCTTCATCTCGTTCTTCGTGAGTTACTTCAGCGGCTCATATCACGAGACAGAGACCATCATCTTCAACAAAGCCATCCAGTTCGATAACATCACAGGCAAATTCGGCGCCTACCTCTCACAAGTGCTCATCAAGGAGTCGTTCGGCCTGGGCGCCGTGTTCTTTCCCTACCTGCTGGCCGTCATCGGCCTCCACCTCACCATCGGTACCCGAATCAGGATGTGGCACCTCTGGAAACACGCCGTCATGCTCCTGGCCTGGACCCCCTTGCTGTTTGCCTTTATCCACTCTGTAGCACCCAACAAAGCCTGCCAGATCTTCGGCGGCGCCGTGGGCAAATTCCTCAACAACGGCATCCATGACTTCATGGGCAACTCAGGCGTCATCCTCGCTCTGGTCTTCGTGTTCCTCCTTTACCTGCTCTTCGAGTACAACCTCAACATTGACGCCATACGTGAATGGCGCGAACGCAGGGCATTGAAAAAAATGGAAACGGAAAACGGAGAACAGGAAACGGAAAACGGAGAACGGAACCCCGAAGGGCTCACCGACCGAACGGGAGGTAAAACGGAAAACGAAGAACAAGAATTGGAGGACGATTCCGAAATCAATCCCGACGACTTTGACGACGACCTACCCCCCATTACCATAGTCCATCATCCAGCACCAAACACCATCAAAGAGGAAAGTGGAAAGTGGATAGTGGAAAGTTCAGACGAGGAAGAAGATGATTCCGAAAAACCTTTAGAGATTGAGAAACCTATAGAGCCCGAGAAACCCACGGAGCCAAAGACATCAGACAACGGTCAAAGCCAAGGGATAGAGCTGGTAATTGAAGAGACCCCAGAAGAGAAGACCGTCCAAGACGGAGAGGAGCATCATACCATTGACACTCCTTACGACCCACATTACGAGCTTCGTGAATACAAGTTCCCCACCCTTGACCTGCTCAAAGACTATGGTGACAAACGCGCCGAGGTCAGCAACGAGGAGTTGGAGGCCAACAAGAACAAGATCGTGGAGACCCTTCGCAACTACGGCATCCAGATCGACAAGATCAAGGCCACCATCGGTCCCACCGTCACCTTATACGAGATCGTCCCCGCCGCAGGTGTGCGCATCTCCAAGATCAAGAACCTGGAGGACGACATCGCGTTGAGCCTGGCCGCCTTGGGCATCCGTATCATCGCTCCCATCCCAGGCAAAGGCACCATCGGCATCGAGGTCCCCAACAAGAAACCCGAGACCGTCTCCATGAAGAGCGTGCTCGCCTCCGAGAAGTTCCAGAGCAACAAGTTCGCGCTGCCCTGTGCCATTGGCAAGACCATCTCAAACGAGACCTACGTGTTCGACCTGGCCAAGATGCCGCACATCCTGATGGCAGGTGCCACCGGACAAGGTAAGTCGGTCGGTCTGAACGCCATCATCACCTCGTTGCTTTACAGCAAACATCCCACCGACCTGAAGTTCATCATGGTCGACCCGAAGAAGGTGGAGTTGACCCTCTACAACCGCATCGAGCGCCATTACTTGGCCAAGCTGCCCGATTCGGAGGACGCCATCATCACCGACGTGAAACAGGTGGTACGCACACTCAACTCACTCTGTATCGAGATGGATGCCCGCTACGACCTACTGAAGGCCGCCCAGTGCCGCAACATCATCGAATATAACGAGAAGTTCAAGACCCGCAGGTTGCTTCCAACAGAGGGACACCGTTACCTGCCTTACATTGTGCTCGTGGTTGATGAGTTCGCTGACCTCATCATGACGGCAGGCCGCGACGTGGAGGCCCCCATCGCACGACTGGCCCAGTTGGCCCGTGCCATCGGCATTCACTTGATCATCGCCACCCAGCGTCCTTCGGTGAACATCATCACTGGTTCCATCAAGGCCAACTTCCCTGCCCGTATCGCCTTCCGCGTCATCTCGCAAGTCGACTCCAAGACTATCCTCGACCAGAGCGGTGCCAACCAACTCATTGGTCGCGGCGACATGCTGCTCTCCACCGGCAACGACCTGGTGCGTCTGCAATGCGCCTTCATCGATACGCCCGAAGTGGAAGAGGTGACCACCTTCATCGGCGAGCAACGCGGCTTCAGCGAGCCCTTCCTGCTGCCCGAGGTGCCCGACGAAGAAAGCGGCGAAGGCAACGACTTTGAAGACGGTGACGAACGTGACCCGTTGTTTGAAGATGCCGCTCGCATCGTGGTGCAGACCCAGCAAGGCTCCACTTCGATGATCCAGCGCAAGCTGAAACTCGGATACAACCGCGCCGGCCGTATCATCGACCAACTCGAGGCCGCTGGCATAGTGGGTCCCTTCTCGGGAAGCAAGTCGAGAGAGGTAAAAGTAGCCAACGAATTCGCTTTGGAACAGATTTTGAAGGATCTGGAACTCAAAGATCAAGGAATATGAAAAAACACCTCTCATTCGTAGCAGTCATTTTATTAATGATTGCCACCCATACAATGTTTGCCCAAGGCAACAAAAACGTCATTCATACCCTTTCACAATCCATCCGCAGCCACAAAAGCATGGAGGTGAGTTTCACCTACCAGACCGTGGGCGATCCCAACCAGTCGGAGGAAGTGAAGGAAGGCCAGGCCTATTTCCAAGACAAAGCCTATAAAGTCATTCTTGCTGACCAGCAGACCATCTCCGACGGAACGACAACATGGCGATATCTGGTTGAGGACGAGGAGGTGATGGTGGGCAATGTCTCCGAGGACGACAGCCCCTTCAAGGTGCTTGACGAGATTGAGCGCGACAGCTCCGGCCTCACCCCTATCATGGACCAGAAAGGCAACCTCAAAGGGCTGGAGATTGAAATGGACGAAGGCGTCAAACTGATTCTGAGCATCACAGAGATGAAGTTCGACAAAGACTATAAGGAAGGTTTCTTTACCTTTGACGAGAAAGCACACCCCGAAGTAGATGTAATTGACATGCGATGAAGGTTGTTTTTCTGGCTCGATGGTATCCGCACAAATACGACCCGATGTTCGGGTTGTTTGTGCAGCGTCATGCGGAGGCAGCAGCCCTTCACGACAAGGTCACGGTGGTTTATGTCCACCCCGACGAGAATGCCAAAGACAAATACGAAATCGACCGAACTCAGGAAAATGGCGTTGACACCATACGCATCTATTACAAAAAGAAAGGACGGATCAGCTCCGCTTGGCGTTATTACCGTGCCTGCCTGAAAGGTTTGGAACTCGCTGGCAAACCCGACATCATCCACGTCCATGTGTTGACAAGGATGGGGCTGGTGGCCTATCGGCAGAAAGTGCTTCACGGCACACCTTATATTATTACAGAGCACTGGTCGCGTTACCTCCCCGGCAACGACTTTAGCGGCACCTTCAGGAAGGCGCTGACCCAACGGGTGGTACGCAACGCCAAGGCAGTCACCACCGTGAGTGAGATCTTGGCAAAGGCCATGCAAGAGCACGGGTTGAACAACACGAACTATCAGCTATTGCCCAACGTGGTTGACGTCAACAAGTTCAAGCCCATCCCCCATCACAACGAGATTCCGAAGATCGTCCACGTCAGCTGTTTCGAGGACAAGTCGAAGAACATCAGTGGCTTGTTGGAAGCATTTAAGGTCATGAGAGACCGCGGGGATGCATTTCAGGCAGTGTTGATTGGTGAAGGGATGGACCTGGAGACGATGAAGCGACGCGCCATCGATTTGGAATTGACAGGATACGTTCGCTTCACTGGACTCTTGCAAGACCAGGCATTGGTCAACGAGTTGGCCACGGGCGACTTTTTCGTACTCCCTAGCCACTATGAAACTGGAGGCATCGTGTTGCTTGAGGCAATGGCTTGCGGACTCCCCGTGGTAGCCACACGGGTAGGAGCGCTCCCGGAGATTGTCAACGAACGCAACGGCTTCCTGGTGGAACCCGGAGACACCCACGCATTGGCCATGGCCATGGAGCTATGTTGCCGCAACTATGGCCGCTACCATTCTGATGAATTAAGGAAACAGGTTGTGGAACGATACAGCTACGAATACGTCGGAGAGATTATTCACCGACTGTATTCTTCATGATTCCGATTTTCGACTCCTCGATGAATTTCACAATCAGTTCGCGGTCTTCCGATTCAGGAAGGTTTTCCTTGATGTATTGAACCGCTTGTGAGACGTTCATGCCTCCGCTGTATATCACGCGATAGATATCTTGGATGGCATAAATACGCTCTTTGGTGAAGCCTCTGCGACCCAGGCCGATATAATTGACGCCAGCGTACGAGACAGGATAGCCCGTACCCGTCTTGACAAATGGCGGAATATCCTTATTAATCATGGCACCGCCTGATATCATCACATGGGCGCCGATACGGCAGAACTGGCTCACTGCGGCCAAGCCCCCGAGGATGGCCCAGTCGTCAACGATGATATGGCCTGCCAGGGAAGCCACGTTCGACATGATGACATGGTCGCCGAGATAGCAGTCGTGCGCCACATGGGTGAAGGCCATCAGCAGGCAGTCCTTGCCCACCACGGTCTTTCCCGAGGCGGCGGTGCCTTTGTTGACGGTGGCTGACTCACGCACGGTGGTGCCGTCGCCGATATAGCAATAAGTGAGTTCGCCTTTGTATTTCAGGTCTTGGGGAACGGCTGAGATCACCGCGCCAGGAAATATCTTGCAGTTGCATCCGATGCGTGCTCCATCCATGATGGTGGCGTTAGGGCCGACCCAGGTGCCGGAGCCGATTTCAACGTCTTCGCCAATCCAAGCGAACGGTTCGATTTTGACATCCTCTGCGATGCGAGCGTTCGGATGGATATAGGCAAGCGGTTGATTCATGGCAATCACTGGTTTTCTTGTTGTAGCATGGTGTGTTTGATCTTGCGGGCGAAAGCCGTGTTGGAGAAGTGGCCGGGCTTGTAGGCGGTGACGTGACCTTTGATGGGTTTGCCCACCAGGGTGAGGTCGCCGATGACGTCGAGCAGCTTATGGCGCGCCGGCTCGTTATCGAAATACAAGTCCACGTTGTTGAGGATACCACCTTCTTTGACTTCGACTTTAGGTTTCTTGAAGAAGGCCGCGATGTGATCCAATTCCTCGGAAGAGACGTTTTTGTTGACAAACACGATGGCATTCGTCAGGTCGCCGCCTTTGATGAGGTTACGGCTGAGGAGGGTTTCCAGCTCGTGAAGGAACACGAAGGTGCGGCAAGGGGCGATCTCGCTTTCGAAGTCTTTCATGTCGTGAAGTGAGGCACTTTGTTTGTCGAGCACCTTGGTGTTGTATTTCACGGTGACGTCGATTTTGAAGGTCTCGCAAGGCACTATGGAAAGTTCGATGCCAAGCACTTCGTTGCGGTAGCTGATGGGTTCCTTGACAACATAGTAGTCGCGCAGTGCCTTTTGTTGGACGATGCCAGCTTCTTTAAGCACTCTGACGAATTCTCTTCCGCTGCCGTCCATGATGGGCATTTCCTCCACATCGATGTCGATCAGCACATTGTCAATTCCCATGCCTCTCAGCGAGGCGAGCACATGTTCAACGGTATATATTTTAACACCGCCCTTACCCAGGGTGGTGCCTCTTGTGGTGTCGATGACGTTATCTACATCAGCCTCGATGATAGGCTGGTCCTCAAGGTCAACGCGACGGAATCGGATGCCCGTGTTGGCTGGAGCCGGGTTGAATGTCAGAGTTCCGCATTGACGCGTATGCAGGCCTGCTCCCGTAACACTGACTTTTCTTCTAAGCGTACACTGTTTTTCTTCCATAAAACAAGCTTGAGTTCACATTATATCTCAAGAAAAAACGGGCAAAGATAGAGAAAATTTCATAATGTCAAAAAAAATTACGTCTCAAAGTCTGCTTTTCAATTCTGCCAGTTCTTTTTCAAGGGTTTCCAGTTGACGAGCCATCTCGTCGAGATGCCGGAAACGCGCGTTGGTCTTTAGGTATTGGCGCAAGGGTTGTATGGGGGTTCCCATGAACTCCTGGTTTTCTTCCTTGATGCTTCCCATGATGCCGCATTGTCCTCCGAACTTGGACCCGTTGGCGATATGCAGATGCCCGACGAAGCCTGACTGTCCCCCGACTACGCAGTTCTTGCCGAGATGGGTGGAGCCGCTCACGCCCACTTGGGCTGCCAGTGCGGAGTTCTCTCCGATTTCGACGTTATGAGCGAGATGGATCAGGTTGTCGAGTTTCACACCCTTATGGATATGGGTGGAGCCCATGGTGGAGCGGTCGATGGTGGTGTTGGCACCTATCTCCACGTCATCGTCGATCATGACGTTGCCCACCTGCGGAATCTTCTCGTAATGGCCGTCCTCCTGAGGAGCAAATCCGAAGCCGTCGGCACCGATGACGGCGCCTGCATGGATGATGCAACGACGACCCACCACGGTATTGCGGTAAAGCCTCACTCCTGGATACAGTATCGTATTGTCACCGATGACACATCCGTCGCCTACATACACTTGGGGATACACTTTCACGTTGTTGCCAATGGTGACATTCTCGCCGATGAAGGCAAACTCACCGAGATACAGGTCATCGCCACATTTGGCTGAAGATGAGACGAAAGCCAGTGAGGATACCCCTTTCTTGTCCTGCGACACCTGGTCGTAGAAGGCCAACAGCTTGGCAAAGGAGGCGTAGGCGTCATCGACACGTATTAAGGTGGTTTCGATGGGCTTTTCGGCCACGAAGTCCTTGTTGACGATGACCACTGACGACTTGGTCTCATAGATATAGGGGGTATATTTCGGGTTGGCCAGGAAACTCAACATGCCTGTTGCGCCTTCCTCTATTTTGGCCACGTTCCAAACCTCGGTGTCGGGGTTGCCTTCTACGGTGCCGTTGAGCAAGGCTGCGATTTGTGAAGCTAAAAATTTCATCGTTAGGGATCAGATTTCGTTAAACTCTTTCTTCAAGACGGCGACGGCCTGTTCGACAAACGGGTTGGGCACTGCCACCAGAGCCTGGGCCACCATAACAACATCCGTGCCATCGACGGTCTTGTCGAACGTGGCGTTGATCTGACCCACCAGCTCCTCCTTGGCACGTTGCACAGCCTCCCAAGCCTCGTTACTAACGTATAATTGCTGTGCCATATTGTGCTCAAACTCATCTTCTATGTTTTGAAGCAAGGCAATATGAAAAGCCTCTTTGGTGATGCCGGGTGAGAAAACCCTCTTGACCAGCACGGGCAGCTGCGAACGTTGCAGGAAGAGCAGGAGACGCTCACATGCTTGGATTTTAAGGGGGACCACCATCTTGGCGGTGGCGACACGCATCTCGGTCCTGGCTTTCAGACGGTATTCCAGGTCCTTCATCTTCATTTTACGGTTGAAAAAGTAGCCCATGTTGGTCAGATTTTGGGCAAAAGTACAAATAAATGCGGAATGCGGAATGCGGAATGCGGAATTATCGTAACTTTGCAGACTTTATTTTTGATCAATAAAACTTTAAATAAAAAATCATGAGCGAAATCATTCTCTCCAACAGAGTCCTGAACATGGCCGAATCAGCAACGTTGGCCATGACCAACAAAAGCCGCGAACTGAAGGCTCAAGGCGTTGACGTGATCAGCCTGAGCATCGGCGAACCCGATTTTAACACCCCTGAGATGGCCAAACAGGCCGGCATCGATGCCATCAACGGCAACGACACCCACTATCCGCCTGTTCCCGGCACTCCTGCCCTGCGCAAAGCCATCGCCAACAAACTGAAGCGTGACAACGGTCTGGACTACAAGGACACTGACATCCTGGTCTCCAATGGTGCCAAGCAAGCCATCAACAACGTGCTTCTGGCTATCCTCAACGACGGCGACGAGGTCATCATCCCCGCTCCTTTCTGGGTCTCCTACCCCGAGATGGTCAAACTGAGCGGTGGCGTTCCCGTCATCGTGAAGAGCGACATGGCTCACGACTTCAAGATCACTGCCGAGCAGCTTGAGAAGGCCATCACACCCAAGACCAAGGCTTTCCTCATCAATACTCCTTGCAACCCCAGTGGTTCTGTGTTCACCAAGGCCGAGCTCACCGCCATCGCCGAGGTTCTGAGAAAATACCCCAACATCATCATCATCTCCGATGAGATCTACGAGTTCATCCAATACGA
>JAEEGG010027540.1_pt1 | contig 10761 bp, 5 predicted proteins | sample 9134161 | NCBI WGS metagenome assembly JAEEGG01 (sample SAMN16246543, study PRJNA631951) | gut metagenome | biome: gut microbiome; feature: rumen; material: CR-attached | host: Bos | place: Iran: Karaj | collected 2018-10
CCATGGCCCAGCAGATAGAGCTTGAGCGCCTCCCCCGCCTGGTGACGCGACGGCAAGGGACCCTGTTCGAAGACCTCCGTCACGCCGCAGTCGAGGAACGTTTCGAGGTTCCCCTTGAGCGAATAGATGTTCGGGAAGGCGTGCAGCTTGTACTGGAAGTTCATTGTGTAGTCCCAGATATGCACGCGGTTCCCCGTGATCGCGCACCAGGTGCGCAGGTCGTCGACGAAATTCCGTCCGCGCGAATGGAAGCGCGACTCGGTGAGCGGACGCGAGAAGTCGCACTGGTCGGTGCAGAGGCACACCATCACGTTGTCGCGTGGCCTGATGTTCTTCGGAGGCTTCACCGTGTACTGGTAGGCCAGGGTTTCGACGATGACGTCCGGGTACTTCTTCGCCACCGCATCTGCGACGGCGTTCACGAACGCGAGGTTCGATCCCGCCGGCGACTCCTCGCGCTCGTCGATGGCGGTGCAGCCCGCGCACTCGCAGTGGTCCCAGCAGTCGCTCTGCGACACGCCGAAGACCTTCTTCTCCGGATAGACCTTGGCGATGCGGTCCAGCAGGTTGGAGGTGACGATGCGCAGCACGTCGGGGTTGGTCAGGCAGAGGTTGGCGTTCCATCCGCCCTTGCGCTCGCCATTGACGAGGGCGTAGTATTCGGGATGCGCCTCGAAATACTTCTCCGGCGGCATCAGCCGCGTGAACGTGTGGCACTTCCAGAGCCACTGGTCGAACGGATCGTCCTCGTTCAGTTTGAGCTTCGCGGCGAAGTCCGGCCTCTCCCGGGCATCGGAATAGTAGCAGTCGCGGATTGCGAAGGCCGGTCTGCAAAGGCGATCCAGATTGCGCGGCACCTGGATGAGGTCCTGCCGCGGGACAAAGTCCTGGTCCGGCGCAAGCCAGTCGCAGTCGCAGTAGGTCTCCAGGAAGTCGTACACGCCGAAGAGGGCGGCCCGCTCGTCGTCGCCCTCGATGTGGAAGTCATTTCCCTCCGTGCGGAAGCGGAAGGCGTCGCGCCCCAGGCCGGGCTTCACCTCAAGCCGTATCTCGGGGCACGTTGCCACACCGTTGGCCAGAGGAACGTTAACTTCCGTCAGCAACCTGATGTACCGCGACAATTCGCGCGCCGCATGGACGAGGTTGGACGAAGCCCCCTCCTGAATGCGGATCGCGTGCGTCGCTTCCGCCCCCCGCCGCGCCAGAACCAGATACTGGTCATCGCCAAGCGCCGACGCGCACAGCATCCCCACTGCAACCATAGTGACAATTCGCATTTCCTTTTCCATTCTACACCTACTTGACGATGATGACAAACCCCTTTTTCACTTTCGGTTCCAGAGGTTCGATGCCAATCATGTCATAGGTCACCCAGTCTGTATCCCCGTCGGTGCGCGAACACGGTGAAAACTCAAAGGTGATCTCGTTGTCTCCATCATGGAAGGCGTTTAGTTCCGCAGGAATGTCGAATGTTTGCACGTGGTGCTTCTCCGTGTGCCAAGTTACCGCCTCGTTCGTATAGACCGGCATGCTGTTCACATATGTTACGAGCGAATTTGTCATCGGCATGTTGCCGACCCAGCAGGTGGCGTAGCGCATCCGCATTGAGAAGATCTCCGCCGCGCCCTGCGGCAGATTCCAGAAAATCCTCAGAGGCGTGTTGGCGTTGGCGGTCCGACTGGAAAAATAGTCGTACTCCTTGAAGTTCCATGTCTCAAGATGCCATGGCGTTCCAGAGCCAGCGCGTCCGATTTCATACGGGTTGCCATCAACAAGGCCGATCTGCCAGCCGCCGCCAAGCTCGATCACGTCGAAGATGACATTGCCGGTGCCGTCGGCCGTGCGCGTGAGCGTCAGTACGTGGTCACCCTGCGTGAAGTTCTCCGGCTTGATGTAGAAGTAGGATGACCTTGCCGCTGCACCTGGACCGCGCGCATACGTCTTCAACGACCCCAGCTCTTGGCCGTCCATGGCCACGGCAATCCTGCCCATGGCCGAACCCTCCTGCGGGGAGAACCTGAGCCAGCGCGACCTGCCGGCGGAATAGGCGTCAATCGAGAACGGAATGCGGAATGCCGCCCCCTTCGTCAATGTCGTGGGGAACGGACGCTTGTCAAAGACAAGCGGGTCGAGCGTGACCGTCTCGCCCGCAGCCGGCGCCGCGCCGCCGAACATCTCCGCCGTGCAGTCCTCCTCGCCGACACGGAACGTGTTCGGCGATCCGTTGCCAAACGCCTCAAGCACCTCGCGGTCCGAGAGCGTGCGATCCCAGAGGGCGAACATCTGGATGTCGCCGCGGAAGTTGTCGCCTCCATTTGAATATCCCTTTGCACGCGGACCGCCCAAATTGATCGAATTGGGGATGAAGTTCGTCGTGTAGGTGGTATGATTGCCCGGCACCCAGTAGGTCGTGTAGCGACGGGTGCTGTTCGTCATCCCGTAGGAGACCCGCCACTCCTGTCCGTTCACCGCCAATGATATTTCCAGCCATTCATTGGTTGCCACGGGGATGGAAGTGAGTGTCGGCACATTGCCGCCGATACTGAATCCAAGATAGTAGGGGGCGGTCGCACTTCCTCCCCAGCCTTCCTGCTTGAAGCCAAAGCGTAGCTCCCTTACGCCGCCAAGGTCTGTGGTCAAAACCCTAAGCAACCATGAATTTGCCCCATATTCTACGTAATCGTCTATCCGACAGCGGAAAAGGGCCGTCCAGTTGTTGCCGGCAATAGGCGGCTTTCCACCGCCGAACAGCATGAAGTTCTGCGCATAGGTTGTACCATTGACTCTTGTCTGCGGAAGGTAAAGGCAGGGGCACTTGACAACCTTGTTGCCCCACGCCGTCATGCACACGTCGTTTGTGCGAATCTGGAATCCGGCCGTGTTGTAGACATCCGCCGCTTCGTTCTGGTAGTTGAAGACCTGGCTCTCGGAATAGGCAAGCGCCCCATGCCGCGCATCGGGCAGTTCGCAACCGGCGCTGGAGCCATTGCTCCGGCTCCAGACGTGCGATCCGCTATTCTGCTCGTTTCCGGTCCACATGCCGTCGTTGTTCAAGTCGGCCGCGCCGTTGAACCAGAGAATCGCGTCCTTCCAGACGCTGCCCGCCGAAGCGGAGGTTGGGATTGCCGTCTGCAATGCGAGTGCGGAGGCGAGGATGGTGGCGGATGTGCTTTTGAGGTTCATGGTGTCTCCTGTTGTCTGATTAGAGGTCCTATGTCCTAGGTCCTGAGTCCTGAGTCCTAGGTCCGAAGTCGTAAGTCGTAAGTCGTAAGTCTGTTGTCGGTCGCCGGTTGCAGTCGGCTGCCGGTTGCCGGTGTTCGATTGCAATCGATTATCGTCGGCAGTCGATTGGTTGCCGCCGCCCACGGCGGTCACGACCGCCGCGCCGATGGCGGTCAGCGCCGCGAGGGCGAGCGCGATAAGCAACGCTTTGACGCCCGGCTTCTTCGCGGCGACGCCGAACTTGGCCGCGAGGGCCTTGCGGGCATAGTGGAGGCGGCTCTTGACCGTGCCGACGGGCGTGGCGAGAATCTTGGCGATGCGCTCCAGGGGGATGTCCATGAAGTAGTGCAGAATGAGCATCTCCCGCTGTTCGACGGGCAGGCGGCCGATGGCGTCGCGCAACAGAGAACCATCCACGTCGCGGATGATTTTATCAGCGGCATCGTCATCGGGAAAGTCGGGGAGATCCTCCTTGCAGATGACGTTCTGATTGGACTTGCGCCGGATGTCGACGGCGTGGATGTTTTTTAGGATCTGACACATCCAGGCGAAGAAGGCCGACTGCTCCAAGTAGTCGTCGATGCCCTCGACGACGGCCGCGAAGGTGCGATTCACAAGCTCCTCGGCGTCGCTCTCGTCGACGCAGAAGTTTCGGGCAAGGGTCAGAAGCCCCGCCTTGTACTCGCTTTCGAGTCGTTTTGCGCCGCTTTCGCGGTTTTGCCGTAGTTCTTCAACAATGGTCATCAAACTTGATGCCTCTTATTAAAGAATAACGGATACGGGGCCTTAGGTTCAAAAAAAGTTTACATCCTAATCCCCGATTCCTAATCCTTGGCGACGAAGCCGTTGTCGGTGTCGTCGCGGACACGGGTCTCGAGGTCCCGGAAAAGGCGACGGAGGTCACGCACGGTGCCGATGCCGAACCAGACCACCGTAACGAGGCCGACGGCGGCCGGGACGACGACGGAGACGACGAAGAAGTAGCCGCCCCACTCCCCCGCGCCCCAGTGCAAGGCGCGGCCGAGGACGGCCGCCATGACGAACACGATCAGGAACTTTCGCATTACGGCTTGAGCGCCGTGACGGGTAGCACGTAAACGCCGTCGGGCCGCTTGTAGGCCGCGCTGGAAAGCCCGACGACGATTGCAAGCGACTTCGGCGGATGCCCGCCCTTCGCGACGATGCGCCGGCGAAGGTCGAGGAGGTTCTTCGCGGCGGCATCCTCCTGGCTGACGCCAAGCTTCACCTCCACGGCCGTCCATTCACCGTCCGGCATCTCGATCACGGCGTCGGCCTCCCGCTCTTCGTAGTCCCGATAGTGGAAGACCGAGGCGCCAAACGCCTCGGCATAGCACAGGAGATCGCGAAGGACAAGGCTCTCGAAGAGAAGCCCCAGCGTGTTCAGGTCGCGTTCAAGCCGCGCAGGGGTCGCCTTGAGAAGCGCGGCGGCGATGGACGGGTCGCAGAAGCGCCGTTTCTCGGCCTGCTTGATGCGGATGCCGGAGCGCAGGGACGGCGAGAAGGGACGGATGTTCTCAGTCACGAAGAGGCGGTCGAAGGCGTTGATGTAGGCGGAAAGCGTCCGCTCGTCGATTTCAATGCCGTCCGCCTCGGTGATGTCGCGGCGAATGGTCGAGATGCTCGCCATCGTGGACTCGTTCCTTGCGAGGGAGCGGAGCAGCAGTTCGATTTTGCGCTTGTCGCGGGGGAAATCCTCCATTTCCGGGAGTTTCCTGTTGAGAAGTCTGTTCGCGTAGGCGACCGGAATCTTCGCCGCCGCCTTAAGCGGGAGTCCGATGCTGCCCGGCCATCCGCCACGGATGACGAACTCCACGATTTCGGAGAGTTCCGGGCGCCGGTTTGTGACGATACCCAAGTCCTGCCCGTTGCAGACGGCTTCGAGGGAGACCTTCCCCTCGCTCGTCCCGCTCTCCCAGAGGCTCATGGGGCGCATCTTGAAACTCGCGATGCGTCCGGCGCCTGAGTGCATGACGCCCTTGGACGGTGGCGTGGAGGAGCCGGTGAGAATCAGCTTTCCGCGTCCAGGATGGCTGTCAACATAGTACTTGGTGGCGTCCCAGAGCGCGGGGAACTCCTGCCATTCGTCGATGAGGTGGGGCTCGGAGGCGTCCGCGAAGGCGAAGTTGAGGTCAATGGAAACCCTGTGGCGCGTCGCGAAGTTGTCCGTGGGGTCGGCGATCATGCACGCGCTCTTGGCCTGGCGCATGGCGGTAGAGGTTTTACCGCACCACATCGGCCCTTCGACGCACACCGCGCCAAACGCTTCAAGGTGATCCGCAAGAAGCCTGTCGGCGATTCTCGGAAGATAGTGTTCGGATTCGAGCATAATGCCTCCTTCAATTGCGAATCATGTTACCATTTTAGCGGCATTTCGTCAAGTCGCAAATGCGGTAAATTCGGAAATCTGAATGTAGCAGATTCGGATAATGAAATGCTACATATTTTGAAAACGAAATGTGGCATATTCGGAAATCGAAATGTGGCATATTCGGAACCTTTTGGCAATGTCGGCCAGCCCCAGTGCGTTGTCCATGTGCGGCCAGGGCCGCCGCTCGCCGCCGGTGCAGAGCAGCCCGTCGCCGCGCCGCCACGGCCAATCGAACCGTTGCTGCCGCTAGGCCTGCGCGCTGACTTGACATCGGGGGAAGAGTTGTTGCATAATATATTCGAAATGCGGGACGAGCAACAAAAAGGCGGCAGCGGATACCTGGACGTGGCGGATGCGCTTCTCGGCGACATCCGGTCCGGCAAGTATGCAGCAGAACGCCCATTTCCGAGCTTGACGGCGATCATGCGGCGCTTCGGCGTGTCGCGCGTCACCGCCTCCCGCGCCGTCGAGCAGTTGCGCCGCCGTGGCGCGATTTCGACCGAACCGGGTTCCGGTTCGCATGTCCGCAACCGCTCGATTGGACTTATTTTACCAGGTCTGGCCTATTCCGAGGTCTTCCAGCCCATCCTCGCGCGGCTTTCCGCGCTGTGCCGCCGCAACGGCTATTCGCTGATTTTCGGCGGCGCATTCTCAGGGACGCCGGAGGAGTGCGCCAGCCAGGCCCGCGACCTCGCCGTCTCGCTCGTGAAACAACATGTGTCGGGCGTCATTCTCCAGCCGGCGACGCGCTGCAACGGCGCTTCGGAATCCAATCGCGCGATCGTATCCACCTTCGCGGAGGCCAGCATCCCCATCGTCCTCGTGGATTACGACATCGAGATTCCGCCGGAACGAAGCGGCTACGACATGGTTGGACTCAACAACTTCGAGGCAGGCAGGTGCATGGGCGCCCATCTTCTGGAGGCCGGGGCCCGCCGCATAGCGTTCCTTGTCCATCCGAACGCATCGGCCAGCGTCTCGCTGCGCCACGCCGGCGTCGCGGCGGCTGTGGCCGCAGCCGCGGCCGCATGGAAGGGGAAGAACACGCGCAAGAAGGCCGATTCCCCATGCGAGTTTTTCCGCCTCGACGTGGAACCCGACGACAAGAAGGCCGTTGCATCCGCCTTGCGGCGCTTCAAGCCGGATGCCTTTGTCTGCGGCAACGACAAAATGGCCGCTCGACTCAACCAAACCCTCTCCGCTCTGGGTTGCCGCATTCCTGACGACGTAATGCTCGCCGGTTTCGACGACGTCCAGATTGCCCAAGCCATGACGCCGCAGCTCACCACAATGCACCAGCCATGCGAGGACATCGCCACGACGGCCTTCCGCACCCTCCTTGAACGCATAGCGAACCCATCGCTCCCATCGCGCGACATCTTCCTTTCCGCGCTGCTGGTAGCACGGGAGTCCACGGCACGGCATCAGCACCAAAAGACGCCGCCGACCTCGTCCGGCGTCACCAGGTAATCATTCCTGGCAGCCCGCGAAAAACTGGTATATACCATGTTGCCCTGGCATGCCGACTGTGGGACAATGTTGGCGTCGTACGAAATCCTTCGAACGACCAACCTAAAAACCACGAAAGGGAAAAGACATGAAGAGACTCACGACCGCCCTCCTCGCCGCGTGTGCGGCTTTGGGCGCTTTCGCCGCCACCACAATCAGCGGCAACTTCACGATTGACCACACGCTGGACGCCACGGAGAGGCCGCTCGTCATCACCGGCGACGCGACCATCACCGTCGCCGCCAATGTCACCACATCCCTCGGCGCCCTCACCAACAACGGCTACACTGTGACCATCAACCTCGAATCCGGCTCGAAGGCCGGACTCGCCTGGCTGACAGTGCGGGGCAACGGCACGACGACGATCAACTTCAACGGCGGCGGCCTCACAGACGGTGGCGGATGGGACACCCCGTGGTTCGACACCGCCTCCGGCTCCACCGTCGCCCTTGTCTCCGTGAACGGAAACCCCATCCGCTTCACACATCCCAACGCCCAGCGCAAATACTGGAACCGGAACCGCGCAGGCGGGACGCCGGGCCGCGTGACGACCTCCGGCTCCGGCAGCTGCGACCTCCTCAGCTCGGGCCTGTCCGGCTCCACCAAGCTCGCCCTGATGCTGTGCGGTTGCTCGGCGTCGGACTGGGGCCACACGGGCGGCACCTACCTCGGCCACTACGGCGAGGCGGGCCTGACGGGCTACGTCTGGTGCAACGAGGCCAATGTCCTGCCTCCCGGTGACATCTACCTCGGCACGGCAAACGGGCTGTCCCCGGTTGAACTCAATCTCCGCTCCTATCCGCAGTCCGTCGAGCGCATCCACCTGAAGAACGCCTACTCCACTGTCATCCGGGAAACCACGGCGGCTGTCCTGAACTTCACGGGCGCGAACGCGGGCATCGCGTCGACAGCGGCGACCACCCCGTCGCTCTCCATCCCGGCAGTCGCCGTCGCTGCCGGTGCGACGCTCACCGTGGACCATGTCGCGGTCACGGCCACATCCTCGTTTTCGAACCTCGGCACCATCGCCTACGCGAACGGCGGCACGCTGACGGCCGCGGTCGGCGCCGCCACGGACACCATCGCCCTCTCCGCAACGGCTCCGCTCACGGGCGCCTCCAGGCTCGTCAAGAACGGCGCGGGCGCCTTCTCCTACGCGGGCGACGCGACGCTGGACGTGGACGCGCTCACGGTGAGCGCCGGCGAGTTCCGCCTTTCCGGCCCGCGCGGCACCACGAACCGCTGGTGGCGCTTCACACTCAAGCAGTGCGCGAACGCGACAGTCAAGGCGAATCTTTCAGGGCTGCGTCTCCTCGACGGCGTTCTTACGGCCGAAGGCAAGTACTCGCCCGCCGACGGCACAGCACCCGATCCAGATTACCCCAACGGGAACCGCGGCAGTTATTCGCGGAACACCGGCGCCCCCAGCACCTACAACCGCTACAACTGGAACTTCACCTACCAGCAGGGCAACGGCACACCGTCATACACGGCGGCTGGGACAGCGCGCGGAAGTGGCCAGACTCTTGAGCCGAACGTCATTTGGGTGGCGAATCCGACAACCTTGGCCTGCGAGTTCACGAACCCCTATCCCAAGCAAACCGATCCGAACACGTGGATTGTCTATACCTACCGCATTCCCGAAGGGCGCGCGATTCGCGGCTACAACCTGCGCCAGGCCTGGGGCTTCTCGAACTACCCGAAATACTGGTTGCTCGAATCGAGCGCCGACGGCGTGACGTGGGAGACGATGGACTCGCAGTCCAACTATGCGCTGACCGCGTCGGGCCAAAGCTGGTACAACAATGGCGGCCAGGGGCAGCTGCCGTCCTCGATGATCGACTTCGGCTCGCAGGTCAAGCCAACGCTGCCGACGGCAGGCGGACTGGCGTCCGACGCGAACATCAAGGTCGCGAGCGGCGCGACGTTCGACGCCTCGCTCGTCACGGGCGGGCAGGAGATTTCGTCGCTGACCGTTGACTACGCGGGCGGCGGGACGCTCAAGGGCGTCCGCTTCGCCTCCTCAGGAACCCTTTCCCTCCAGAACGTGCCGGCGGGGACGAATCTGACCGGATTCGCCATCCCCCTGACGTTTGAGGATGTTGTCGGCACGCCGGCGCTCGCCAACTGGACCGTGGTGGTGAACTACGCCAACGGCGTCACGCGCGAGAAGAAAATGACATGGGAGAACGGCCGCGTTGTCCTCACCTCCGCAGGACTGCTCATCGTCGTGCGGTAGCGGGGAAGCGCGCCGGCAATGAAAACCTGCGTTCTCCTCGTTTCCTGCTCCATCGTCGCGGCGGCTGTGGCCGCCGCGACTGGTGACATAAGCCGCTCGGCAACGCCGAACTTCAACGGTCACGAGGGCGTCACCTTCATCCAATACTCGCGGAAGGGGCTTCTCTACAACGTCCGCGCTTGGGCCTTCAAGTTCGACCTGACCAAAGGCTACCGCATCAAGACGTGGCTCGGGGCCTCCAACACGCCAGGCTGCGCAAAGGCGACGCTCGGCAACATGGCCGAGGCCCTTTGCGCGCAGGGCGGCGGCGTCCCCATCGCCGGAATCAACGGCGACTACTTCAACAACACGGGCGTCACCGAGGCCATCCCGACGGGCCTCGTCATTAGCGACAGCGCCCTCGTATCGCAGGGATTCGGCTACGGCTACTCGCAGTGGCAGTGCTTCCTCGCCGAGACGGGCTCCCACAACCTCTACCACGGAAGGCTCTACAGAACTGACGGCGTCACAAGCGGCGACCCCGATTCCGCGTGGCAGCTGACGGCTCAGGGGTACAAGGTCCGCAACGTCATCCGCACCAACTACTGCAACTATCCGGTGCGAAGGGGCACCATCAATCCCGTCTCCTCAAGCTACGACTCCACGCAGCAGTTCCCGACGACCATCGGCAACTTCCAGGATCGCGACAGTTACTGGCGGACGCTCGTCGGCATCGGGACGAATGCGGCCGGTGTCGCAACGACCCTTGTCCTCTTTACTAACGAAACCAAGCCGCTCCTGTCGTTTCCCGACGTCGAGGCCTACCAGCTCATGATCGACGAGGGGTGCGACGAGGTTGGCGAACTCGACGGCGGCGGAAGCGCGACGATGTGGGCCGAGGCTGGGGCGAGCGCAAGTTTCGCCGGAGACACCACCGCGCACGGCGGCTATGTCAACGATCCGCGCGACGGCCCCCGCGCCATCGCGTGCGGACTCTTCGTGATGCCGCCACCCGCCACGCCTGACATGGTCGTCGTGAACACATACAACACCTACCCGACCCTTGAGGAGGCGCTGCTCGTCACACGGCCCGGAAATACCGTCGACATCCTCGGCGACAATCCACGACATGCCGTCGCCATATCGGACGGGGCCGGCGGGGTCATGCTGCGCTGGAGCGAGGACATCGTCTTCGGGCCCGTCTCATGTGCGGAGGGCGCAGGCGGCGGCACAAATGGCGTGGTCGCGGTCGAAGTGGCGCAGATCGGGCCGCAGATAGCGGGCGGATACCATCTGCGCATGACGGTGTCGCGCCAGTCAGGCCTTGCCGTCGGAACGGTCGAGCAGGCGCTTTCCGGCACAGGGACCTACGAATTCGACACGACCGGGGCGCTTCGAACCGGCGCCTTCGGCAGGGATGTCT